>CESW01051822.1_pt1 | contig 11044 bp, 10 predicted proteins | sample 531171 | NCBI WGS metagenome assembly CESW01 (sample SAMEA2621859, study PRJEB7988) | marine metagenome | biome: marine biome (ENVO:00000447); feature: surface water layer (ENVO:00002042); material: "saline water (ENVO:00002010), including plankton (ENVO:xxxxxxxx)" | depth 5 m
ACGATATCACAAGGAGAGAACGGGTCGTCTTTGAATCTTCTAATACAAAAAGCGGAACCTCTGGTAGACACTTCTCTACCCAATTTCATAACAATCCTTGATCCATCCATCAATGTAGCATCTAAAAGTGGATCCGCAACGGAAATGTGCTTTCCACATCTCTGAGCTAATTTGATTACGTAGGATTCTAATTCTTCATCTGTTTCCCAAATGCATGTTGTCTCCACGGATTCAAATTTCCTATGATATGCAAAAATGGGAACATTTGTTCCGTCTAGAGAAACGTCTTCAACGTTAGCATCGTTCATCAAAACATCCATTTTCCCGTAACCAACCAAGTCTCGCCTCAGGTAATAGAATAATTTCGATTTTGATTTTTTATTTATCTTCATTCCGTATGCCTTGATGACTTTGTCCATTGCAGTGCGTAAATAAGCGATAGGATCTGCGTCGATTTCCTCGATGTTTGCAGTAAGTGACCTAATGAATATATCTAGCAGTTCGTCTCTCCATTCTTGTTCTTTTTTGTTTAATGGAGGTTCGATAATCTGATAGATAATATTCAACGTTCTTTTGTCACGAACAATTCTTGCAAACGCATGAGGAGGCATTACAGGATACTTGTCAAGCTCGTCGTACATCATGCGCTGTTGGTTGCGCTGCCTTCTTTGGCCCTTACCACCTTTTTTCGCCATGTGCAATACCCCCCTGTCACATGCTACACAGTCACCCTTAGTTATGACTTTTCGCTACATGAGAGGCCCTAAGGGCCCTCTCATAAGCTCTTGAGCCAAGATGAGACTTCTTCCTTAAAATCATCTAAATTAGATTCATTTGTAAATTTTACATCCGAATCACGAATAATTTTGTCCAAACCCCAACCGATTTCTCTTATGTCTCTAACTTCAAGATCAGCCAAATCTCCGTCCTCTGAGCGTGCACGAGATTGCACTCTTTGGAACCTTATTTCCTTCGAGGCTATTATGGCTACGACTTGTAGATTTTCTCCCCAGTGATTTGAAAAAACCTCTCTTTCAGCCGTACCTCTCAAGCCCTCGATTAGGACTATCCGATTTTCCTCCAAAAGTAGGTCTACTGAGGATACCAATCTGTTTGCGAGAACATCCTCGCCGTGTTCTTCTCGCAGTTTTGTTGCGACCTCTCCAAAAATATGGGGCTCCTCCTTCAGACCGCGCATCTTTACCTCTGCCCTTACCATATCACCCATGGAGCGAACAGGTATCCCATTTTGTGCCAGAATATCTGCGAATTCGCCCTTACCTGCGGCAGGCAATCCGCTAACTGCGATAACTACCCCCATTGATTGGGCCTGTAGCTTTCAATTGTTGAACTCTGCCCTTCCCCATTTCCTATCAAGGAGTTTCATCAACAATATCGCACCCAACACTAAGGCGAAACTAACGCCCAATATTCCCATGAAACCTTCTGCCATCCTTTCATCATCAAATTCAACGGCTTGTGCATCCAAACCCCTCTCTCCTACTTGGTCTGCCCAGTTTTCGTAGAAAGCGACGTCCCCTTGAGTAAATGACAGTAAGAATAACGCAAGCAATGGAATTACTGTCCCAATCCAAAACCAAGTCATGATTTTGGCATCGAAAATCGCTTTGTTCGGCGATAATCCCATCAAAAACGCAGTAAGACAGACGATGTATATGCTATTTGCAATCATAACAATCAATCCCACCGGAAGGACTGACCATTCGTCAAGTCGCCACGCCATCAGACAAAGAAAAATTACGGAAATCCATGTTGTTGCAAGGAAATAAACTGTTACTTTCGCCCTAATTAACTGGGGTACCGTCAATGGTAGTCCATTCATGTGTTCTGGAGAATCCAAAGCAGTAAGCCAAGAATAAAAATTGAATCCAAAAAATCCAAGAAACGGGGCATAGGAAAGAAGATTGATAGGAATAGGCGCTTCGGCAAAATCCACAAGCCAAGCCATCATTAGCAAGACTATTAGCGGGACTGAATATGAAACTGTCATTTTTTTCAGAGATCCTGACCTGATCAAGTCTACAAACTCTTTCGCAACAAGCAACCGTAGACTTCCCTTACCAAGGAAGCCTAAACGATCATAAGCAGGTGTAAATATCTCGCTTTTGGAAACAACCTTTACTTCAAAATCATCCTGAATCAACTTTGATGCAATATAAGCAACTCCGACTGAAGCAAACAGAGCAGGGATGGCGAAATATATCCCATCTGGTTGTTGAGTTGCGAGACCCCACAAGAAATATTCTCTGGATACCACGCCAATCCCAACGGTTATGCCGACGGCTACAACGAGTATTGGGGTAATCCTACCCATCCAGCCTCCGAGCAACCACATTGATGATGCTAGAAAAGAAAACGCAAGCCCCTGTGCGATTGTAACCACCATAGCGATCCAAGTTCGGGGAAGACTGTTGAATTCCAAGGGTGTCCTAACTGTCGTGAAATTCTCAAGAAGTATCCCCACGGCCATACCAGATATGACCGGTGTTAAAATCATGAGAACGTAATAGGTTAAGTCTTTCAAATAATATGCAAAATGTGCTGTGTGATTTGTCAAAGGTTGCAAAGCAGGAGAGGCTAGGAGATAGTTCTTAGTCCCAGTTCTAGAAAGAACTTTTTCACGCCCAAGAAAGGCAAATAATCCCATCCCTAAACTAAAGAAAAGCAATGGTAAATGCAAGGTTAGCCGTAATTCATTCCAACTAAATGCACTTGAATCTGATATCGAGTCTGTGCCTTGAGCTGCACCCTCGCCGACAAGAAATTGTAATCCAATTGTTGCAACCATTGTGACTAATCCAACAAGTAAAGGAAATAGCATAATTCGACGTTTTCTTGCGAAATCTAAATTCTCGCGAAATTCCTCCACAAACATCACTCTAAACGTCGCCGAAAATGCCTTCCAACCAACCAACGGAGTATGTAATTTCATACCTGCATTGTATGACCCCAATGGTTCTATTCCAGGATGGCCAGTATATTCTGACCAATCTTTACTAGATACTGATGCAGGCAACGTTATTCCTCCGAATCAATACCTTCATCACTGAATCTTTCTGCATCTTCGATAGAATGACCCACTAACCTGATGAAGACATCCTCAAGAGTTTCCTCGTCCGATTCTTTTAGTCCGCTTACAGTTCCGGCTGCCAGAACTTTTCCGTTGTTGATTATTGCCATTCGATTACACATTCTCTCGGCCATTTCCAAAACGTGTGAGCACAGGAATATTGTTCCACCATCTGCAACCATATCTAATAACCATTGACGGCACTTTCTTTGATATATGGGGTCTAGGTTCGCAAATGGCTCATCTAAAAATAGTAACTTGGGCTCATGTATGAAAGCCGAGGCTAACATTACTTTCTGCCTTTGACCTTTTGAAAGGTCCTTGCACATTGTATCTCTTTTCTCTTCAAGTCCAAACCAATCCATCCAGTGCTCAACTTTTGCATCGAGTTGATCTATATCTCGTAGTCTGCCTACGAATTGAAGAAATTCAACAGGTGTCAGATAGGAAGGAGGAGATTCAGATTCAGGAACAATCCCAATGTTTGCTTTAAGTTTCTGTGGGTTTGTGGATGCATTTATACCCAAAACCTCGACATTTCCGATACTCGGTTTGAGTTGCCCTGTTAGAAGTCTTATGAAAGTCGATTTGCCAGCACCATTTGGGCCAAAGACCCCAAAAAATTCGCCTGAGCTGACCTTCACGTCTAGTGGATGCAGCGCGATAAAGTCTCCATATCGCTTACCCAAATCTTTTGCGACCACCAACGATTCCTCGCTGTCTTGCATAGTGACTCGACTTTGCATTAGAACTTCAATGTGTGCTTACAAGTTGATTTGCTATGACTTGTTGGGTTGGTTTATGAGCGAAGTGTTAGTAGTTGAAAAAATTCCATGTGAAAATGGAGACGGCATCATTGCAAAATTCATAATAAATAGGCCTGACAAACTCAATTCTCTTAACGATGATGTAATGTCCAAAATAAAGGAAATGTCAGCCTGGGTAAATGAAGATTCAGAAGTAAGATGCGTAATCATCACGGGAGCTCCTCCAAACGAACCAGTAGAAGGAAAGCGCAGAAAACCAAATGCGTTTATCGCAGGGGCTGATATAACGGAGTTTTTAGGTCAAGATAGTAAAGCCATTAGACCCAAATTTGAGGATAATGGTTGTGAATATATTTGGAACATAACGAAGCCAACAATAGCCATGGTAGATGGCTTTGCTCTCGGAGGAGGATGTGAGGTAGCGTGCGTGTGCGACATTAGGGTTGTTAGTGATAGGTCCGTCTTTGGGACTCCGGAAATTAAACTTGGATTAATACCTGGCTTTGGAGGAACTCAACGCCTTGTAAAAATAGTAGGAATTGGTAAAACTATGGAAATGATTCTTAGTGGAGACAATGTAAATGCAAAAGAGGCTTTGGAAATTGGGCTGGCAAATCACGTTGTAACGCCTGAAGAATTAGAGGAAAAAACTATGCAAATTGCTCAAAGTATTGCCAGCAAATCATTGCACACGCTAACAGTTGCAAAGAGGACTATCAGGTCTGCTCTTGACAATGGTATAACCGATGGCTTGCAAATAGAACTTAACGAATTCGTTAGTTTATTTGATACTGAAGACAAGGAAATAGGAGTTCAAGCTTTTATTGACAGAACCACTCCTGAATGGAAGCACCGTTAATCATCTTGAGCCATCTCGTCTTTCAGTGCAGCTAATGCACTCGACGCAGCGGGAGGTGGAGGTAAATCTGGAAGCCCCAATTCTGCAGGTGAGGGGACACCTGCTGGCAGTATTGGTAAGTCTGAACTAGCGACCCTTGTCTCGTCAACTGTAACGTAACCTGAATCAAGCGGAATGCGTAATTTTAGGATTGTAGAATCGTCTATGCGAACCAAAGTTGCCCCGTATACATGACCTGCCTCTGCAGTTGCTGGCTCGACTAAGATGTTGTGTCCATGCCCTTCAGATTGGATCAAACTAACCAAATCTTCGCCTGAACTATGTTCTTCCCACATTTTCGCTGTTGATGAACGAATCTCAGCCATTTGATCTCTGCGCCTTTCCTCAATTCTTGCTCGTATTCTAGAGTGATGTTCTAACTTACTCTGAATGTGAGCGTTTATGTTAGCATCTTCGATTGATTGAGGAGAGGCTTCAACAACGAATTCATCTGCGATGTGTACTTCCTCTACAACAACAGAAACCTCTTCCAAATCATCATCGGGTTCGACCGTTATTTGGGTTTCGCTCTCCTCTTCTATCTTTGAAGCAACTTTTGCCATCTTTCTTTCTCGTAGCGTTGCCCCATCTAAACTGTCTTTTGTAACTGCTTCAGGGATATCAACTTCTGGCTCATCTTCGACTTTTTCTTCAGATGATTTACCTTGTATCCGTGGTCTGCTTTCAACTCGTTTCTTATTTGGCGAATCTCCGAGGAAAACCCAGATTATGGCCAAAATTAGTGCAAAACCGACTAAAGCCCAGCGTCCATTATCATCGAATTGGTTTTGCATCATGAAGAAAACAAGGATATCTCCAAGCAAGAGAATTAAGACAACAAGCCTTGATAACTTCATTCTGCTCAACTCATCCCAACACGCCTATACTCAAAATATCACCCCAAAAAATCAAGTTTTGATACAAGACTTAAAAGCGCCCTTTTACGATGTGAATAAAGTTGCTTTTGCTCGAGAGGAATGACTCCAAATTGTCTACCATGTGTACTTGTGTGTCCCATTTCTCCAAAAGGAATCGGTTCTCCATCAATATCTAAGTCGGCAGGAATAAAAATTGGATCAAATCCAAATCCTTCTCCCTCTCCTACATCATGAGAGATTCTACCTGGGCATACGCCTTCGCCTATTGTTATCTCTCCATCCTTGTAGAGGGCTGCTACAGCCCTAAACTCTGCTCGCCTTAGATTGGAATCTATGACCAGATCTTCACTCTTGAGGTGGCCGATTAATTTCAATATACCATGATTTCCGATAGTTTCCAAAGCATATGAGGAGTAAACACCAGGGAACCCATCCAATGAGTCGACGAACAGCCCTGCATCTTCGACCAAAATCATGTCCTCGGAATCTTGTAGAAAAGCTGCTGCCTGTTCAATTTTTGACATCGCAACTACCTCTAATTCCGATGCTTGAGGCTCTACTGCATCAAATTCTAACTGATCAACAGAGATTCCATACCTCTGAAAAAAATTTCTAGCCTCAGCAACCTTTCCCAAATTTGTTGTCAAAAACAGGAGTCTCATAATCACTCCAAGTATACTAAGCACTTGAGTATGATTGATAGAGGGGGTTATCTTAGGGTATTTCATGAATCCATATATCGTTGTGGCACTAGGGGGTGCTATCGGTGCGTGTCTTAGGTTTGCAATCAATGAATGGTTAGGCTCTCCACAGGCAACATTTGCTGTAAACGCCGTTGGGTCACTGATGTTAGGAGTTATACTAGCATATTTTTCCAACGGGAATGGAAGCAAGGAATTGACCTTGTTTTTGGGGACTGGGATTTTAGGAGCATTTACAACCATGTCCGCTTTTTCGGTCGAAACGATTGAAATTTTCTCAAAAAACCAAATCGCTGGAGCCACATATTTTGGAGCAACGGTGTTTCTTTGCCCATTGCTGGCATTTTTAGGCTGGAAAGTTGTTGAGTTTACTGCTTGATTGAGAGCATGCGCTCTAGGGCAATTTTAGCTCCGATTTGGACTGATTTCTCAACTACTACTTGGTTTGGAATCTCTCCATCTGACAGCCTTTCTAACACGTCTAGAACATATGCAGGATGAATCATATACATCGTAGAGCAGGGGCAGACAGTCGGTTCAAGGCATTGGACCTCTAAATCCTCATGTTGGGCATTCAATCGAGCCACCATATTGATTTCAGTTCCAACCGCAATGTGAGTGCCCGGTTCTTGAGAAGCCACAAATCTTCGAATATATTCAGTACTTCCATTCGCATCAGCAGCCTGAACTACCTCAAGAGGACACTCAGGATGGACGACAACTACGCCGTTTGGGTGTTCTTCTCTAAAGGCATCAATTTGTGCAACTGTAAATCGTTTGTGAACAGAGCAAAAACCATGCCATAGAACTATCTTTACACCATTTGGAATGTCGTTCTCCTCACCTGGAGTCCAAACCGCCATTTTGTCAAGAGGAATTCCCATACTGACTCCTGTGTTCCTTCCCAGATGCTGGTCTGGGAAGAAAAGAACTGCACCATTAGGTCCTGCCCTGTCGTACGCCCATTGTAGTATTCCGGATGCATTGGAAGATGTGCAAACGATCCCGCCATGACGGCCACAGAAGTCTTTCAATTCTGCTGCGCTGTTCATGTAAGTTACAGGAATCAAACATGATTCACCTTTCTTTGCTGTTGCTGGGTCACTAAGACCTGTTTGATCAAGGATTTGCTCCCATGCAGTCTCGACTTCAAATAGTGCGGCCATATCTGCCATTGAACAACCTGCTCTCATGTTCGGAAGGATTACTCGCTGCTCATCAGATGTCAATATATCTGCTGACTCCGCCATAAAGTGCACACCACAAAATACGATGTTCTTAGCATTTGATTTTGCAGCGAGTTCTGACAGTAAAAAGGAGTCTCCAAGAAGATCTGCATGCATTACAATTTGATCTCTTTGATAATGGTGACCAAGAATTAACAGGTCTTCGCCCATCTCTTTCTTTAATTGTGCAATCCTGTCAGCAATGGCTTCCTCTTCGGGACCCATTGTGTCATTTGTGAAATCGATTGCACACATCGGCAACGACATTGTCATACTTGTCCCTCGTTAGTCCGTGTATCCTCTCCTTTTTGAAGCATACACTAGTGCGATTAAACAATGAGGGAGTGGATTGGAGCCGAAGTTTTACATCTTGGTGCAGAAGCAGAAGTAGTTTCTGGAACATGGTTTGGAAGACCCGCTATAATGAAAAAAAGAAGGCCAAGAGGCTGGCGGCACCCTGATTTGGACAGAAGGTTGACAAGTAAAAGGATGGTCAATGAGGTAAAATTAACGATTCAACTTGCTCGTTTAGGTGCACCTGTTCCTGCTATTTGGGATGTTGACATTGAGGATTCGGTAATTATTATGGAGAAAATCGATAGTACTCCCTTAATAGACGTTTTAAGAGAGAAGGATTTTGATGATAATTTGCTTATTTCCGTCGGTAAATCGATTCGGGAACTTCACAGGAATGCAGTTTGTCATGGAGATTTGTCAACAAATAACATACTTATAAATTTGAATAACGAACCTGTGATTATTGACTTGGGTCTTGCAACAAGGCAGTATGATGTAGAGGGCTTTGGAATTGATTTACACGTATTACACGAAATCTTCCGAGCAAGCCACCCTGAAGTTAAAGATGCCATGGATTTAGTATTGAAAGGATATTCCGAACTTGACAAGGAGATTGGCCAACCAGAAGAAGCACCAGGAGGAATGCCACCAACAGCGGATGAAGTGATCAAACGGTTAGGTCAAATAATGACTCGAGTCAGATACCATGGCGGTTAAATTTTCTTGCTTCATTTTGTTTTTGCATTACGTATAGGAATACAAGACTAATTGCAAGTATAACACCTATCTGAAGTATATTTGATGCGTAAGGCTGAAGTTTGGGCTCTTTGAGTTGGACCATGACCTCCCATCCATCTCCGTTATCATTCTCTTGCCTGAACACGTAATGGTCTTCCAATACCATTGGACCCCACTGGTCAACATCATCTGCGGTTAATGGTTTTGTAAGATTGGTGGACAAATCGTAGATGTATATTTCCTTGTCCGAGTATTCTTCTGGAGAATCATCGGGATTATCATTTGCATAGGCAGAATACATGAGGACACCATATCCTATGTATGGGTCAAAAACCTCATTCTTAGGATCGGAAATTATCCCTTGTTCATAGTCTGATGTATCTAAAAGAATCAATCTTTTTGTAACGTTAACATCAATTACAGCTGCAAGTTTCTCAGTAGATAGAGAGATTTCTGTTATTGTAGCGTTCTCTATATCCACCGACCTTCCTTTGGAATCCTCTAATATCTCATCCTCATTTGAATCGGCGGTAGCGTTTAGATAAACTGAGATTAAACCACCTGTTGCACCTATGTTTCCTAATTGAATTGTATCAGGTTCGCTTGAAAATACTAACGCAATCTCTCCTTCATGAGCTTCAAAAACCAAAACGGATTCGTCTTGGGGGGCATTTGGTCCTTCTTTTTCTTCCCATGTTTCAATGTCCCAATATGTCATCTGCCCATTTTGCAAAATAGCAAAGCAGTCATCTGAAACAAAATCAACATTTGTAGGCGCAGTAACATTCATTTTATTGACTAATTCTAAATTATCAAGGTTAACTGCATACAGAACGGTCATATTTGCCATAATTAGTATGTTTCCTTGGACTGCATACGTTGAATTTTCGTCCATTGACGGTTGTTCAATTCCATTGATTTGAAAATTTCCTTTTGAAAGGTCTTGAACAATTACGCTATGGCCATCATCTCGCTCGTCTAGAGCGACAAGCCAACCATCTGCCGCAGCAACTCCAACCGGTTTATCCACCCCGCCTGCAGGTATGGATTGGTGAGTTAGGTCCCACGTTATTACACTTGCAATGATTATCAGAACAACTGTCAACATCACACCGGTCTCCTTGCTGGATGGTTTCTTGTAGTCAGATAGGATTTTTTTGCTGCCAGAGAGTAATACTGTGAATGCGCGCTTTGGATTTGTCAGGACTGTTACCAGTCGAGCATTTATAGTGCGTTCATCGAATATATTCCACCATGGGTTGGCCATTTTGTTTGCGATACTTACTGCAACTGCGGCTACTACCATGCCTCCAATTATGTCAACAAACCAATGTATACCAAGATACAGAATACAAAAGGCCGTCAGCAGAACATAAGCGAATACTATTCTCCTGTAAACGGTCCATCTACCATCAGTATCGAATCTTAACAAACATAGCCAAACTGCAAATGGGAAGCCAATGTGAAGGCTAGGCATTCCATTTGTAAGAGGGTCAATCCTGTGAAACCAGTCATTGATTTCAGGCGTATGGTTATATGCTAAAGTTTCCATACCCGGGATATAATTTCCAGTTACATGAACGTTGAAAAATAAGTAAAATGGTATAGCAAGTGCGTAAACCCAGAAAATAGCCAAACTAATTCTGTCTGCGATATATCTGTCATCAAAATAAGCGAAATAAAATATCGAAACATAACAGATAACCATGAATCCAACAACATAGAAATGAGTCATAAACGCTGTCAACCAATCTGCTAGGAAAGTTTCCTGAACCCAAAGTGCCATGTCCCCCTCGAGGGCATATATCCATGGGGTCATATTCAACATACCATCTGTGTTAGCCATCAAAATTCTATCCACTTCATCCAAGAAGTCTTTCGCGTTGTAGATGAATAATACAATAGCAATATGTAGCCAATACCTTCGTAAAAAGTCGATGAAACCCTCTGAGGTTACTTTAGCCCAAGGTGGTTTAACTAATGGCATAAGTATCACACCAATGGCCAATGCTGATATTAGCCAAGTGAGATAAACTCCGTCCATTGCTTAATCTCCTAATGATTCCGTATTTGCTTCGATACAAGTCTCTTCCTACTATTGCTCAAGGGTAAACGCTGGTTTCACCATGCTCCATGGACATACGTCTGTCCATTGTCAGGATCTAATTTTTCTCCAAGACGCCATATCCTCTCATATCTGTATAAACCTGCTGAGCACCCATGGGCCCATTTGAATGCGAGAGCATATTTTCCAACTGGCTTGATAGAAGGTTTTTCGGTATGTAAACGTTCTATATCTCTTCTTAATGACATTGAGGTTTTTTCCTCATTACGAAGTGGCGAACATCTAGCACACGGACAAGCATGTCTCAGATCGTCGTAAGTAATCTGATGTTCCGTCCCATTTGACCATGTTAGGGCCATGTCGAACTCTCTTCTCTCAAGACG
>CESW01029115.1_pt1 | contig 11021 bp, 6 predicted proteins | sample 531171 | NCBI WGS metagenome assembly CESW01 (sample SAMEA2621859, study PRJEB7988) | marine metagenome | biome: marine biome (ENVO:00000447); feature: surface water layer (ENVO:00002042); material: "saline water (ENVO:00002010), including plankton (ENVO:xxxxxxxx)" | depth 5 m
GATATTGATTTTACAATTGAATTATTTAATTCGATATTGCAAAAAATCACTGATGATGTGACAAAAAATAACAGTCAGATTGATGATAGATTATTGGTTGGCTATGTCATGCGCGTGGTAGCAATAATTCTTGCAACGCTCATCGTAGCACCAACTTTAGTTGTAGCGGAACAAAATTGGCCAGGAGAGCCGGTGGACAATCATATTTTCATGAGCTACCTTGCACTTACCCAAGAATTGAAAGATTGGTCAGATGATAATCCAGATATTGTTGAATTATCAAGCATCGGCAAGTCATATCTTGGTAGAGAATTGTGGATGCTTGTTTTATCTGATTGGTCAAACGAAACAAAGATCAACGGCGATGCAAAGGAAATAATCTACATAGATGGGGGGCATCATGGAAACGAATACCTTGGTACTGCTCTTGCATGGCTCACGGCAAAATGGTATATCAATGAGTGGAACGCAGGTAACCAAGAGGCAGTAGATGTCTTACAGAATACAGAACTCCACATATTGATAATGCTCAACCCAGACGGTAATGATGCTGATACACGACATAATCTAAATCTTACAACCGCAGCAAACCCACTGGTTAGCGAACCCGTGCCAACGGGTATAGACCTTAACCGGAATTATGATCACTTTTGGGATGATTGTTCTCCAAGTGACCCCTTCGCTCCAGGCTCTGGCCCATTTAGTGAACCTGAGACTAGAGCTAACGCAGACTACATGAATTCACATGTCCAAGATGCTGACTTGTATATCACCATGCACACAGGCGTGTGGATTATGCTGTATCCCTGGGGTAAATGGCCAGACCAACCCTCAGATTGGGAATTGTTTCATGGAATAAGAGAAGATGTAAATGGCAACATCTCAGATATACCAATTCAGAATGCCAATCAAGGACTTTACCCCAACTGTGGAACAAGTCGAGACTATGGTTATGGAGTAATGGGGTTCCCAACCTTCACATTTGAGACAGATGATGATCAATTCCTGTTATTCACGTTTGAAGATGTCAACGAGAGATTGGGCGAAGAACTTGATGTGATGAGATACCTCATCAACAATATTTACTACTGGAGAGCGCGCTTAGTCTTGGAATCGTTATCAATCGATGACGATGAGGTAACTTTCACAGTCAATAATATGGGCCGGGCTAGTACTAGAAATGCGACATTGCAATATATCGATAATGATAAGGTGCTTTGGGAATCAGAAAACTTCACCTCAAATGCATCAAGTAGTAAATCATTGACTAGCAATGGATTTGAATTTGACGGCGGAGAGTGGAGATTATCATACCAGAAGCGTGTAGTTCACTCCTCACAATGGGTAAACGAGACAATCGACATAGCGAAATTGAAATCTTACACTACCAGTTCATCCCTGACTAACCTGATTTGGGCAATGCAGGTAGGCGCAATCCCATTATCAGCACTAGCATTTGCGTTTTGGTGGTCTAGAGAAGAAAAGCCTCTAGAAATTCTCGACAATTCCATTCTCGAGGCCGAATTACTAGATTAGGCCGTATCATGCACATCTTCAAGAGCCAAACACATCTGCGTTGGTATGGTGAGACAATGAAGGTAATGGTAGACACTAACGGAAATATTAACGGAACACTAGTTCTTCCAGTATGGCAAGATAGTAAGGGCATGGCGCAAGGCACAGAAGAGGGGGTCCATCGCACCCTCAAGAGTCAAATTGAGCTAGTCCTGAGTGCAGGTGACTTCAAGGGTAAATCTGGCTCAGTTATGACACTTGCAGGAACCGAAGGAGGCAAAGCAATTCTCGTAGGTTTAGGAAAGATGGAAGACGCTACTTTACAGTCAATGCGCGAAGCTGGTGCAAAGATAACAGCAGGTCTGAAGAAAATGCATGGAAAGACTCTAACAGTGAAATTTGCTGGTGTTGAGGTCGAACACATGGGTGCTTTTGTTGAAGGAATGATATTGCGAGATTACTCGTATGACAAATACAAATCCAAAGACGATGATGATGATTCTGAAAGTGGGGAAATAACCGCACATGTGACATGTGAAAATGACAAAACGAAATCTCTTCAAGAATCAGCCGAATTATCCGCCGCAGTTGCAACTGGCGTCTACCTCGCTAGAGATTTAGGAAATGCTCCACCAAACGATCTCTATCCTATGGCCTACGCTCAACAAGCAATTGAATTTGGAGAGGAGCATGAAAACGTTCACGTTAAGGTAATCACTTACGATGAGGCTCTTTCTCTTGGCATGGGAGGTTTAGTCGGGGTCGGAATGGGTTCTGCAAGAAAGCCTTGTATGGTTATCTTTGAAATAAACGGAGACAAGCCCGGGCCAAGTCCTTGCATTGTTGGTAAAGGTATAACATTCGATACTGGTGGTATTTCACTAAAACCACCGCCGTCCATGGACGAAATGAAGTATGACATGCACGGTTCAGCTACAACATTTGGAGTCATGCAGGCAATCGTTGCATCCGGCCATAAAGACAGGGTAATTGGAGTCGCTTGTATGGCAGAGAATATGCCATCTTCTAACGCTCAGCGCCCAGGGGACGTAATCAAGACATACTCTGGAAAGACAGTCGAAGTTCTGAACACAGATGCAGAAGGCCGACTTGTCTTGGCGGACGGTTTGTGGTATACAGGAATGAAGCTCAATCCATCCTATATAATCGACTTAGCGACTTTAACCGGTGCATGTGTTGTGGCTCTGGGACACGAGGCAAGTGGTCTGTGGTCCAACAATGATGAATTACTGAATAACATAAAGAAAGCGGGCGAACATTGTGGTGAGATTGCTTGGCCTATGCCACTTTTCAAAGCATTTGAAAAAGAAATGACAGACTCTAAGATTGCAGACGTTCGAAACCTCGGTGCAGGTAGGTGGGGAGGCTCTAACACTGCAGCAGCATTCTTGAAGCAATTCGTTCCCAATGGAAAAGATTCAGATGAACAAATTCCTTGGGCGCATTTGGATATCGCTGGAACTGCTTGGGGTGCAAAAACCAACAAATTAGTGAAAACTGGAGCAACTGGCATCCATGTCAGAACACTTCATCACTTGATTACTGGTCAGTGATTACTGAGAAAAATAAGTAATAGCTCGCCTTGTAATTTCTATTACAAGGTCTACTTCTTCAGTTGTGATGTTGAAGTGCGGAGTGTATCTTAGGGCATTAATTCCACCATGGATTACACCTAGACCATGCTTACGGCACCAAACTTCGACATCATCGAATCCAACGACCTTCATTTTTTCAGGATCGAGTTCAGCAGAAAGCAACAAACCAGTTCCCTGAACTCGTGTAATTACTCCGGGAATTTCTTCAGCCAGAGCTTTCAATTTGTTCACAAACTCAACTCCTCTTTCACGAATATTTTGTCGTAAGTCGGGTGTGATCTTCTCCAAAACAGCAACGGCGGTTTCTAGAGCTCTTGGGTTTGTAGTCATGGTATTTCCATATATTCCCACAACGTATAGTTCCGCCGCTCTGTCATTCAAACCTAGAACAGACAATGGGTACTGTCCGGCATTCAAAGCCTTAGACCAGGTTTCTAAGTCAGGAGCTTCTGCATCTTGGAAACCTTCGTAGTCCACTAACGAGAGAGTTCCTTGCCCTCTAATACCCGCTTGAATAGAATCGACGATTAACATTGAGCCATGCTCATTTGTAAGCCGACGTGCTTCATCATAGAAATCTCTGTCAATACATTGGCCAGGATTTCCTTCTCCTTGAACAGGTTCTATCGACATCGATTCGATGAAGTAACCCCTTTGCTCGGCGTCTGCAAAGGCTGCCTGTAAAGCTGAGATATTGTTTGAGGGAACTAGAATTAGATTATCTCTTTCAGCAAATGTCTTTAGCACCTTGTCATATTTGCCCATACACGAATGAGAAATCTGCGCAGGCCGGTCAGTCCTGCCATGAAACGCTCTTTCGATTGCAAGTAGTTTCACTGGTTTGCCTTCATAACGACCCCCCGGTCCAGTCATCTTCTTTGAGTTTACATCGCAAATTCTCATTGCAACAGTCATTGATTCTGAACCAGAATTCATGCATATGAACTTGGAAAATGGACAACTTCCTCGAGTGTGACCAAGTTCTTTCTTTAGTGCAGAGGCCAGTCTTGCATGAGAAATTGAGGCAGTCATTACGTTGGCCATAACGTGGTTTTGGCTCATAGCATCTATGATATCTTCAGGACCGTGCCCTCCTCCAAGCATACCATACCCTCCATTGTCATGAACAACTGCACCATGTGATGTTACAATCCATGGCCCTCTTGCAGCTAAGGCTACATATGGGTTGATTGTTGCAGGGGCATAGAAATTAACAAAGTCTTCTTGGAGATGAGAGACTAAGTCTGATTCGTTCATCATTAACAATTCGTTTGAAAACTCTTTTTGCTTAGTTTCAGCTTCCTCTACAGCTTGTATCAGTTTCTTATCTCTAGAAACAAAATCTAGTATAACGTCATTTGACAATCCTACTGTATCTGCATGGCCACTGGAGGCGCGCATCTTGTCTAGGATTGCTATTACGTCCGACATGTACAAAAGGCGATACTGACGTATATTCAAGATTGTCCTATATTCGTGTATTTTTCCTACCTCGCATGCGATTTTCTCATAATCCAATTAGCGTTGGTAGATACATGTAGAAGGAAAAACAAACTATTCACCACATATCTTTGCGACGCGAGTATTTCCGATTCACATTTGCTCACATATGGAAGGTATTGACACTACAATTCCTAACCCATTACTCACTGTTCGCGGCTACAAAGACATCGGAATACAAGTGCACCTTCACAGAGGAACCTAGTTATCACTCATCTTCGTCTTCTTCGACTACTTCAAAGTCAGCGTCGACAACTCCATCCTCAGTCGGTGCTTCACCCGCTTCTTGCTCAGCCATTTCTGCTGCAGCAGCTTCATACAATTTAGCGGAGATTGCGTGCATGCCTTCCTCAATTTCCTTGACTTTTGCTTGGACAGCAGCTTCATCGATCTCATCAAGTTCCTTTGCAACACCTTCTTCATTTTGAAGAAGCGCTTCTAATTCATCGACCTTAGATAAGACAGGTTCCTTATCCTCATCACTGAGTTTCTCTCCAGCCTCGTCAATGGTTCTGCGAGTTTGGTAAACAATTTGATCAGCCATGTTTTTCATTTCCACTTGAGCCTTCAATCGCTTGTCAGCCTCAGCGAATTCTTCTGCCTCTGCAATCTTAGCCTGAATCTCATCTTCGCTCAGGGAGGTATCTGATTCAATCTTGATAGATTGTTCTTTTCCAGTTCCCTTGTCCTTAGCAGACACGTTGACAATACCGTTTGCATCGATATCGAATGTGACTTCAATTTGAGGTATGCCACGTGGTGCAGGTGGAATACCCATCAAGTGGAATTGTCCTAGACTTACATTGTCCTTGGCAAACTCTCTCTCACCCTGTAATACGTGAATTTCGACCGCAGGCTGGTTATCGCTTGCAGTTGAGAACACTTCTGAGCGACGGCTTGGAATTGTAGTATTCCTTTCAATCATGGTTGTGGTGACTCCACCTAAAGTCTCAATTCCCAAAGTAAGAGGTGTCACATCCAATAAAAGAATGTCAGAAACACCTTCATCTCCTGCGATAATACCTGCTTGAAGGGCAGCTCCCATGGCAACTGCTTCATCAGGGTTAATTCCCTTGAACGGTGACTTGCCAGTTTCCTTCTCAATAGCAGACTGCACTGCCGGGACTCTAGTAGAACCACCCACTAGAATGACCTTGTCGACTTCCCCCTTGGAAATTCCAGCATCTTTCATAGCTTGCCTGGTCGGCTTCATTGTCTTCTCGACTAGAGGAGCAATAAGTTCTTCAAATTTGGATTTGGATACGGTTAGATCTAGATGTTCTGGTTGTCCATCCTTCATTGTTATGAATGGAAGATTTACTTGGGACTGACCGGTTCCAGAAAGTTCAATCTTTGCCTTTTCAGCCGCTTCTTTTAGTCTGCTCATGGCTTGAACATCTTTTGAAAGATCTATACCTGAGGATTTCTTATATTCGGCAACCAAGTAATCGATAAGGACCTCATCAAAGTCGTCCCCACCTAGTTTATTGTTCCCTGCTGTTGCCTTTACTTCAATTTGAGGTTGCCCGTCAACATCATAAATTTCCAGAACAGATACGTCGAAAGTTCCACCACCAAGGTCATACACCAATATGGTTTGATCCTCTTCCTTATCCACACCGTATGCAAGAGCCGCAGCAGTTGGTTCGTTAATGATTCTTAGAACCTCTAGTCCAGCAATTCGTCCAGCGTCTTTTGTTGCTTTCCTTTGGGCATCAGTAAAATAAGCAGGGCAGGTAATTACTGCTTGCTTAACCTTAGTCCCAAGGTAAGCCTCAGCGTCTGCCTTTAATTTTTGCAATATGAAAGCCGAGACTTCTTGCGGCGTGTAGTCAGAATCATCTACCGTAACAGACCATTCAGTTCCCATGTGCCTTTTGACTGATATCATTGTTCTCTCGTGATTGGTTACGGCCTGTCTTTTTGCTGTAACTCCAACCAGTCTATCTCCACCGTCTTTCGAAAATGCAACAACTGATGGAGTTGTTCTAGCACCCTCTGCGTTTGGTATAACGACAGCCTCGCCATTTTCTATTGTGGCAACACAAGAGTTGGTTGTTCCAAGATCTATTCCGATAACATTACTTTTTGTCATTTATTCACTTCCTTGTTCCGATTTAGAAAATCGGTATTCCTCCATCTTCATCTTCGTCATCATCATCCGCAAGGTCGACACTGACATCTGAAACAATTGGAGAATTATCATCTTCGATTTCATTATCGAGTTCTATTTTTTCAATTTCTAGGGCTGAACCCTGAGGAGTTAACTTTAGAGTTATATCCAAAATTCCGTTATTTAAGGACCAATCAACAACATCATCGCATTGATGTGGCAGCTCGATTTGCGCTAGTGGAGGGTCTGTTGGGTCAGAAAGAACCTGCAGAACATCTCCACCACTCGCCAATGCAATTTCAATTTCGTTAAAATCGGATCTGGTAGAAAAGTCTACTGTGATTGACATATTCCAACCTGAGAGGTATATGTCGTCAGCGGGTAATTTTAGAATACCGTTTGAAGGAGTATCGTCTTCTATGTCTACTATCGCAGGGGCAGCGTCAACTTTGACATCTACGCCTAGATTTGAAAACATTTCATCAAGTGGCATTCCAGATTGAAAGAGTTTCATAATATTCGACATATCGAAGTTGAAATTAACATCTCCTTTTGCCAGTCTTTCGGGATCAATTCCCATTGCGTCAAACTGAGATCTAAACTGATTTAGCATGGCGCGAAGCTGTTCTGTATCAACAGGCATACCCATATTCTTGAACACTTCAGCCATTTTTTGTATCATTTTTTCTTCCCAATCTTCAGCCATGTCGCTCGCCACTACTTAACCATCGGTTGTATAGTCCTAAAAACAACCCATATATGAACTAAGCGTTTTTGCCACGCAACAGTTTGAAGGAGGGTTGGTTTGTGGCCAAACCGATGGCGGAGGAAACTATTCTAGAATCTACGGAAAGGACCAGCGGCCGAGAAGCCCTCCGAAAAAATGTGCAGGCAGCCATAGCCCTTGCAGGGGCAGTCCGCTCTACCTTGGGTCCAAAAGGACTTGATAAATTGTTGATAGATGATCAGGGTAGGACACTTGTTACCAACGATGGAGTAACAGTATTAGAGAATGCAAGGGTAGAACATCCTGTCGCTAAAATGATTATCAACACATCCTCAACGCAGGATAAGGTTGCAAGGGATGGCACATCAACCACGGTTGTTATGTGTGCTGAAATGCTTAGAAATGCATGGGAGTTAGTAAGACAAGGGATCCATCCTGCAATAGTAGCTAGAGGTTTTTCTCAAGCAGAAAAGTATGCAATAGATGCGCTGAGAGATATTTCGATTGATGCTAATGAAAAACAAATTCGCTCGGCTATACGGACATCGCTCTCTGGTAAACTCGATCATGCCATGGAGAAACATCTGTCTGAATTATCACATAAGGCTAGCAAGATAATTCTCAGTGACAAAAGATCAGACCCTACCCTAGTAAAGATAACTAAACAGAACGGAGGTGCCATGACCGATACTGAACTGATTACAGGTCTAGCCCTTGCGAAAAGCAAGATACATCCCGACATGGTAGAGAGGGGTGAAAAGGGGAAAATCTTGATCCTCGATGGAGGTATCGAGAAAAAACAACCAAAATTTGATGCAAAGCTGAAAATAAGCACGACAGGAATGTTAGATGCGTTTAAAAAATCTGAATCCAAATTATTGAGGTTACAGGTTGAAAACTTGGTAAGAATTGGTTGTGATTTATTGGCTTGTAAAGATGGAGTAGATGATGAAGCAAGACAGATGTTATTGGACCATGGAATTGTTGCATACAGGCGTGTTGAAAAGAATGATCTCGACCTTATTTCGCGTGCATGCAATGCTAATTTAGTGTTAGATGCTTCCAGGGCCACAGAAGAAGATCTGGGGACATTTGCCTCTACAAAAGAAGAACTACGTGGTGGAGTAAACCACTGGATTTTGAACGGAACGGATTCTGGTGCAACTCTGATTGTTCGAGGAAGCACGGATGAAGTGTTAAGCGAAGTTGAGCGCTGTTTTGCTGACGGGCTTGGAGTTGCTTGTCAGTTACAAGAAGAACCGGTTTTACTGCCCGGTGCGGGTTCAACCCAAGTTGCCATTGCTAGGAGGCTTAGAAGGTATGCTGAATCAATCCCAGGCCGCGAACAAATGGCCATTGAGGCGTGGGCAGATGCTATCGAATCCATCCCTAGAGCCCTCGCCCTGAATGCAGGTTACGATGGCACCGATTGCTTACTAAAACTAACAGCATCTCAAAATTTGGATGGAGATTTTATGGGTTTAGGATTAGAGAAAGGCGAGCCAATCAACACAATAACTGAAGGTATTCTAGAGCCGATTGGAATAACAAAACAGGCGATTTCAGGCGCAACTGAGACAGCCATAAGCATCCTAAGGATAGATGACGTATTATGGGCTCAGATGGATGCACAACTACCTGAAGAGGTAGAACAGGGATTACAAGGTATGAATCCAGAATGAAATTCACATACAAATTATTTCTTTGTATTTTCGTGCTCAGCGCAATTTTTCTCTTACCTTTATGTTCAAGTATCGACTGTAATCTACTCGTTATATGGGCGAGACTTTGGAGAGACGTATCCTAGTCACAGGAGCCCTAGGCCAGATAGGGATGGAGCTTCTAGAAGCTCTCTCGTCTAGATATGGTGCAGATTCAATTATTGCAACAGATATTAGAGATTCGAATAAGTTGGAAAGTTCAGGGATAAAATTTCACAAACTAGATGTTTTGAATAAAGAAGAGATAGAAAGGATTATTCAAAAATTTGACATAAATGAAGTATACCATTTAGCAGCATTATTGTCCGCATCTGGGGAGAATAATCCTGAGCTATGTTGGAAAATTAACATGGGGGGGCTCTTGAACATATGCGAGTTATCTAGAAACTATAAGTTCAGGATTTTCGCACCTTCATCAATTGCAGTCTTCGGGTCAGACGTAATAGGGGTTGCAAATCAAAATTCTCCTCTAAATCCTGCCACTATATACGGAATCACAAAAGTATCAGGCGAACTTCTAGCAGAATATTATCATGCGACTCATGATGTAGATATTAGAGGACTTAGGTATCCGGGTCTCATATCTTGGAAGGTAATGCCAGGCGGGGGGACTACCGATTATGCAGTTGAAATTTTCCATGCAGCCGTTTCTGGTAAAAGGTATACTTGCTTTGTAGATGAGAAAACAACACTGCCTATGATGTATATGGACGATGCAATCAGAGCGACAATCGAATTGATGGAAGCTCCTAGTGAAAATCTTTCAGTAAGAGGGGGGTATAATCTTGCGTGCCTAAGTTTCACAGCCGAAGAGTTATTCCAAGAGATAAAAATGATAATTCCAGAATTTGATTGTGATTTTGAACCAGATCATCGGCAGAGATATGCAGACTCTTGGCCTGATGCAACAGATGGTAAACAGGCAGAGATAGATTGGGGCTTCAAGATACATTATGATCTCAAGTCAATGTGTTACACTATGATTCAATCACTTAGACAATAATCTCGCATACCTCTTCTTAGCGTAAAAAAACTAAAATCTTAGCATGGTTGAAACTCTACCTTGCCGTATACCTCACGACATAGCTAGTAAGTTCAAAACCAACTGTTAATCCGTTTCATTCCACGAGATTTTCATCTTCTTTTGGAAATATCGAGATTATTCCTAGAACAAACAGGATCATGGACCCCAGGTATAGCATTAGTGCGACATAGTCTGTTGGGACGTCAAAGTTGGTCCAATATGTGAGCGAATTTTGATTTGTTACGATTTTACTCTTCATCTCGTCAGCATCATCATCTTCTATTTCAGATGATTGAATAATTTGGAATAGAGGTTGTAAATCATCCATTGTCGGCTGATCATGCCGCTCAAACTCAGGCCTGAGGTCAAGATAGAAAGTAGAAGTAGAGTCGCCCTTTATTATCAGGCCTGACAACTCTTCAGCATACATGTTAATCTCCGTGCCGAAGTAGATAGGTAAAGCAGGTGTCATTGCATCTACTATGCTGTATGACTTGATTAGTTTAGCAGTTATTGCTCGTGTAGTTGGGTCTACAGATGCCGAACAAACATCCACTGGTATATCTTTAACCTCACTAGAACCAGAACATGTTATGTTTGTGATTGCATAACCACCTGCGTCAACTTTATCTCCCGATCCTGTGATAAATCCACCTGTAGTTTCGTTCAGATAATCTACAGATAACAAACCAAAGGTAGCGGTGAACATAGTCGAGTTGCGCCATGATAATTCAGGCGAGCCATCCTCCAATAATGTCTCTCCTTTGTCGCAATTTGAATTGTGCCCAGTGCAAATTGTGTATGT
>CESW01074549.1_pt1 | contig 11008 bp, 15 predicted proteins | sample 531171 | NCBI WGS metagenome assembly CESW01 (sample SAMEA2621859, study PRJEB7988) | marine metagenome | biome: marine biome (ENVO:00000447); feature: surface water layer (ENVO:00002042); material: "saline water (ENVO:00002010), including plankton (ENVO:xxxxxxxx)" | depth 5 m
GCGCATGGTGAATTTGACCCTCATATATGGTTGGATCCAATGAATGCAAAAATTATTCTTAAAGAAATTAATAAAGAGCTAATCTTGTTAGACAAAAAAAATGCATCAAAATACAAGGCAAATTTAAGAAATGCACATATTAAAATTGATAAACTCGTTATGGATATAAATTTTAAGATTAATAAAAGTGCAAAGTACATTGTATTTCATGACGCTTATCAGTATTTTGAAAATCGTTTTGGACTTAAAACTCTAGGAGCATTAACCGTTAATACTGACATTTTACCAGGCGCAGAACAATTGAAGAATATTAGAAATCTAATAAAAAAAGAAAAAGCAAAATGTATTTTTTCAGAGCCACAATTTAATCCTAAAATAATAAAAGCAATTGCAAAGGACACCAATATTAAAACAGGCGTATTCGATCCTCTTGGAGCTGATTTAAAAAATAATGAAGATTTATATTTAAAGTTAATAATTAATTTGTCTAATTCTTTAAAAAACTGCTAAATCTTTTTGCTCTTCCGCTTGCAGTCTTTAATTGCCCGCAGGCTCCCAAAATATCATCACCTCTTGATTTTCTCAACGTAACTATATGGCCGTTTTTTTGAACTATTTCGATAAACTTCAAAGTTTGTTCGTATGTTGAAGGCGTATATTTTACACCTGGCCAAGGATTAAATTGAATTAAATTTAATTTACAAGGAAATTTTGACATTATATTTGATAACTGTTTAGCACATTTAGCGCTGTCATTAATGTTTTTTAACAGTACATATTCTATAAATATTTTATTTTTATTTTCTTTTGCGTAATGATTACAATCTTCGATTATATTTTTAATATTAAATTTTTTATTGATAGGCATTAGAGAATTTCTAATATTATTATTTGGTGCATGCAAAGATAATGCGAGATAAGTACCAATTTCATTAGCAGCTTTTTTAATATTTGGAGATATTCCAGAAGTTGAAATAGTGATTCTTTTATTTGAAAAGTTAAGACCATTTGTATCTTTTAAAATTTGAACTGATTTTTTTACATTCTCAAAATTATATAATGGTTCACCCATACCCATATATACTATATTATTTATTTTCTTTTGTTCAAACCATTCATTAAGTTCATCTTTTGCAACCATTATTTGATTTATAATTTCATTAGATGACAAATTTTTTACTAAAGGTTGTGTCCCCGTATGACAAAACTTACAATTTAATGTACAGCCAACTTGTGAAGAAATACAAAGTGTTCCATGACTCTCTGATGGAATATAAACAGTTTCTACTAAATTTTTATCCTTTAGTTCTAGCAACCATTTGATAGTCCCATCTTTGGATAACTGCTTTTTTTTAATTTTTAGTCTTGTGAAATTAATCTTATTTTCTATCGCTTTAATTATTTCACTTGGTAAATTAGAAAATAATGAAGGTTTAAAATAACCTTTTTGATAATAAAACTTCCATATTTGGTTAGTTCGCATTGATAATTTTTTTCTATCAAGATCAATAAATATTTTTGAAAAATTTTTTTTTACATCTAAGTAATTAAGATCAGCAAAATTGATCATAATATAATCATCATTAAATCAAAAAATTTTATTTATAATATAGAATGAAGCTCCAACTAAAATAATAGCAAACATAACACTTTGTATCCAAAAGTTTAGAAGCTTATTAAAAGGTGCTTTTGTAAATTTTTCCCAAGGTATAAAGTAATATGCAATTAAAGTTACTAAAATAAAAAATAAAATTATTTCAGATAATTTAATTGTCATTTTTGATATTTTGATTTCCACTCTTCGTATGACATTCCATAAATATATTTTCTTGACTCAGGGTCAGAAATTACCAAATTTTTTTTTTTAGCTTCCTCTCTAAACCATTTTGATAAGCAATTTCTACAAAATCCAGCTAAATTCATTAGTTCAATATTTTGAACATCTTTTCGAGATTGTAAATGGCTCACAAGTCTTTCAAAAGTTTTAGATTGAATTTCTTTTTTTGTAGCTTCATCCATAAAATTATTTATAAAGTATTTATGAAATTAACAGGTTCTTATAAAATTCCAACAGATATTCAAACAGTTTGGCAAGCACTTAATGATCCAAGAACTTTACAAAAATGTATTCCAGGGTGTGAAGAGTTTAAAAAAAACTCAGATACAAGTTTTACTGCAACCGCAACAAACAAAATAGGGCCTTTTAACGCCAGTTTTAATGGAAATGTTGAGCTTCAAGATTTAAATCCACCAAATAGTTATACTTTGGTTGGTCAAGGAAATTCCCCAGTTGGTTTCGCTTCTGGTGAGGCCAAAGTTAATTTAATAGAAAAAGATGGTGAAACAATTTTAACATATAATGTTGAGGCTAATGTAGGGGGAAAGATAGCACAAGTTGGAAGTAGGTTAATTGATATGACCGCTAAAAAAATGGCAGACATTTTTTTTGGTAACTTCAGTTCTGTGGTATCACCAGATAGTGCTATTGTTTCTAACAAAAAAAATATCAATCTATTTGTGAAACTAAATAAAAAATTATTTTATGCATTATTCACATTATTAATTTTAGGCTTGATTGTTTTATTTGCATACTAAGACAACCTGAAATTGAAAGACTTTAATTATGGCTCTTAATTTTTTTTTTAATCATACTTGTTTTTTTTCCTTCTTAATGAGATTATAAGTTTAGGAGAGGTTCAGTAATGATAAGAATTAATGTTAATGTAAATGGTAACTTAGTAAAAAAAGAAATTGCAGATAACACTTTGTTAGTCACACTTATCAGAGAAAATCTTAATTTAACTGGAACGCATGTAGGGTGTGACACAAGTCAATGCGGTTCTTGCGTAGTTCATGTAGACGGTAAATCAGTTAAAAGTTGTACAATGTTAGCTGTTGATGCGAACGGTTCTGATATTACCACGATTGAGGGTTTGGAAAAAGAAGGCAAGTTACATCCAGTTCAAGAGTCTTTTAAAAAACATCACGGTTTACAGTGTGGTTATTGTACTCCAGGCATGGTGATGAGTTCAATTGACTTGTTAAAAACTCATAAGAATCCAAGTGACGAAGATATAAGAAAAGGTTTAGAGGGTAACATTTGTCGTTGTACAGGTTATCAAAATATTGTTGCTTCTGTTAAGGGCGCAATAGGAAAAGTTTAGAAATATAAAATATAAAGGAGAAATATATAATGGCAAGTATGATAGGGTCTAAAGTTGAGAGAAAAGAAGATAAAAAGTTTTTAACTGGTAAAGGAAGATATACAGCAGATATAAATTTACACAATCAATTACATGCTGTGTTTATTAGATCTCCTCATGCAAGAGCTGAGATTAAAAGTATTGACACTTTAAAGGCCAAAAAAGCATCTGGTGTTGTTGATGTATTAGTTGGTAAAGATATGCAAGACGATAAAATTGGTGGTCTTATTGCTGGATGGAAAATAGTAAGCAAGGATGGAACAGATATGAAATGTCCTGCACATCCTCCGCTAGCAACAGACTCTGTTAATTATGTTGGAGACCATATCGGTTTAGTTGTAGCTGAAACACTTCAAGAAGCTAAAGATGCTGCAGATTTAGTCAAAGTCGATTACAGAGTTTTAAAAGCAGTAGCAAGTACAGCTGAAGCAATGAATTCAGATGTAATACACGATGGTATTGAAAAGAATCTATGTTTTGATTGGGAGTTAGGAGATAAAGCAAAGACAGATGAGGCTTTTTCAAATGCAGATAAAGTTGTTGAGATGGACATTCTTAATAACCGTTTGGTGCCAAATGCTATGGAGCCGAGAGCATCAATAGGTGATTATAATTCTTCTTCAGAGGAACTAACTTTATATACCACAAGTCAAAACCCTCATTTATCGCGATTAGTTATGTCAGCATTTAATGCTGTACATCCTGAACACAAATTCAGGGTTATTGCACCAGATGTTGGGGGAGGATTTGGATCAAAGATTTACCCTTATTCTGAAGATGTAATAATAGCATGGGCAGCAAAAAAGTTACAAAGACCTGTTAAATGGGTTTGTGAAAGAACAGAGTCATTTTTATCTGACTGTCACGGGAGAGATCATATTACAAAATGTTCATTAGCATTAAAAAAAGATGGGATTGTTACTGGTTTAAAAGTTGATACTATCGCAAATCTTGGTGGATATGCATCATTATTCGCAACAGTAACACCAACTTATCTGTATGGTCCTTTAGTTCTTGGTCTTTACAACATTCCAACAGCTTACTGTAATGTAAAAGCTGTGTATACAAACACTGCTCCTGTTGACGCTTATCGTGGCGCAGGTCGTCCAGAAGCAACTTATTTAATTGAAAGAATTATGGATAAGGCAGCTAAAGAATTAGGTATGGATAGAGCTGACTTTAGAAAGAAAAACTTTATTAGACAATTTCCACATCAACAGTGTTTAGTTCATAATATAGACTCAGGTGATTATGATGCACATTTTGATAAAGCATTAAATTTAGCGGATTATACAGGTTTTGAAAAAAGAAAAGCAGAATCTGCTGCAAAAGGAAAATTAAGAGGCATTGGCTTTTCAACATATATTGAGGCATGTGGAATTGCACCATCAGCTGCAGTAATGTCACTTGGTGCTGGCGTAGGACTTTGGGAGTCCGCAGAAATAAGATTTAATCCAACAGGCAATGTTTCAGTATTCACCGGTACACATAGTCATGGACAAAGTCATGATACTACATTTGCACAAATCGTGGCTGATAAATTAGGTGTTCTAATGGAAAACATTGAGTTAGTTCACGGTGATACAGACAAGGGGCCGTTTGGAATGGGTACTTACGGATCAAGATCATTAGCCGTTGGAGGAACTGCAATTGCTAAAGCTTGTGACAAGATTATAGAAAAAGGCAAGGCTGTTGCCGCGAAAATGTTAGAGGCAAATGTTGATGAAATTGAATTTAAGGATGGAGAGTTTATTGTTCCAAACACAAACAAGAAAAAGACAATTGGCGAGATTGCTTTTGCTTGTTATCTACCTGGAACATATGGAGAGATCAAATCTCCACTTCCAGAAGGTATGGAGCCTGGATTAAAAGAAACAGCTTTTTATGATCCGGTCAATTTTTCTTTCCCAGCGGGTTCGCATATTTGTGAAGTAGAAGTAGATCCAGCAACTGGTGAAACTAAAGTTGATACTTACACTTGTGTTGATGACTTTGGAAATTTAATCAATCCAATGATTGTTGAAGGACAAATTCATGGAGGTTTAGCCCAAGGGATTGGACAAGCTTTGTATGAAAACGCTTACTACGACGAAACCGGTCAATTAGTAACAGCGTCTTATATGGATTATTGTATGCCAAGAGCAGATAATTTCCCGGAATTTAGAATTGATTATACTTGTACACCAGCGACATCAAACCCTTTAGGAGTTAAGGGCTGCGGGGAGGCAGGCGCAATAGCATCTCCACCGGCAGTAATGAATGCAGTGGTTGATGCGATTGGTACAGAAGTTACTATGCCAGCGACTGCTCAAAAGGTTTGGAAAGCACTCAAGGAGAAAAGTAAATCAGCTAAAAAAGCCGCATAGTTTTAAAAAAAAGGGGGAAAATGAAACAATTTAATTTTCACGAGGCAAAAAGTGTAAAAGAGGCTGTCAAATTCTCATCTAAAAATTCAGCTTTTCTTTCAGGCGGACAGACTTTGATCCCGTCAATGAAGTTAAGATTATCAAGTTTTAGTGACATTATTAATATAAAAAACATTAAAGATCTAAAAGGGATAAAAGTAAGCGGGAAGTCAGTAAAGATTGGTGCAGTGGCTAAACATGCTGAAGTTGCATCATCGAAAGACGTACAAAAAGCTATTCCAGCTCTATCATCTTTGGCAGGCGGAATTGGTGATATGCAAGTAAGAAATAAAGGAACACTTGGAGGTTCGATTGCAAATAATGATCCAAGTGCGTGTTATCCATCAGCTTGTATTGCATTAAATGCTATCATTTATACTTCTAATAGAAAAATTGAAGCTAAGAAATTTTTTAAAGGAATGTTTGAAACTGCTTTGAAAAAAGATGAACTAGTTACAGCTGTTGAATTTTCAATACCTGAAAAATCTTCTTACGTAAAAATACCTAATCCAGCATCTAGATATGCGCTTGTTGGCGTTTTTTTAGCAAAGTATAAAAAAGATATAATTTGTGCAGTCACAGGCGCGCAGCCAGTAGTATATAGAAGTGAAGAAATTGAAAAAGCATTGCATAACAATTTTACCCCAGAGTCATTAGATGATTTGAATTTGGTGACAGAGGATATGAATGCTGATATTCATGCTTCAGCTGATTACAGGGCTAGTTTAGTCGTTTCCGCAGCACAAAAAGCAGTTGCTCATTGTAAATAATTTATATTTTAAAAATTTTTTGATAAAGTATTTTTATGATTAATACTTTTGATGAAAAAATACTTGACGAAGCTTACCAGTGGATTGAGCTTAAAAAAACTGTTATTTTAGCAACTGTTATACAGACATGGGGATCCTCACCTAGACCTATTGGAAGTTTGATGATTGTTAACGATACTGGTGATTTTTCAGGTTCAGTATCTGGAGGTTGCGTAGAGGGAGAGGTAGTTAGGCAATGTTTAGACCTAATGAAAGATAAAAAAAAATTTAAAAAAATTGAATTTAAAGTATCAAATGAGAGTGCATGGAATGTTGGTTTGGCATGTGGTGGTGAAATTGCAATTTTCCTAGAAAAATTTTCAGATGCAGATTAATATTTTAAAAGATATTATTAATTTAAAAAATTCTAAAAAAGAATTTTCAGTAATTACAAACATAAAGACGTCAAAATCATATATTTTTTTTATCAATAAACATATTGATAACGATTTAAAAAAATTTGAAACTCAAATTAAGGGTTTGTATAACTCAAGAAAAGACGGAATGATTAATAAAACTGATCTTTTTATTAAACATTATCATCGTCCTATAAAAGTTGTTATAGTAGGCGCTGTACATATTTCTCAATTTTTTGTTGAATATGCAAAATCATTAAATCTTGACATTTACATTATTGATCCAAGAGGTTATTTTGCTTCTGAGAAAAGATTTCCAAATGTCAAAGTAATTAATCTATGGCCACAAGAAGCCTTTGAATATTGCCCGCTAGATGACAAAACTGCGTTGATTGCATTAACACATGACCCTAAAATTGACGATCCAGCGATACAAGAGGCATTAAATACTAAATGTTTTTATATTGGAGCACTCGGTAGTAAAAAAACTCATGAGAATAGATGCAAAAGATTGATTGAAAATGGTTTTAAAGAGCATGATATTAAAAAAATATTTGGACCAATTGGGATTAAATTTGGTGGAAAATCTGCACCAGAAGTTGCTTTATCAATAATTTTTCAATTAATGACAGAAATTTATAAAAAGTGATATCAGCAATTTTATTAGCAGCAGGATCTTCTAAAAGATATGGTAAAAAAAATAAACTTTTAGAGAAATATAAATCAGAAATTTTAATAAAATCAACTTTAGATAATTTACTAAAAAGTAGAGTGAATGAAATTATTATTATTTTAGGTCACGATTTTAAAAATGTATCATATAACATAAAAAAAAGCTTTAAGATAAAAATTGTTTATAACAAAAATTTTAGTAGAGGAATGTCTTCATCGATAATATTAGGCTTAAAAAATATAAACAAAAAATCGAAAGGAGTTTTAGTTTGCCTTTCTGATATGCCAAAAATAAAAATGTCAACTTACAATACTATAGTAGATTATTTTAATAAAAATCCTAAATTACCAGCTGTTCCTTATTTTAAATCTAGGAGAGGTAATCCAGTTTGTTTTCCACAAAATTTTATTTCATCACTAAAAAAACTAAAAGGAGACAAAGGTGCAAGAAATATATTAAAAAAAAAAGAATTTAATAAAGTTCGCATTCGTTCATCATCAATTTTATTTGATTTAAATATAGTCTCAGATTTTAAAAAGTAAATTCTTTTAAATATTTTTTTAATTTTTCAGGTTTATCTAAAGTTATTGTTTGAAATCCAAGTTCATTTGCGGATAATGTATTTTCTGGTCTGTCATCTATAAAAAGTGTCTTGCTTGGTGAACAACTAAACTGTTTTATTGCTAATTCGTAAATTTTTTTATCAGGCTTTTTAATACCTACTTTCCCAGATATAATTTTATCGTTAAATTCGTTAATGAAATTATTTTTAGCAGCATAAATATCAAATTGATCCCCTGGAAAATTACTGATAATAAATATTGGTATATTTTTTTTCTTAATGTCTAAAGCAATTTTAAGATTATCATCATATATACCAACAATCATTTCTTGAAACCGTCCATAAAAAGCAGTTATAGCATCTTTATATTTAGGAAATTCTTTAATCTTTTTTAATGTAGCTGGTTTTGTATCATAAACTAAATCTTGATTTGTATGCCATTCCCATGTGCATATATTTTTAAAAAAATAAATTATTTCCTCTTCAGTTTTAAAAATCTTTCTAAACAAGTTTTTTGGATCAAATTTTACTATTACTTTTCCAAGATCAAAAATTACCTTCTCAATTTTCATTTAATTAATTTTAGGAGCTACAAAAATAATAAATGATATAAATGCTACGGTTACGATAACAAATATAATTGGGTCAATATCTTTCATGATAAATCAATTGCATATTTTTTTAAAATTTCCAAATCAATTATTTTGAGAGTTTTTTTGTTAGTACTTTTTAAAAAAATTTTACAAGGGTGACCCGAATCAAGTGCTAATTTAAACCACGATGCACAAACACACCAATTATCACCATCTTTTAGACCTTGAAAATTATATTCTGGTCTTGGAGTAATTAAATCATTTCCATTTTTTTTACAAAAATTTAAAAAATCATTGTTAACTTTCGCACAAACTGTATGAGTTCCTTGATCATTATCGTCAGTATTACAACAGCCATCTCTTAACCACCCAGTCAATGGGTTGATTGAACAAACTTCTAATTTTTCATTAAAAACATTTTTTTGATTTTTAATCATGAAATACGTTTGCTGTTTTTTTATCAAGTTCGATATTTAATGAAAAAGATCTTCTTTCACCTTTTACATTAAATGGATATGCTGTATGCATCAAATAATTTGGAAATAAAATCATATCTCCAACTTTTGGTAAATGATTGTATATACTTTCACTTAAAAAATTTTTTGACCCATTTATAAAATCAATAGTTCCATTTGTTTTTATATTTTTTTTCCCTGTATTAAAATTCTTAGGAATCTTCAAATAGCCTACAGCTGATAAATGACCATCATGATAATGAATTGGATTATATTCGTTCTTAAATTGTCTCACTATCCAAAAATTTTTTATTTTCACTTTTTTTACTTTTTTATTTATTGTTTTATGAATAAAAAATCTTACTTCTTTCTCAACAATTTTACATAGAAACTTTTTAACGAATATTTTAGGAAGTTGAAACTCCTGTTGTACTTGGCCAACTAATTTATTAGAATAATTTAGTTTTTCCATTAAAGATCTTTTTTTTATTGTTTTATCAACTTCATTATTGATTTGATCTACTATTTTTTTTGGTAATTTTAATTTTCCAATTTTTGGTCCAAATGGAGCTATGATTTGCATATTAAAGTTTCGTTGGGTTTTGTTGATTTTTGTACACTTTTTTTGGATCAAATTTTTTTTCTTTTTCTTCAAATATTAATTTAATCTCATTATTTTTATTTTTAAGTAAAATTGATCTATAAAAACAAGAATTATAACCAACATGACAACTTGCACCTTTACCAATATCAACAGAAATCCATAGTGAATCTTGATCGTCATCAATTCTCATGAATTTAATTTTTTGAAACCATCCGCTGGTATTACCTTTGTGCCAAAGAGTATTCCTTGATCTACTGAAATAATGAGCTTGTTTTGTCTCAATTGTTTTTTTAAGAGCCTCTTCATTCATAAAACCATGCATAAGTATTTCTCCTGTTTTGTGATCAGTCGTTATTACTGGAATCAGCCCATTTTCATCAAACTTTGGACATAACTCTTTGCCCTCTTCAACTTGTTCTACAGATATTCTTTTTTTAAACATTGTATTCTGTGTATCTATAGTTGTATATTAGATCAATCAATTTTAATTATATAGGAATTTATGACAAATAAAAATGTGACAGAATTTAAAGTTAAAAAAGAGGAAAAGATCACCAAAGAAGACGCAAAAAAGGCAATTAAAGTAATATTAAAGTACATTGGTGAAAATCCAGAGAGAGAGGGTTTAATTGAAACTCCGAAAAGAGTGATTAAAGCTTATGAAGAATATTTCTCTGGATATAGTGAAAATCCATTGGAATATTTGGAAAAAACATTTGGTGATGTTGAAGGATATGACGATATGGTCATTCAAAAAAACATATCAATTCAAAGTCATTGTGAACATCATATGGCACCAATTCTTGGAATCGCCCATGTTGCATACATACCCACAGAAAAAGTTGTTGGGTTAAGTAAACTCGCTAGAGTTGTTGCTTCATATTCGCGTAGGTTACAAACTCAGGAGAGACTTACAATGCAAATCGCAAATACAATAAACAAAGGCTTGAAAGCACATGGTACAGCTGTATGTATCGATGCAACACATCAATGCATGACAACTAGAGGGGTGATGAAAGAGAATGCAACAACTATTACAAATTATTTTACGGGTTCATTTAGAGAAAGTCGAGCTTTACAGCAGAGGTTCTTAACTTATATTAATCAGAATAAATAATGATTAATATACCAGAAAGATATAAAGATCTAAAAAAAATTTTTGTTGATACTACACATGTAGCAACTCAAATCGATAGTCCAAAAGTTTATTACAAAATAAAACCTGAAAAAGGTTATGTAGTATGCGGATATTGTAACATCTGTTTTGTCTTAAATGAAAATGCAGACTTAGATACGGATAAGGTTTTTTTTTATGATGAAAATCAAAGCAAATTAGATGAAAAAACTA
>CESW01063575.1_pt1 | contig 10990 bp, 5 predicted proteins | sample 531171 | NCBI WGS metagenome assembly CESW01 (sample SAMEA2621859, study PRJEB7988) | marine metagenome | biome: marine biome (ENVO:00000447); feature: surface water layer (ENVO:00002042); material: "saline water (ENVO:00002010), including plankton (ENVO:xxxxxxxx)" | depth 5 m
TCAGCTGCTGAGCGAAGCGCGAGCGAGAACATCCCCCAGCGTTCGTAGCAGGATCGACGAACAAAGAGGGCGGGGTGGGGCGGCATCCAGCCGCGACGAAATGCACCTGGTTGAAAGTCACCCGCTCGCCAATGACGTTTTACCTGAGTGATGTCTTCAGCTGTCACGTAATTCAAGTTGCCGTAAATGGCCTCTGCGTCAGTTTCGCGAAACGCGGCTGCGACGCGAGCGAGGATGTCGAGTGAGGCGTACACGTCATCTGCATTCAGGATGGCAACGACGTCTCCTGTGGCAGCTCGGATGCCCTTATTCATGGCGTCGTACAGCCCTTGGTCTGGCTCAGAAATCAGTTTGGCAATGCGGCTGCGGTAGTGCTCGATCAGGTCAAGTGTGCCGTCGGTAGATCCGCCGTCCACCACAATGTATTCGAGGTCAAAGGGTTCCCTAGGGTCAGCGGTTTGACCCAAGACGCTCTGAACAGCATCTTCCAAGGTGCTGGCCGCATTGTAACAAACTGTGATGACGGAGATGCGCATCAAAAGTGGAGTCATTCACCATCACCAATCGACGAACCAGACGATGTCCCAAGTGCGCCGGAGGCATTGATGCTTTTGGTCAGCCAAGGCATGTCCATGGTGCAAACGCGGTAGGGTGCATCGACGCGTACAAATGTCTCAGCAATGCGCTTTCCGATCCACTTCGAAAGAGCTTCTTCACGCAACTCAGCCTCGACTTGTTGCTGAAAAAGTGCATAGTCGTCTTTGGGGTTTGCGCGGTGTGCAGGAAAGCGCTCGTTGAGCTTGATCATGGCCCAATAAGCTTGGTTTTCTTCATCCAAAAGTTGAACCGGCGATGAGACCTCACCTTCATCTAGGTCCTGCAAGAGAAAGAAAATGTTGGGGTCCAGCTCGTCCACCCCAAACCGCGTGCCCCCATCTCGTGAGTTCACGACTTGTCCTTTTTGATTGCGCGTTCCTTCTCGGGTGCTGTGTTGCAATACAGCCGCTTCAAAAGGCAAATCGCCCAGAGCCAATTTCACAGAGACTGAGTCGATGCGGGATTGCATCTGTTCCAAAGCTTTGGGGTCAAATGTTGGTTTCATAAGCACATGGCATGCACTGTACTGTTCGCCTCGACGGTCGGTCACCCGCAAAAAGTGGTATCCAAAGTCCGATTCAAACACAGGGGAGTAGCCGCCTACCTCGGTTTCGTACACGGCGCCCTCGAATTCGGGGACAAATTGGCCACGTCCGATGTTTTGATAACAGCCGCCCTTGTATTTCGATCCGGGATCTTCGCTGTAGCGTGTGGCGGCCAGGGTCATGCTCATTTTCCCAGTTTCGACTAGGACCCGAATGGAGTCGAGTTTGCTGCGCGTACGCATCTTTTGTTTCTCGCCGACCTCCGGTTGCATCACAAGTTCGCTGTAGCTCAACTCTTCTGGAATCAGTGGCAAACTGTCCACGGGGATGGCACTGAAATAGTCTTGGACTTGGGCAGGTGTGGAGCGAACGGTTTGATCGATTTCGGCCTGCATCTTTTGGGCCAAAATTTGCTCTCTCACAGGTTCATTGAATTCTGCCTTCCACTCTGCCACAGACTTGCCATACTCCGCCTCGAAGGCTTCAACGGACCCAAACATCTGCATGTAATATGTCAGCCGGCGGTCAATTTCGCCAAGGATTTCGGCATCAGTGACCTCGAGGCTGTCGATGCGCGCGTTGTGGAGAAGCAATTTCTCAAACAAGACGGATTCCAAGAGACCGCATTCGTTGTCATCAGTCACCGTTCGGCCCTCGAGGCGAGCTTGCGTGACGCGGTCTTGGATGTCGCTTGCCAGCACGATTTCATCACCCACGACTGCAACAATGCCGTCGATGCGTTGGTATGCAGCCCCTGCATCTGGCTGCGCACACACTTGGATGCTCGCACCCGAAAGAAAACCGCACAGGACAAGTGCCAATCTGAGATCAACCATGCGCCGAATTTAGTGTTGGGCAGACGAACGGAGCGGATGTAAACAGGGATGAACTCACAAATTTTCTCTTCGCAAATGTCCCTCGGCCCAGGCGCGCTGAAGCAAGGTGTCGCGGAGGTTCTCGCGAAGTTTCTGTCGACGTCCTTGGAGCAGGATTTCCATGATTTGATCTCGAGCCACGTCGATTGGTGCAGTTTTCCCTTTGAGGCCGTGATTCAAAAACCGAACAAAATACACTCTGTCGTTGTCGACAAACGAAAGAGGAGAGGTGCGTTGGATTTGGGCTTCGACTCGATAAAGAGACAAAGGCACTTCATCGACAAGGTCTCTCACGAACCACCACGCCTCGTGATTCACGTGATGAACTGCGCCGCGTTCGATGCACCACCGCTCCAGTTTTGGGATGCTCGTGGAGTCGGCGTTTGAGAGCCACTCCTTGACTTGATTCGCTTCGTTGTTCCATGCGCGTTCCTCTCGGCGAGACCAATTTGCGCCCCGCGTTTGGGCGGCGATTTTAGGATCTGGAAGATGGAGATACAACACTTGCACAGCGTGGTCATGCAAGGTGAAAAGCTCGGGGTGCGCATGGTAATACGCCAAAATCTCGTCTTCCGAAACCCTCCTATCCAAGCGACTTTCCACATAGCGATTTTCGTAGGTGTTGATCAGCAGACTCTGTCGGTAGGCCTCCAAGGCTTCTTCGATGTTCGGCAATTCATTGCTCAACTGCGTCTTGGCTTCATTTACAAGCACCTGCTCCCTCATCCAAAGATCGAGAACACGCTCAGCAAATGCGGCGCTGTCTTCCAGACTGAGGTCGTCTGGAACCTGAGATGCGAGGCTGTCCCAAGTCAGAATTTCTCCAAAAGCTTTTGCCACAATGTCATCTCCAAATCTCGCATCTGGGGGTTGCACGCCTCCCTGACAACTCCAAATCGCGCCTAAGATGATCGTCCCGCAAACAACTGAAAAGGCTCTCATTCGCGAACCAGGCTGTACAAAGCCTCGCGGTTGATTTTGTGAGGGAATTTGCGCTCCAGTTCAAGAATCCACTCTTGCTCAAGGTGATCTTGATATGCTGCAATGGCTGCCCCACGACATTCCATGAGGCTCTTGGGTGTGGGAGCCATTTCCTCTTTGACATGAACCAAGATGATTTGCTCACCGCCCTCTGTGGTTTCTAAAACAATCAATCCATTCTTGTCGGCAGTCAGTGATTTGTCGCGTAAACCGGCAAATGCCCTATCCACAAATGCATTGTCACCTTCCACAAACTTTCCGGTCTCGTTGCGAAGAGCCAATGGGCGGTCTGCAATCAATTCTCTTCGAAGGCCCTCAACGTCACCTGTTTTGCGTAGTTCTTTTCGAACTTTTTTGGCAATCTTGGCATCTTCACACGTGTGGATTCCTGCGTCCAAGCGCGAGGGCCACATGAATTCTTCGCGATTTCGACTGTGAAAATCAACCAAGCCAGAGGAATCTGTCACTGCACGGCTCCACACTTTCTGATCGGTTAGCTCAAAGAGCAAAATGCCATCGTGGTATTCCTCCATGAGCAGACGAAAGTCGTCATGCTTCGCTTCCAGTTGGGTGTCTTCGTACGCGAGCAGCGATTCATCCACAAAGCGATCTACTTCTTGCGTCACCAGCATTGCATTGGGTCGATTTAGGTTGCGCACTTTGCCGGCATTGGCCCACGTTACAAAATCTTGAACAGTGTAATCTTTTCCCGCCACGCTGAACAGGGTTCGGCTCAGTTCACTTCGTCGCAATCCTTCCAGAGGGTGACCGGGATAGAAGAGGCTGTCAATGCCGACGGCCGCAAGTTTTAAAGCATCCAAACGACGACTGCTGACGCTTGTTCCATACTCTTTCTTGAGTTTGTTGACGAAAGACGTCTTGGTGATTTCAGCGCGGCTGTCGCGGCGCACTTTCTTGGACAATTCGCGTCGGCTCTCTTCCAGGGTAGGCAGGGTTTTCTTGTCGATCAATTTGAGGATGTGAAAGCCGTAGTTTGTTCGAACGGGTCCAGTGATGTCGCCGATTTGATTCATCGCAAATGCCGCGTTTTCAAATGCCTCGACCATCTTTCCAGTGCCAAATCGCGGCAACAAGCCTCCCTTGTTGGCCGTGGATGGATCTTCGCTGTATTTCATCGCCATGGATTCAAAAGACGCTCCATCAATGAGTTTGCGCTTGACCTCCATGATTCGTCCTTCGGCGTTCGCCACTTGGTCTTGTGGGGCGTCCTGTGGCATGCGAACCATGATGTGTGCCACTTGCACCTCTCCGCGAGCCTTGCGCTTGCCGGTCACCTTTAAGATGTGATACCCAAAACGCGTTCGAACAATCTTGCTCACCTCGCCCTCGTTAGTAGTGAAAGCGGCATTTTCAAAAGGGTATACCATTTGAAAGGCGGTAAACCATCCCAAGTCCCCTCCGTTGGTGGTCACAGAAGGGTCTTCACTTCCGCCTTTGCTGCGCGCAACAGACTCAAAGTCTTCCCCGTTCTCAACGCGTTGGCGCAAGGCCTGGATGCGATTCCATGCATTCAACGTGTCTGCAGGCGCAGCATTGGCGTCTACATTGATCAGCATGTGACTCGCTCTCACTTCCGTTCTCTTGCGCTCGAAGGCTTGGTCCACCAAGGCATCTAGCAAGTCACCGTCGACGAGGTAGGGCCGGGCCAACTGTGTGCGGTAGCCCGCGAGTTCTTTCTTGAAGGCTGTTACAGTGTCCATGCCTATGGCCTCGGCTTCAAGTACTTTCAATTTGAAATTCACGAAGAGTTTCATGTATTCGTCGAGGGCTTCAATCGTGTACACGCTGTCGCGGTTGTTTTTGCCATACACGTGTTTGAAGTCAGAGAGGGTCACCATTTCATTGCCAACCTCGAGCACGTAGGTCTCTTGTGGATCAATGTTGGCACCTTGGCGCTGCGCCATTGCCTTGGAAGACGTGATTGTGGTCAAAGCCAGAGCCGCGAAAGCGGCCTTCCATGCAAATTGTTTCATGAGAATGTTGTGGTTCAGTGTCATGCGCGAGGTGGATGGACTTGCCTCAACTGGGCCTGTCTCAACGCGTCGAAAGTTCAATCAAATTGTCCAATCAGCCCAAATCTATCTCAAAGTTTGCCCCGTGCGACCTGTGAAAAGATTCGGAGCTCAATGACGAAGTGGTCAGGGGACTTATCTAATGCTGTAATTGGGGGCTTCACGCGTAATCATGATGTCGTGGGGGTGACTTTCCTTGACCCCCGCGGAGGTGATTCGAACAAAGCGCCCCTTTTTCCTCAATTGGTCGAGATCGGCTGAGCCACAGTATCCCATTCCCGCCCGCAAACCACCGATCACCTGGTGCATGACTTCGGTCACGCTTCCTTTGAAGGGCACCCGCCCGCTGATGCCTTCGGGAACCAGTTTTTTCAAATCATCTTCAGCATCCTGAAAGTAGCGGTCCTTTGAACCCTTTTGCATGGCTTCCACAGACCCCATTCCTCGGTAGGCTTTGAATCGCCGGCCTTCGTAAATGATTGTTTCACCTGGGCTTTCTTCAGTACCGGCGAGCATGGAACCAATCATGACAGTGTGTCCTCCTCCAGCCAGCGCTTTGACAATGTCTCCAGTGTAGCGAATGCCACCATCCGCAATCACGGGGACACCTGTGCCTTTTAGGCCAGCACTCACTTCCATGACGGCACGAAGTTGTGGCATCCCGACACCTGCAATGATGCGTGTCGTACAAATCGAACCCGGTCCAATGCCAACTTTCACCGCGTCAGCTCCGGCCTCGACAAGGGCCAATGCCGCTTCTGCCGTAGCCACATTTCCAGCCACTATGTCGATGCTGCCAAAGGCTTTTTTGACGTCACGTACGGTGTCAATCACACCACGGCTGTGGCCGTGGGCGGTATCCACAATCACCGCATCAACGCCAGCATCAACGAGGGCGGAAACGCGTTCATGCGTGTCGGCGGTGACACCCACGGCTGCCGCAACCCGGAGTCGACCGAAACGGTCCTTGCAGGAATTGGGAAACTCACTGAGTTTGATGATGTCACGGTAAGTGATGAGTCCGACAAGTTTGCCCTCGGCATCTACCACGGGAAGCTTTTCGATGCGGTGCTCTCTCAAGATTTGTTCAGCCTTCGACAAGTCGCTGCCGTCTCGAGTGACGATGAGATTTTCGCTTGTCATGAGTTCGGCAATGGGCCGGGGAGCCTGCTTTTCAAATCGCAGGTCTCGGTTGGTGACAATGCCCACGAGTTTGCCTGCATCGTCGGTCACAGGGATGCCACCAATTTTGTGCTCGCGCATGATGGTGAGCGCGTCACCTGCGGTGGCGTCTTTGCTCAAGGTGACCGGATCTTGGATCATGCCACTTTCAGAACGTTTGACCTTGCGCACCTCATTTGCCTGAGCTGCAATCGTCATGTTTTTGTGAACGACACCGATTCCCCCATTCCGAGCCATGGCGATGGCCATCTTGCTCTCAGTGACGGTGTCCATTGCCGCACTGACAATGGGAGTCTTCAGTTGGATGTTGCGTGAAAAAGGTGCGTGAAGCTGGACGTCACGTGGAAGCACTTCCGAGTAGTCTGGCACGAGCAAGACGTCGTCATACGTCAACCCTTCACCGATAAATTTACTTTCGTTTGAGGCCATGAGTCTTGATTGAATCGCGTAATCTCGCAGGCCTCACGAGGGAGCCGCCACGGCGTTATTTGGTGCCGGACGGATTCTAAGTTGGGTCCGCGATTCGGACAAATTTAATACAGAAGGGATGTGGAACCCACAGCGAGACCCCCAGTTTGTTGTAAAGTTTGACCGTCTTATTGGCCTGACATCACGGTCAGGTAGACCAGTTGGTTGCGCCACGCCCCCGAACCGTCTAAGTATTCCGCTTGCACCACGTAAATGCCGTTTTGTGCCAATCGACCGCTCACTCGACCATCCCAGGGCTCTTCGATGGATGTGGTCTCAAAAATCTTGGTCCCCCACCGCGTGGAAATGGTCATTCTGAAGTTTGGAGCCTCCTCTTGACGGTCCCCCAGGAATCCCACATTCGCTGCACCGGGTGCCCATGGAAACCAATCGTTAAGTTCGTCTCCATTGGGCGTAAACGCGGAAGGAATCCAAACCACGGGTTCTTCCGTGAGGCATACCCAGTTGGAGGCAGCTCCCTGCATGACCTCATTGGAATCGGGCACTTCCAAAGCCAAAATTTGGTAGCAAAAAATGCCGGGTGAGTCGAATTCGTCCTCGATGTTGTCCTCGTAGCTCTCACTGATCGAGGGGACGTCGGCCAGCGCTACTCCCAAAATGCCTTCTTCGTTAGATTGCTTTCGAATGATTTCATATCGGTCCAAACCATTGGTGAATCCGTCGTATGGTGTCCAGATTAAACTGTTTTCGTAGGAACCAGGTGTTGTGCTCCTAAAAGCACGGAGCAGCATCGTTGAAGATTCTTGGGATTGGGCGACAGACGCTTCGCAGCCGTTGTATGCCACAGCTCGGTAGCGATACGCAAATTCGTCGGTGTTGCGGTCCACATCGACGTGAGACACGGGGAATCCTAAGTTGGCAGGATATCTCGGCACAAGGGGAATCCAAGAACTGTCCAATTCTTCCCAACGCTGGAATTCGTAAAGACTTACTTCCTGAGCCAAAGGATCTGTGGACAACACCAATTCCACACGGGACCGGTCAAGCACCGAGACCCTTTGAAGCTTTGGATTTTCGGGGGCATTGGGATATTCAAAAGGGACCTCGACGAGATTTGAGGCGGCCAATTGCATGTTTCCTCCACGCGCCAAAACACGGTATTCAACCAACGCGGTCAAGGACGCTCCCTCGTGCACCAAGGAGAGAAATGACCCTGCAATCGTGTCTAAACTTGTCCAGGCGCCTCCGTTCTCCCTGTATTGAGGAATGTATTCAGCCACCCCGCCAGCCATGCCGACAGGTGGAAGCCATGCGAGTTGGGCCCGGTCGGTGCAAGGAATTTGAGTGGCGGTTAAAAACACAGTGCGAACACAATCACCAGCACCAGCAGGGTTGGGTGTGCCGTCGTCATCCACGCAATCGTATGCGGCCACTTGATAACTCTCCGGCTCTGCATTGGCGTTGGAAGTGGGAATGATTGCGTCAAACGTGTTGGGATCACCGACGTCTGCCACGATTGCTCCACCGCCAGTGTCGAGGCATTTGTATACGATGTAACCCAAGGTTTCTGGTTCGGGTTCAAAATCCCAGAAAACGTGCGCCACCCCACTGTTCACGTCTACATGGCTTATTTCGGGGGTGTCTCCACCTGCCACGCCAATGACCAAGTCAGCCCTGTTGCTCTCATGCATGTCTTGTCCGTTGGACGCCATCTGGCGCACTCGGTAAATGTGAACTTGCGCACAAGGCCCGGGATTGTCGGTGAAAGACCCACCGAGAGGTGAATCAGGTTGAGTCGCCACAAGCTCCCACGATTGGGTCAACTCGCTGAGTCTCTCAATTTGAAAATCTCCCCCAGCAGCGTCACCTGTAATGGCATAGGGACTGTTCCATTCCAAGTCCACCGTACCAGGTGTTGCACCTTCCTCGATGCTGACATGAATGGAGCAGAGAAATGGAGAGGGATCAGACACGGATTGCAAGTCGTTGTCAACCGTGATTTGCACTCCAATGAAGCAGTGCGCCAATTGGTTGGCATCGTACAAAAACGATGGCATGACCCATCCTGTGGGAAGCACGAGATTGCCGTTGATGATTTCCGAAGAGATGATGTGCCACTGCGTGCCCAAAGGATTTTGGTCCAAATCGAAGACCTTGATTTCATTTTGCACGAACTCCTCTGTCCCCAAAGGTGAGAAGACATCCCAATGTAACGTGGCATTACCCGCATTGTTTACGTTGTCCACATGAGTCAAATTGGGGGGAGATTGCGCCCAAACTCCCAACGAAAACATTGCAGAGAAAGCCACGACAAAAGCGGACTTCGACAAGTTGTGGCACATCGGTATTTTGAAGGAGCACATCATGACATGGGGCAAATCGGCATCAATTCAACGCACGAAGTCCTTCAAAAGTACTGCCACACATCGCGTCGCGTGGGCTGTTTGGTTTGGTTTGCTCACACCAAGGTGTGAGTGGTCCTCCCTTCGTCATGCTGTACTGCCCCCATTCTTGTAATGTTCGGAGCCTCCGTACCCGTATTCTGAGCTTTGTATGGCGTAGCCGTATTTGGAGGCATACCGATTGTAGTAATAAGCCCATCGCTTTGCACGAATGCCATTGAGCACGAATGAAGCATGCCTCAGACCGTTTTGCTTCAAAATTTGTTCAAGGTGTTGGACGCCACGGCGTGATGACTTGTTTACATTGGTGACCAGCAGCGCCGAGTCGACATGTTCCATGAGGACCAGCGCATCGCTGATTGGTAGAATGGGTGGAGTATCCAAGATCACAAAGTCGTAGTTCGCTTTGAGTTGCGCAATGGCTTTTCCTATTCGGTCGCTTAAAATCAAATCAGAGGCATTGGGCGGCACGGCCCCCGCAGTTAACACGTCCATTGAAGGATATGCCCCCGGCGTCATGCTGTCCTTCAGCGGTGCTTTTCCGACCAGGACGTTGGAGGCACCTCTCTCATTGGACAATCCCATGAGGGTATGGATTCGTGGCTTGTGCATGTCAAAGTCGACCAGCGCCACCTTCTTTTCTGCCTTGGCCAAGATGCTCGCCAAGTTCGCGGAGACAAAACTCTTTCCTTCCTGCGGATGTAAGGAAGAGACGAGAATGACATTGGCACCTTCTTTGGCAAGCAGATATTGAAGGTTTGTTCGAAGTGCGCGAAAAGATTCTGTGACCGCACTTCGACTGTTATGTCTGCAGGCAATGGGGTCAGCTTCCAGTTCCTTGTAAAAAGGGATGCCAGCAACCACAGGTACTTCGACACATTCACGAAGTTCTGAGGTCGACTCGATGCGTTCAAAAAACATGGTGCGTACCACTGCCAAAATCAAGGCCACCAGGAGGCCCGTTGCCGTGTAAGTCAGAATGGTCCTCCTCTTGTTGGGTCCCACCTTTCCAGCATAACGCGCTCGCTCAATCAGCGAAGCTTCAGGTGTAATGCTCGCCCGCGCGATGATGTTGGCGGCTTTTCGTTCCAACAGGTACAAGGCCAGCTTTTCGTTGACGCCCAACTTGCGCTCCATGGCGAGGATGTCGCGCTGGGTTTTAGGCAAGCTGGACAAGAGAGACTCAAGGTCGCGGATGTTTGCCCGCAGATCGACGCGACTGCGCTCCACAGCTCCCATTTTGTCTGCGAGATAGCTCACCACGTTTCCGCGAACATGTTGGGCACTGGAATCGAGTCGTCGCACTTGGTACGAACCCGGCTTCACATCGAGCAAAAGCCCCGTGCGCTTGGCCTCGAGTTCCATCAAGTCCCCAATTTGTTCTGCCATCCAAGGGTCGTCGAGCATGAAGTAAGAAGAGGGGGGCAGCTCTACGTCTCCACCCTTGGAAGAAAGGAATGTCCCCAATTCATCGAGAGACTCTGCTTGGACATCCATTTCCCCCAGTTGCCGCTCGAGGTCGACCAGGGTGTTGAAGTATTCATTCTGCTCACGGGTGAGATCGAGAACTTCATTTTGTGCACGGTAAAAGTCGACCTGGCGTTCTAGGGTGTCTGTCAGGGCATTGATTTCCGCGAGCTGGCCGTTGATGAACACTTCTGTTTGAAGGTTGGTTGCCAAACGCGCTTCTGCCGTGTACTCAATGTACGTTGCCGCCAAAGTGTCAAGAAATCGCTTTGCACGGTTGGGTAAAACATCGGTACAAGTCATCGAGATGACGCTTGTGCGTTCCACGTTGGTGGTTTCAAGGGCACTTCGAAATTGCGCGATGCGTTGCTCGCGCGTTTTCACTCGAATCCGGAAATGCTGGGTTGCCGAGCTCGCAAGACGAGCTGCATCGCGCGCCACCTCGTCATCCAACCGCACCACGAGGTCGATTCCGTGCT
>CESW01031748.1_pt1 | contig 10983 bp, 9 predicted proteins | sample 531171 | NCBI WGS metagenome assembly CESW01 (sample SAMEA2621859, study PRJEB7988) | marine metagenome | biome: marine biome (ENVO:00000447); feature: surface water layer (ENVO:00002042); material: "saline water (ENVO:00002010), including plankton (ENVO:xxxxxxxx)" | depth 5 m
AATAAAATTGGATCTCCACCACCTTCAGGATTAAAAAATGCAGTACCAAAATTTCTATCTGTCAAAAGCATAGTTATGCCACCTGCTAACACTGGAACAGCAAGTAAAAGTAAGAACGCAGTAACCAACATTGACCACACGAATAATGGCATTTTATGCAATGTCATTCCAGGTGCCCTCATATTAAAGATCGTCGTTATAAAATTGATTGCACCTAATATTGATGATGCTCCCGCTATATGTAAACTTAAAATTGCTAGGTCCATTGCAGGTCCTGGTTGACCAGTTGTTGATAAAGGCGGGTAAATTGTCCAACCTCCACCAACTCCAGTTTGGCCAGCAGCTGAATCAACAAATATTGATGATATTAATAATATCAAGGAAGTTGGTAACAACCAGAAAGAAATATTATTCATTCTTGGGAATGCCATATCAGGAGCTCCAATTTGGATTGGTACAAACCAATTTCCAAAGCCACCAATCATTGCAGGCATGACCATAAAGAAAATCATTAATAAACCATGGCCAGTCACTAAAACATTATACAAATGATGATTTCCTCCAAGGATTCCATCACCAGGATACATTAACTCAGCTCTAATGATTACAGAAAATGTAAATCCTATAACGCCTGCAATTAATGCAAACCAAAGATATAGTGTACCTATATCTTTATGATTTGTTGAAAGTAGCCATCTTCTCCAACCAGTAGGATTGTGAGCATGTGCGTGGTTTGCAGAAGCAGTGTATGTGGACATTACATTCTTTCCTTTTTATTTCTATTTTCAACTCTACGCAAATTTGGATCCTCCAAGGCATATTTTTTTTTAGCTTCAACCAACCATGAAGTATACTTTTCTTCAGAAACAACATGCACTTCTATCGGCATAAAAGCATGCTTGATTCCACAGAGCTCAGAGCATTGTCCATAATATACGCCTTCTTTATCAACTTTAAACCATGTTTCATTTATTCTTCCTTTGATTGCATCCCTTTTGACACCAAAAGCTGGTACTGCCCAGGCATGATTTACATCCGCAGATGTTATCAAAACTTTCACAACTTTATTTACTGGTACAACAATTTTAGTATCTGTGGCCAACAGCCTAGGCTCACCTGGTTTTAAATCTTTGTCTTCAATCATAACACTCTCAAAAGCTATTTTTTCATCTGGATACTCATATCCCCAGTACCATTGGTAACCAATTGCTTTCAAAGTGACATCAGCTTTTGGAATTGTTTCTTCCTTATATAATAGCTTGAACGATGGCACCGCTATTACAACTAAAATTATACATGGGATGACTGTCCACATTACCTCTAAAAATACATTGTGAGTTGTAGTAGTTGGTGTAGGATTTTTTGACTCTCTGAACTTAATCACTAAATAAACCATCAAAAATAAAACAAAAACGCTGATTCCGATAATCACAGGTAGTAAAATATAATCATGCATCCAAACTATATCTTTCATCAAAGGTGTAACTGCTGGCTGAAAACCCAGTTGCCATTCTTTCGGTTGTGATGCAACTGCGGAAACAGAAAAAAATAAAGTAAAAAGTAGATATAATCTTTTCATGATTTTTATGTAGAATTTATATCAAAAAGCTCTAGATTGCACTTTGCGACACTTTGACAAAAAACAAATATATGAGCGACTTTTTTAACAATTCTGACACCTCTCAACTAGAAACTGAGAATCTAGTATCAGAAACTTTGCAAGGATATGATGATGGCGAACTTTATCTAGAAAATTCAAAAAGTGAGTCTCTATCACTTGATGACGGAAAAATTAAAAATACAAGCTTTAATACTAATCTTGGATTTGGTTTTCGAGCTGTCAGTGAAGATAAAACTGCTTATTGTCATTCAAATATCATTTCGAAAGAATCACTAAAAAATGCTGCTCAAAACCTAAAATCTAACATTGATTCAAAAACAAAAAACAAAAATAAAAATGATCATCCAAAAAAAACAAATGTTAAATTATATGAAGATAAAGATCCTATTGAAAATAAACCTTTTAAAGAAAAAGTAGAACTTCTAAAACAAATTGATAATTATATCAGAAAAAAAAATTTAAACATAAAGCAAGTCTCTGCTTCATTATTTGGTGAGCATCAAACTGTCGAAATTATAAAATCGGATAATCAAGTTTATAAAGACCATAGGCCACTTGTAAGGTTCAATGTTTCTGTAATGATGGAAAAAAATGGCAAAAAAGAAACAGGTTCATACGGTACCGGAGGAAGAATGAATTATGAAAATTATTTAAGTAATGATAATTGGAAAATCATATGTGATGAGGCAATTAGACAAGCTGAAGTGAACCTGCAAAGTAAACCTGCTCCAGCTGGTGAAATGAAAGTCGTTCTCGGTCCAGGCTGGCCTGGTATTATTTTGCATGAAGCTGTTGGTCATGGATTAGAGGGAGATTTCAATAGAAAAAAAACTTCAGCATTTCATAACTTAATGGGGGAGAAAATTGCACATGAAAATGTTACCATTGTAGATGATGGAACAATAGCAAGCCGCAGAGGGTCACTTACAATTGATGATGAAGGTACACCTTCTGCAAGGAATGTTTTAATTGAAAACGGAATTTTAAGAAATTTTATGCAAGACAGAATGAATGCAAAACTTATGAAAGTAAAACCAACAGGAAATGGTAGAAGAGAGAGTTTTGAGTATGCGCCGATGCCCAGGATGACAAATACTTTTATGATTAATGGTAATAGCACTAGAGAAGACATGATTAGAAGTGTAGATAAAGGTATATATGCAGTTTCATTTGGTGGTGGCCAAGTAGATATTACTAATGGAAAATTTGTGTTTTCTTGCACTGAAGCTTATGAAATTAATAGTGGCAAGATTGGCGCTCCTCTAAAAGGAGTGACTTTAATTGGTAATGGACCGGACATTTTAACTAAAGTCTCTATGGTGGGTGACGATATGAAATTAGATCCTGGTATAGGCACTTGTGGAAAAAATGGGCAATGGGTACCGGTTGGGGTTGGACAGCCATCTATACTAGTTAATCAAATTACTGTTGGTGGAACGAATATTTAATTAAAAAAATTATTAAATAATACAAGGGAGGCAATCGCAGCAGTTTCACTTCTGAAAATTCTTTTCCCAAGAGAAAAGCTAAAAAAATTTTGATTACTTCTAATGATTTCTATTTCTTTTAAAGAAAAATCTCCCTCAGGGCCAATAAATATAAATTTTTCTTTAACCATATCTATTTTTAAATTTGCTAGCTTTTTATCTGATTGAATATCACCAAAAAAAATCTGGCTATATCCATCACTTTTTTTGACAAAATTACTAAAAATTATTGGATTATAAATTTCAGGGATATGGGTTTGATTAGATTGTTCAACCGCCTCTTTAATTATTTTTTTTATTCTCCCTAAATTTAAATTTCTATTTTCTGTATGATCAGAGATGATGGGGTAAAAGTTATTTACTCCTATTTCTGTGCATTTTTGTATTAGAAAATCTAATTTCTTAGATTTTGGAGGACAAAAAGCCATGTTGAAAACGTTTTTAATTTGTTCGTGCTTTATTCTGTTAATAACTGACAATATAAATTCATTTTTAGTTTTTTTTATTACTTTACTGAGAAATTCTCCATTTGCTTTATTAAACAATAAAATGGTTGAGCCAATATCACATCTCATTACATTTGAGAGATAATGAAAATCTTTATCTGATACTTTTACTTGACTCTTTTCTTCTAGAGATTTTTCCCAAAATAATCTAATTTTAGACATTAATTTATTTATATCTCATTATGAAAATTAAAAATATTAAAGTTTGTGCTTTTGATGCTTATGGAACTTGTTTCGATATAAATTCTGCGGCTCAAAATTTAGCAAAAGAAATTGGTGAAAATTGGTTAGCATTTTCAACAACTTGGAGAACTGTACAGTTAGAATATACTTGGCTTAGATCACTAATGAAAAAACATAAGGATTTTTGGAAAGTAACCGAAGACTCATTAGACTTTGCGATGACAACACATAAAATTGACAGCGTATACAAAATTCGTTTATTGGAATTATATAAGAAATTAAGTCCATATCCAGAGTTAAACAAATGTTTATTAGACTTAAAAGAGAAAAATATTAAAACTTGTATATTGTCAAATGGTTCTCCTTCCTTACTTGAAGAACTAACAACAAATGCTGGGGTAAAAGATCTGTTTGATGATATTATTTCAATAGAGGAAGTTGGTATTTATAAACCTGATCCAAAAGTTTATGAATTGGTTACTAAAAAAAATAATTGCCAACCAAACGAGGTTTGTTTTATGAGTTCAAATACATGGGATGTTGTTGGTGGTGGTGTATTTGGTTATCAGTCAATTTGGGTAGATCGATTTAATAAGACTTTTGATAAATTAGATTATATGCCTAAAATAATAATAAAAGATTTATCTCAACTTTTAAAATATTTTTAATAAATGAAGGATTATTTTTTATTGATGAGGCTTGATAAGCCTATAGGCTTCATGCTTTTATTTTGGCCTTGCTCATGGGGATTCGCGATCGTGTTAAAAAATATGTCAATCAACCAAGAATGGATAATCAATTTTTTTTTATTTTTTATTGGCTCAATTTTAATGCGAAGTGCTGGGTGTGTGTATAATGATATTATTGATAAAAAAATTGATCAAAAAGTTACAAGAACTAAACAAAGGCCACTTGCATCAAATAAACTTTCAACTTTTAAAGGCTGGGTGCTTGTAGCTTTTTTATCCTTCCTATCATTAATAATTCTTTTCCAATTCAATTTCACTGCAATAATTTTTGGCCTATCATCTGGTATACTTATTTTTGCATACCCTTTTATGAAAAGAATAACATATTGGCCTCAACTTTTTTTAGGCATTGTATTTAATTGGGGTGTAATTTTAAGTTATTTAGTTTTTAATGAAGAGATTAATATTGGAATATTATTAATTTATTTATCTGCAGTTTTTTGGACATTAGGTTACGACACAATTTATGGTCTACAAGATGCTGAAGAAGACATAAAAATAGGTGTTAAATCTACATCTATTAAATTCAATAAAAAAATCAAACAATTTTTGGTTATCGTTTACTTAATAAGCATATCTTTGATGATTTATTCAAATATTCTAATTTTGAATAAAATAAAGGTCGAAATCATTCTTTACATATTGCCATTGTTACTCTTAATCTTCCAAATTCAAAAGGTTGAAATTAAAAATAGTACTCAGAATCTGTCTCTTTTTAAGTTAAATAATTATTATGGGTTGTCTATTTTTATAATTCTAATAATTGTTTTTTATAATGCTTAAAACAAAGGAAAATTTATCAGACCTTGCCACAAAATGTATATCTAAAGCAAAAAGCTTAGGGGCAACAGATGTTGAGGTGGCACTCGGAAATTCTATTTCTGACACTTTGAATTTTAGAAACAAAAAAATTGAGCATGCAGATAGATCAGAAACTTTATCATTAGGTTTGACAACTTATATCAATAGAAAAAAATCAAATGTTTCAACTTCAAACTTCAATGAGCGTAATTTAAATATATTAATCGAAAGATGTATAGACTGCACAAAAATTTCTCCAGAAGATAAAAATATTGGGTTACCGAATAAAGAAGACCTTGAAAACAAAATTTATGATTTAGATTTATATGAAGAAAAAAATCTTTCAAGTGATTTTAAAAAAAATTATTTACAGGAAATGGAAGATCAAATGTTTACAAATTCAAAAGTTAAAAATTCAAATGGTTCATCTTTTTCTGAAAATAAATCAAATTTTATTCTTGCGAACAGTAAAGGTTTTTGTAATGGATATAAATCTTCTGTAATTTATGTTTTTTGTGAAGCCTTGGCTGAAGAAAATGGACTTATGGAAAGAGATTATGAAATCTGCACGAGTCGTTTTTATGAAAATATTGATGATCCGAAAAAGATCGGAAAAAAAGCAGCGAGCAGAGCTTCTAGAAGACTTGGAGCGAAAAAAATTTCATCAGGTAAGATGCCAATAATATTTGACAGTAGAGTAGCAAAGTCTTTATTATCTACATTTGTATCTGCTATATCTGGATCAGCATTTGTTAGAGGAACATCTTTTTTAAAAAATTCCATAAATAAGCCAGTCTTTTCAAAAAAAATAAATATTTTTGATGATCCATTAATAAAAAGAGGACTTGGTTCACAATCTTTTGACTCGGAAGGTGTTAAAAATAAAAAATTATCTTTAGTTGAAAAAGGAGTTTTAAAAGAATTAATATTGGACAATTACAATGCAAAAATACTGAACATGAAAACAAATGGACGTAGTGGTGGGTCTACAAACCTTTTTATAGAAAATGGTGAAATTGATTTAAATGAAATGATTTCCGATCAAAAAAAAGCCTTTTTTGTAACCGAACTTATAGGGAGATCCGGAGATATAACAAATGGAAACTATAGTGTTGGTGCGTCTGGTCTTATGATTGAAAATGGTAAATTAACATATCCAGTAAACGAGGTTACTATTGCAAATAATTTGGAGTTTATGTTCAAAAAATTAATACCAGCTAACGACTTAGTTTTTAAATCGTCCACTAATTCCCCATCGATATTAATTGAGGAAATGACTGTAGCTGGAAAATAAGAATGAATAACAAAGAAGTTGCAATAAGAATTTTTAAAACTCAAATAAAAAAATATTTAAAAGAAATTTCTCTGATCTTTTTATTTGTAATAATAACAGCAATCACAACAGCTCTCACAGCTTGGTTATTAGATCCAGCTATAAAAAAAATATTTATTGAAAAAAATGAAACTATGCTTGTTTTAATACCAATTGCAATCGTGATTACATTTCTACTAAAGTCATTATCAATTTTTATAGTAAGAATGACAACAATTAAAGTAGCATTTAAAGTCCTTAAAAATATTCAGGTTTTAATGACTGGTAAAATTTTAATTTCAGACTTATCTCACCTAATAGAAAAACACTCTGGTAAATTTATCTCTAATTTCTCAAATGATACAAGAGTCTTATTAGCAACAATTATGGCTTTCTCTTTAAGTTTAGTGAAGGAAAGCTTTACTTTAATTGCTCTTTTATGTGTTATGTTTTATCAAGATTGGCAATTATCATTAGTTGCAATCACCATGATACCAATCGCTGCATACGCATCAAAACATATTGGAAAAAAAATGCAAAAAGCAGCATTAGAAAATCTAGATGCATTTGGAAATTTTACTAAGTTTTTATCAGAAATTCTGAAAGGGACATCTGTTATTCAAATTTATCAACGGGAAAAGGAAGAACTTAAAAAATTTACTGAAGTTATTGATTTACGATTAAAAAAAGAAAAAAAAGTTGAACAAACCAGACATCGAGCAGGGCCAATTATGGAAACTATTAATTCGATTGCAATAGCATTAGTAATATTATTTGCAGGTTACAGAAGTATTCAAGGTGCTATGGAAATTGGTCAGTTTGTATCTTTTCTATCAGCTTTAATGTTAGCGTACCAGCCAATTAAAGCTTTAGCTGGTATTAATCTTACAATTCAAGAGGGTTTAACTGCAGCGAAAAGAATTTACACAATTATAGATCAAAGTAATCAAGTAACTAATGATGACAATTTACCAAATTTAAATATTAGTTCTGGAGAAATTGTTTTCGATAAAGTGAATTTTTCATATCCTGATGGAACTGTGGCCTTAAAAGATCTTAGTTTTAAAATAAGCGGAAAAACTTCTGCTGCGTTAGTTGGTTTAAGCGGTAGTGGAAAAACTACAATATTGAGTCTCATACCAAGGTTTTATCATCTTGACAACGGCGGGATACAAATTGACAAACAGAACATTAATAAAATTCAACTAAAATCTCTGAGAAAAAATATTTCTTTAGTAAGTCAAGATATTGTACTTTTTGATGATACCGTGAAAGCGAATATAGGCTATGGGAATATTACCGCAACAGATAATGACATTATTGAGGCGGCAAAAAAAGCCGCTGCAGACAGCTTCATAAAAAACCTAAAAATTGGATATGATACTATTATTGGCGAAGCTGGAGTAAAACTATCTGGCGGTCAAAAACAAAGACTTTCGATCGCAAGAGCTATTTTGAAAAATAGCCCTATAATTTTGTTAGATGAAGCTACCTCTGCTTTAGACACTGAATCTGAAAAATACGTACAGGATGCTATTGAAAATTTAATAAAAGATAAAACAACTTTAATTATAGCTCACAGACTTTCAACGATAAAAAACGTAGATAAAATCTTTGTGATCGAAGATGGTAAAGTGATTGAAGAAGGCTCTCATGATCAACTTGTAGAAAATTCAATCATTTATAAAAAACTCTACGATCAACAAAATTTAGATAATTAGATGAAAATAATTTATCTAATATTTACATTTATTACCCACCCATTTCTCTACTTAATTCTCAAAAAAAGAGTAAAAAATTTTAAAGAAGATAAGTTAAGATATAAAGAAAAATTAGGCTACAGCAGAATTAAAAATATTGAAAATGTAATTTGGTTTCACGTAGCAAGTTTAGGTGAAATTAAATCAATATATCCAATAATAAAATATTATCAAAAGAATGGGGAAATTAAAATATTAATTACGAGTGTAACTTTAAGTTCCTATACATTTTTTGAGAAAAATTTAAAAAATAAGAATACAATACATCAATACGCCCCTCTTGACAGTCCAATTATAATATCTAGATTTTTAAAAAAATGGAAACCAAAAATTTCTATATTTGTTGAATCTGAAATCTGGCCAAATTTAATAATTAAAAGTTCGAAAGTTTCCAAGCTAATTTTATTAAATTGTAGAATATCTAAAAACTCTTTTAAGAGATGGAGGTTTTTTAGAAAAACTTTTACGGATATTCTATCACACTTTAGTTATATAACAGCACAAAATAATGAAACTATAAAATATTTGAATTACTTTAATATTCAGAATGTAAGAAATTTGGGTAATATAAAATTTATAGCATTAGAAAAAATAAAAAAAAAAAATATTGAGATTAAAAATAATATAAAAAAAACCTGGGCGGCAATGAGTATTCATTTTGATGAACTAGACCACATCATTGATACACATCAAATATTAAATTCAAAGTTAAATGGTGTTTTAACATTTTTAATTCCCAGACATTTAAATAGACTCAAGGAAATAGAAAAAAAAATAACATCAAAATCAATAAATTTAGTTAAAATATCAGAATGTAAAAAAATGAATGCACCCAGCGGTATTATACTAGTTGACCAATTTGGGATTGCTGATGAGGTTTTTAATTATACTAAGTGTGTTTTTATGGGGGGGTCTTTTATTGACCATGGTGGGCAAAACCCAATTGAGCCACTCAGATTTGGGTGCAAAATTTTATATGGAAAAAACGTTTTCAATTTTACAGAAATATATAATGAATTAAGTAAAAAAAATATGGCAGAATTAGTTATTAATCCAAGTGACTTACATATTAGAGTTCTAAATATTTTTAAATATATAAATAATACAAGTAATAATGATTATGTTGAAAAATTGAGTAAAGATATATTACAAAGAACTACAGATTTTTTAAGTAAAGAGATTTATAAATAATGATTTCTAAAACTCCAAAATTTTGGGAAAATAAATATCATTTACTTACTTTTGCACTTTATCCATTTTCAATAATATATTATATATTTTTTAAATTAAATTCTTTTTTACAGAAACAAAATAGAAGAAAATTAAAACTTAAAGCTATATGTATCGGTAACATTTATTTAGGTGGGACTGGCAAGACTCCATTAGCACATAAAATATTTCAAGATCTCAAAAATAATAGAAAATGTTGCGTATTAAAGAAATTTAATAAAAACCAAGATGATGAAATTAAAATGTTAAGGCAAAAAACAACATTGTTTACTCCAAAAACAAGATTATCTGGTCTCTTACATGCAGAAAAAAATGGCTTTGATACTGTTATTTTAGATGATGGTATGCAGGATTATTCTTTTAATAAATATAAGTCTATTTTATGCATAAAATCTGATGTCGGTTTTGGAAATGAATTTATGATACCTGCGGGACCTCTCAGGGAACCATTATCATCTATTAAAAATTATAATATCGCTTTGATTAATGGAAATAAGTGTGAATTAATTGAAAAAAAATTAAGAAAGATTCATAAGGATATTATTATATTTTATTCAAAATATACGATTCAAAACAAGGCAAAGTACCTTAATAAAAAGTTTTTAGCATTTAGTGGAATTTCAAATAATGATAGTTTTTTTAGATTACTTAAATTTAATAATTTAGATATTAAATTAACTAAAAGTTTTGAAGATCATCATTCATTTACTAATGACGAAATTGAATATTTAATCAACATATGCAACCAGCAAAAATTAAATATTATAACGACAGAGAAAAATTATCATGGAATTCCTTGCCAATACAAGGACAAAATTTCATATATTAAATTAAAACTAGAAATCAACAACCTCGAAAAATTTTTAAATGAAATTAATTAAATATTTTGTCGAATTTATTCTTACTATATTATTTTTTTCAGTATTCAAAATAATTGGAGTAAAAAAATCATCCAACATTTCATGCTATATTTTTAAAAAAACTGGACCTTTCATTAGATCTTATAAAAAAATAAAGAATAATCTTACAATAGTTTTTCCAAAGATAAATCAAAGTGAAATTAAAAAAATCTCTGATAGCATGTGGTGTAATTATGGTCGTGTGTTCGCTGAATATATGCATTTAAAGTTTTTCCGCGAAAATAATAATCAAAATATAAAAATCATTAATACTGGAAAAATAAATGAATTAAAAAAAAGTTCAAAACCTATACTGTTTTTTTCGGGACACTTTGCAAATTTTGAATTACTTGCAATGTATCTTGATAAAAACGAATTTAATATTTCAGCTCTTTATAGGCCATTAAATAATTTTTTTATAAACCCGGTGATGGA
>CESW01149645.1_pt1 | contig 10983 bp, 8 predicted proteins | sample 531171 | NCBI WGS metagenome assembly CESW01 (sample SAMEA2621859, study PRJEB7988) | marine metagenome | biome: marine biome (ENVO:00000447); feature: surface water layer (ENVO:00002042); material: "saline water (ENVO:00002010), including plankton (ENVO:xxxxxxxx)" | depth 5 m
TTTGATGGTGCTGTTATTGCTGGAAAAATTCTTGAGAGTAAAGACAATTCACATGGTTTTGATGCGCAATCTGGAAAATTCTGTGACTTAGTTAAAGCGGGTATTGTTGACCCAACTAAAGTTGTAAGAACGGCTTTGATTGATGCTGTTTCAGTTGCTGCTCTGCTAACTACTACAGAGGCGATGATAACTGACAAACCAGAGGATAAATCAAGCGCGCCCGCAATGCCAGATATGGGTGGAATGGGTGGCATGGGTGGCGGCATGCCAGGTATGATGTAATTAATTTGCATATATTTTTATTAAAACGCCGTGATTTATACGGCGTTTTTTTTTGCCTTTTTCCTATATTTCTCTATAAAAACACCTACTTAAAATTATGCAAAAATCATGATTCTATCTTTTAAATTATTATTAACAGATAGAACATTGCCACTTGATATAGTTTTTTTTTCTATACTTTTAACTCTGATCCCATTTGTTTTAATCACAGGTCCTGCTCTTCCTGATATTTTTTTGTCTTTAATTGCACTTTATTTTTTAATAAAGTCTGTTCAAAATAAATATTGGCACTATTATCGAAATCCAATTGTCCTAGGATTTTTAATTTTCAGCATATATGGAATTGTCAGATCTTTTTTTTCTGACATGCCTTACGAGTCTTTAACCAATGAAGGCAGTATTTTTTATTTTCGATATATTTTTTTTGCAATGGGTGTTTGGTATTTATTGGACCATAACCCATATCTTTCAAAATGCTTGATGGTCGTCTCAATTATATGCCTCATCACTGTTTCTTTTGATGGCTTATATCAATATTTTGTCGGTAATAATATCTTAGGTTATCAAAAACACGGTGATTATAGATTGACTGGTTTTTTTGGGAAAGAGCCAATCTTAGGTCGCTACATAGCATATCTATCGATATTTGCATTTGCATTAATTTATCAAAATTTTATAAAAACAAAAAAGATGATGTTGTTATCAGTTGCCTTTTTAGTGATATGTGAAGTTATTGTTTTTCTTACAGGTGAGAGGGCACCTTTTTTTGATATCAGTTTATTTACAATTTTAATTGTAATCTTTATTCCAGAATTCAGAATTTATCGCATCATCGGTGTAATATTTACAGTAGTAATTATAATGGGAATTCTCGAGATTAATCCCTCTGCAAAAAAAAGGATGATTGATTATTCAGTAATGCAGGTAAATGAAACTCAATTACCATTCTTGCCTTATAGTAAAGCCCATGAAGAACACTATATTTCTGCACTTAAAATGTTCAATGAATATCCCTTATTTGGTGTTGGAACTAATACATACCGTTTTAAATCTATCAAACCACAATATAACTCAAGTACACATGATATTAATTCTCACCCGCACCACTTTTATATACAAGCTTTGGCAGAATTAGGTATTGTTGGCTTCCTATTTTTAGCGTCTTTTTTCATTTATTTGTCATTAATAGGTTTAAAACAATTATTCTTTATAATGTCATCAAATAAAAACAAGCAAATATCTTTTGAGTTCTTGTTATATCCTATGATATTATTTGTCTATTGGTGGCCGTTAATTCCTAGTATGAGTCTTTATAATAATTGGAACAATGCCCTAATGATGATGCCTTTGGGTTTTTTTTTAAGACACTTTTATGGCAATACAAACAATGGAAATTTTTATAAAACTTAAAAACTACCTCTTATTTACATTCGAACAAGGGAGCTTGGGATTATCTTTAACAGAAATAATTACTTTAATAATTTCTTTTATTTTAGCCTTGGTTATTAGGGGTATTTTTGCGAAAATTATTGTCTCTAAAATCAAAAAAATTATTCAAAAAACTGGTAATAAAGTTGATGACCATCTTTTTGATGCTTTAGCTTCTCCCCTTAAAACACTCCCAATTATTATAGTTTTAATTTTAATGGGATTATTTGTAAATAATGACAGCCAGTTAGGTTTATTATTAGAAAAAATAAATCAAACACTGGTTACTATTTTTATCTTCTGGCTTCTTCATCAGTCACTAGTCCCTCTTTCACAGACTTTTCAAAAACTTGAAGATTTATTATCCAAAGCACTAGTTTTATGGCTCACTAAATCTTTAAAATACCTAATTATTTTTTTAGGAACAGTTGCAGTTTTAGAAACATGGGGGATTAAAATTGGACCAGTGATAGCTGGTTTAGGACTCTTTGGTGTTGCTGTTGCACTTGGTGCTCAAGATTTATTTAAAAATCTTATCTCGGGTATTATGATTATTTTGGAAAAAAGATTTGAATTAAATGATGTTATTGAGGTTCCTGGTCTTGCAATGGGTACCGTCGAGCACATTGGTTTTAGGTCTACATTAATTCGCCAATTTGACTCAACTCCTATTTCAATACCTAACTATGTTTTTTCTGACACATCTATTGTAAATTTTTCAGATCGAAAGTATCGTCGTATTCAATGGGTTATTGGATTAACTTATGACACAACCTCAAAACAACTGAAAGATATTTGTAACAATATTGATAACTTAATTCGTAAAAATCATGATTTCATTATCAACGACTCCTATAAAATACAAGTAAGAGTAGAAAAATTTAGTGAAAGCAGTATAGATATACTTATTAACACTTTTACAAAAACAAATGATTGGGAGAAATATCTTATAATAAAAGAAGAACTAGCATTTATGATCAAAGATGTTGTTGAAAAAAATCAAAGCTCTTTTGCCTTTCCATCACATTCAATTTATATTGAAAAACAATAATAACTTAATAAATATTATAAATTAAAATAATTCTTAATTTAAAATAATCATTTGCATAACCTAAATTAACTAAAACAGAATGTTATGATTCCTCTTCTGCACATGATATGTATTTTATGATGCCCAGTAAAATTAAAATCAGTCTTTCTTTTGTAATTTTAAAAATACTGACTGTTTTAGTATTTATTGTAATCATGCCGCCTCTTTTTGAACAGAGTATTTTTAAGTTCAATGACCTTGGATATTATTCGTCTGGTGATTTAGGGATTGGACCAAACATTAGCTACAGATGGTTGATTTGGTTATTAGGTATTAACAATATATATGAACCCTTGCCAATATTTCTAGCTTCTATACTTAATATAGGTGTTGACATTGCATGGATTTATTTAGTTAGCAAGCATCTTAATTATAAGGGTACTTTTCTTTTTGCTTTAATGCTTGGTATTCAACCTTATGCAGCTGTATACACTATGAAATTTACAACAATCATTTTTGCTAAAATTGGCCTATTCTTTTTTTGTAGAGAGCTTTTTAATGAAGGTTTGAATAGAGTTAATAAAAAAACACTTACGTTGGGTGAATTATCTTTTTGGACTTTGATTACATCACTTAGAAACTCTAATTTATTTATTGCTGCTCCTTATTTATTTTTGAAATTGAGAAATAAACCCGTAATTGCAATATTAGTATCTTTAGGTTTTGTTTTAAGCTTCTACTTTCTTTCACTTGGTTATTTAGTAGGACTAGACCCATCAAGTAGACCTTGGAGTTTAAATTACACTAAAGAATTATTGGGCTTAAATAACAATTTTATTGCATTGCCCGTATTATTTATTGCTCGAATTCTTTTGTTGTTTGGTGCTAGAGAAAAACTTTATGGAGAGGGCATAGAGCCATTTTTTGTATGGGGAACCCCAGGACTTGAGTTATGCATTTATATATTATTAGGACTTATTCAATTTTTTGGATTTTATATTGCCATGCGTTTCCTTTTTAAAAAATATGGTTTTATATCATTAGTTCTATTAATTCCACTTTTTTTGGCTATATTGACAGTTGCTCATCAGAGGTATCTCATACCATTTATTCCAATCTCTCTTTTTGGCATAGCACTAGTATTTGATAAAAAGATATTAGGTAGTCATGATTGATATACTTAATGTTTTCTTTTTTTATAAAGATTAGAAATATTAAGATATTTTTTTTCTATTAAAAATAAAATAATGCTGAATAGTAAAGTTTAAAATAAAAATACAACTATCTATAAACGCTTTTAAAAAAATTAGTTTTGTTACTGAAAAGGTTCCTAGAAATGAAAGAGTAGTTGCTGACAAGAATGCTGAGATAGTAGCAACAAAGACATACAGCATAATTTGCACCTTTAGTGAATGTCTACCATGAGTTGCTTTGAAGGTAAATTTTCTATTGCCTATAAAATTATATAATGCAGAGCATATTCTGGCAATGTAAGTTGCATAAAATATAGAATTACCAAAAAAAATTAGAGTAGCAAAAAGAGCTAAATCTAAAAAGGCAGAACTTATAGATACAAAGCAATATTTTAAAAAGACCGTATATATCCGAGATGAGTCAACAATAGGGCGAAAATGAGAACTCTCATTACCATTAATATATGTAGTAGAAATTTTACATTCTTGAATATTTGCTTTTAAATTTGATAACTCTGTGAGAACATTTAATTCAAATTCATATCTATTTCCTTTAATTTTCAATATAGGTTTTAGATATTCAAGTGGTATATATCGTAGCCCAGACTGAGTATCTTTTATCGAAATTCCTGTAGCTATTTTAAAAATAAGCCTAGTTAAAATATTCCCAAACCTACTCCTTAATGGAACATTCTCCGATTCAAAATTTCTTGTACCTATGATAAAAGATTTTGTTGAATTAATAGTTGCAGCAACAATATGAAAAACATCTTCAATTAAATGCTGTCCATCACCATCCATAGTAATTACACCATTAATCTTATGATTTTTTGATAGGCAATGTTTAAAAGCAGTCTTCAGGGCCGCACCTTTTCCTCTGTTCACATCATGATTTAATATAGTAAGTCTGTTGTTATTTATTCCATTTAGTACATTTTCTGCTTTATTTAAAGTTGATCCATCGTCTACTACTATAATAAAAGCAAAACCTGTTGATAGAAGTTCTTTTACAGACTTTTTTAACTGAGCATTTCCTTCATATACTGGAATAACAATTGCAATCTCATTCAATCGTTTATTTAAAATAAGATTACTATTCATTTAAATTTTAAATAATAACTGTTGTAATTTCTGAAGTATATTAGCCATTGTCCAATAAAGAACCATTATTGAAGGAAAGGGATAAAATATAAAAAAAAATAAAATTGCCATAAAATATAGATTATATTTTTGCCTCTTATTTTCTTTTATTGATGTAAATTGATTTTTTATAGAAGTTGTCGAATAAACTGTTATTAAGGTCATTATTATTGGTAGAGCACTTATTTTTTCACCAATCATAGGCACAGTAAATGGCAATTGTCCTATGATGTCAGGATAAGCAAGATTTTTGATCCATAAAAATGATTGATCTGAAAATTGTACCATTTCTCCTAAAGCATTGAAAATGGCTATAAGTATTGGGATTTGTATGGCAATACCCCAAATTGGTTTTAAAGTATAATATGGTGAAACTCCAAATTCCTTATACGCTTCAATTGATTTTAAGTGAGCATCTCTTCCTTCAAAGTTACTCTTAATCATATCTAATTTTGGCCCCAATTTTAATTTTACTTGATCCACTTTACGTTGAAGGCTCAAAGTTAAATAGTTAACTGGAAATAAAATAATTTTGATTAATATACTAAATATAATTAATGAAATAGCCCAACTATCTATAATATATTTTTGTATATTTGTTATAGAATACTCTACCAACTTTGAAAGAAAAGCCAAAGGTTTCCATAAATTATAGTAAGGTATTTGATCTAGTTTTGAGTCAAAATTTAATAACTTATTTTTTGAAAATAGCTTCAAAGAAACTTTTAATAATTTATCTTCTTTTGAACTGTTTATTAATAAATCAGAGTTATTAAAACTTAGAATTAGACCATCTGCCTGAATTAGTAAAACTTTATATCTACCCACGACTAAAAACTTTTTTGACTCATCTAACTCAATGGTCTCATTTTTATTTACTTTAGTTAATTTATCTTTATCAAAAGTAAAATATGTGATGTTATTTAAATATCTTGCAAGACCATAAAAATTATATGTGTCTTTGACATTTTCAGAGATATATTTTTGAGGGGAAGTTAAAAAGTAATAAATGTCATCATTCGCACTAAAGTCTTCTGTATTCAGAGACTCAGATTTTAGTGATAAAGGTAAAGCTGTCATAAATACAACCCATGAAATAAAAAAAAAAATTCTACTATTTACCAATTTACTAAATACTATGTACAGAAAATTAATACAATTCATATGAAACTCTGACAAAATTCAACAAATATTTTATCGCTGTAACCAAGATTAAAACAGTACTGATCAATTAAAGCATTTAAATCATTTTTATTTTTTTGAGAGGAAATCTTTATACTTTCTGAAATAGGTGATATTCCATCCCATATTAAACCAACTTTTGACCTAATAGATACTTCAATTGGATCAATTTCTATTTCTAAATAATTTTTGTTATTTATTTTTCTTGGCAAGTCACAAAAAATAACTGGTTTTTTCAATGCAAATGCATACTCAAGAGCAACTCCTGACCAATCACTAATCATAATATCTGAACTGTACAAACTCTCATCTCCAACAATATCTCTTTCAAAAGAGAACATTTTATTATTGACATGTTTTCTTTTAATTTTTTCTATTTGATCTTTTGCAAATCTAATTGTTTCAGGATGTGGACGTATAACAACTTCATGACCTAAATCTAATAATTGAGTTGTTAAACTCTCACCAAGCCCGGACTCAATAATTCCATTTGGCCCCCATGAAGGAGCAATAAGAATTTTTTTATGAATTTTTTCTTTAATTTTGTTAGTTTTAGTGACAATATGATTTTTTTTTATCAAACTATCTAGCCTAGAGTAACCAAGTTCAATAATATTTTTTTTAGGTAGATTATATTTTTCCTCTATTTTTCTTATTTCATTTACATGGTGATAACCAACAGCGCATATTGTATCGTAGTTATTGAATGCACCTTCACGATAAATCATATGAAGACTAACAATTGAATGTTGCACATAGACATAATGTACGTTGTTATGAGAGCGTTTAACTCTAAAGTTGCCCAAATCAGGCATAGTCATTACTAAAACTCTGGTATCTAAATTTTGAAAAAAATGATCTCTTACATAGCTATCTCCAATAATAAAAGTTTTTAGCCTACTATGTTTTATAAATAGCCCAGGATCATCTTTTTTAGATGATACATAACAAACTTTGAATTTTGATTTTTCTAGCACCTCAAGGACTAAACCCTCAAGATGAGGCCAGTAATTCTTCCCCTCCGAATAAAATGTTATTTGACGTTGATCTTTGGATAAATAAAAATATTTTATTAAATTAATTATATTTAGAAAAAAACCCATTACTTTTCAACTTTATAAAAATTTTCTAAAGTACCTTCTTTAGCCATAGACTCATATACAGATAAGTCCTCTATCGAGTCAACTTCAAGCCAACCATTACTTACTAAGACAGCTTTTACTTTCCATTTGTAATTTATTAACAATTGAATCAAAGATGTCATATACATATTATTAAAGTCTCTTCCATCATAAGATGCTGATTGATTTAGAGATTTATAAAATTTTATAAAATTATCAATCTTATCTCCGCGGATTTTTATTAAACCAGTATATTGACCATGAATTTTTTCAAAAGTATCTGTTTTTTTACCTAACTCCATAACAAAATTATTTTGATCCATTAATAATGTTTCTGCATCATCAAGAGGATTTTCAAAACGAGATGACCAAAGTTTTCGCCATTCTTTATCTATCATTAATGCCATTTCATCATTACATGCTAATAAAGACTCAAGATTTTTTCTTTCATAGACTATGTCACCATAGGCAATAATTAGATCATCATTATCTTTTTCTAAAAAAGGCTGTGATGAAAATAAACTTACAACCATATTGCTAGTCTCAAAACGACTATTAAAACTAGTGGAAATCCCTAAATTTTCTATTTGCTCTTTCAAGTACCCTGTAACTATTTGAATATCTTTAATACCGCATTTTCTTAATGTGTTTATTTGTTGCTCTAAAAGAGATTTTCCTAGAAGTGAAACTAAGCATTTTGGTTTATCATTAGTTAAAGGACGCAAACGTTTCCCTTGCCCTGCAGCAAGTATTAATGCTTTAGTCATAGCAGAAATTTTTTAATTAATTTCATATCTTTTTGCTTGAACGGTATATCACGTTCTGGATGCCACATTATTCCAGCGATAGAGTGACTTTCGTGAATGAAAGCTTCCACATTACTCATATTATCCTTAGCAATAGGTAATAAATTTGATCCCACATCTGTGGCATGGATACCCCAATTATGGAAACTGTTTACATTGTTTAATATTAAGTCAGTGTATTCTGAATCTACATTTAAATCATGTCTAGTGTTGACATGTCCTTTAACAGGAGAGATTTTACCCTTAAAGAAAATGTTTATCATTTGCATACCTCGACACACTCCTAGAATTGGAACCTTGAGATTTATTGCCTCTTTTATAAGTGCTAATTCAAAAGCATCACGTTCTGGTGCAACATCAATCCCACTATAATCTAAATATGATATAGAATTACCACCACTTAAAATAATGGCATCCAATTTTAATGTCTTGATCATCTTTGGGATTATTTCTTTATTAGAATTTGGAAGTGGGATAGGAACAAATCCCATTTCATTTGCTAAGACTGACCATTTTTGATCAAGACTATCACGTCTTTCAGAGTGAGTTTCAACATTTTCAACTCGTTGGGTAATTCCCAAATTTCTCATTTAATTTCTCTTATTATTTGGTTATTACAATCTAATTCAATTTGTTTCATTTTACTTAATTGTTCATAAAGTTTTTCACCAACACCTATTGCGGCTGGCAAACCTATCTCTGCTGCTCTTATTGCCATATGTGAATTTGCACCACCAAATTGTGTTATTAGCCCTCCTATTTTATGGCCAAACAACCAATCAAACCCAGGGTCAGCTTGAGAAATGAGAACCACTACACCTTTTAAAGATTCTAAGTCATTATCTCTCAATAACTTTACATTTCCATGTATTTTATTGTTTGTAATAAAATTAGGTTGTGATGAATGGCGCTCGAAGCAATAAAAATCTCTACTTTTTTCGATTATACTTGGCAAATCTATTAATTGAGATGTCAAAAATTTTTTTTTATTTTTCTCAATTATTTTCTTTAAATCTTTTGGTTTAATCAAATTAAGTTTAAGTTGCTCTAAATCAACATACTCAATAAAGGACATATCATCACGAGTAAGGTTTAGTTCATCAGCTAATTTTACCAATAAATCGAGAGCTTTACTCAAATTTTTAGTAAATTCAAACTTTGTAGACTCTCTTAATTGAATAGCATTACGTAAGTAATTAATAATTCCCTCCGAGTTAATATTAGAACCCAATTCAATTAAAAAATCTGAAATTTTTTTTTCTTCATTTTCATTTAATTGAAACTTAAATAATGATTCTGGTTTTTCAAAACCATCAATTATAAAAAATTGTTTTGGATTTTCCCAGTAAGCTTGTGCGCAAATATCGTATGTACCTGGTCTAAGATGACCAAATCTATTAATTAGTATTTCTAAAGAAATCTTACCTAAGTTATGTTCATTTTTGGAGTCATCGAGTTCACTAGCAACAGTTTTTATACTTCTCATGAACTCTAAATTACGTTTATCAGATATAATATTAGTGTTAACAAAATTCTTCAGTAATGTGGTTGCAACAAATCCAGCTCTCGCTGCGTGAGCAAAAGCAAGTGTTCCAAAACGTTTACAGTCATCTAATAAAGAGAATATTTTATGTATATTCGATAAATTACTAGACTCAATATATGTTCTACGTTCACTGAGTTTTTTTATAGATAGAATGTCTTTATTTAAACGAGTAAATGCATTACATGTAATTTTTTTTAGAGCATTTTCTAATATTTGAATATCCTCATTAGTCACATTATAATTCCCTAATCTTTTTTTTGCGAGAGAACTAAAATTTGAAGACCATATAGTAAAGGCCACATTAAATTCAATTTTGTCATGAAATTGTGGATTATCCTGTAGAACATTAATGTAAGCAGTTACTAACCTTTCAGAGACACTATTCGGTATTTCTCTAGGTATGAAAGAATTGAAACTAGCCCTTGTGTCAACATATGGCTGTCCCGAAAAAGATGTTAATAAAGGATAAGGACGCACATCTTTGTACCCAAATTCATATCTTTGTTTAGCCCAAACATCATTAGTAATGAGGTGACGATAAAGACTAAAGGCTAATGGCTTTGGCTTTTTACCTATGATTTCAGCAGGATTCCAATCTGGCATATTAGCAAAAATTGTTTTGTTACCATAAACAAACGGTTTTAATAACTGTTCGTTTTTAAACTGCTTAACATTAACTTCTAAACTCTCTTCAATGTCATTTAAGCTATCTTCAAAGTCACTATGATCTATTGTTATAGGTCTAATTTGAAAAATATGAACTTTTCCATTCTGATCAATTGCAAATTCTATATCTAAACGATCATATCCTAATAATTGTTCAAGTTCTTGTACGGCTTTTAAAACAGACACAATTTTTGGTTCAATTTCATTAAGGTATGTTGGATTGAATTTACTGACAATAATTGTCCTTAAATCACTTTGAGTTCCTGACGTTACTGATCTCGTTGATTTAGACTTATCATCAAAATTAAAATAATAATAAGGAGCCCCACTTTCAAGACTGCAGGTAAAAACAACTCCTGCTATTTTACTATTTTGTAAAAACTCTTGAACTAGTATTTGATCATCAAGTTTATGATTTTTGCCATAAGATTTAATAACTGATTCAACAGCTTTTTTTATTTTTGATCTATTTTCTCCATCTACGTTTAAAATACTTTGAAATCTTCCAGCATAAGATGAATTCCAGTTATCCTCTCTTTTAGAACTACTCCTAACTACTAGGTTAACACCTTTAAAATTTGTTTTGATT
>CESW01016117.1_pt1 | contig 10980 bp, 12 predicted proteins | sample 531171 | NCBI WGS metagenome assembly CESW01 (sample SAMEA2621859, study PRJEB7988) | marine metagenome | biome: marine biome (ENVO:00000447); feature: surface water layer (ENVO:00002042); material: "saline water (ENVO:00002010), including plankton (ENVO:xxxxxxxx)" | depth 5 m
AATAATGGTGAAATGTTCATGAACTTTATGGACTATTCTGATGATGAGTGCATGAATTCATTTACTGAAGGACAAAAAAATCGAGCTTGGAACTGCCTATTAAATTATAGAAACAAACTATTAATCTCCAATGGTTGCGACACCTCTAACTTTTCATTAAGCTGCGATGTTTCAATTGATAGTATTATCAATCCTCTTGAGGAAGATACTAATTGCCTAGACTTTATACAGCCAGTTATAAAAATTAAAAATAATAGCTCTAATACACTATTTACTTTAGACATTAATTATAGGACTAATAATCAACCTTACAATTATCAATCTTGGAGTGGTAATCTTTCTCAAAATATGACTGATAATATTTACTTAGCAAATCTAAATACTCTTTCAGTTTATAACACTTTAGAAATTGAACTATCTCTTCCCAACAATAAATTAGATCTAGATCCATCGAATAACTCTAAAACAATAAATTATTTTTCAAGAAATGGAAAAATAGTTACTCTTAATATTCAAACTGATAATTATGCATCCGAAAATAAATGGTTCTTATACGACGAACTCAATAATAAGATTGATTCAGGTTATAATCTCAGTAATAATACACTATATGAAAAAGATTATTGTCTGACAAATGGATGCTACAAGTTCAAAATAATAGACAATGGAAATGATGGAATTTGCTGTAATTACGGAAATGGTTATTTTAAAATTAATATCAACGATTCATTAATTGGACAAAATGGAAGTTTTGGTAGTTCAGATTCGGTATCATTCTGTATTAATTCTAACAATCATACAACAAAAATTGTTGAAAATGATTACATTAATTTAAAAACTTTTCCAAATCCTGTTAATGACAATCTGTTTTTCTCAATTGATTCAAAATTAACAATTAATAATACTATTTTTGTTGAAATATATAATATAACAGGAAAGAAAATATTACATAAAATACTTTCAAAAAATTATATTGATTTTAAAAATTTTGAAAAAGGAATATATATCTTAAAAATTAGAATAAATGAGAACCAAGTCACAAAAAAACTAATCAAAAACTAAATGAAATTATTAAATTTTATAGCAATTTTCATTACAGCAACTCAGTCTATTTTTTCTCAAAATTATAAGAAATGTATAACTACCAAACTTGTTGAATATGAACTAAGCATTAATAAAGACTATGATAATGCTAGAAAAAGTTTGTTATCATCAACACCTACAATAATTCAAAACTCTGAAAGAAAAGCAGCCACTATCATTCCAATTGTTGTTCACATAGTTCACAGAAATACACATCAAAACATTGGATCAGGAACGAATATTTCTAATGCACAAATACAAGATCAAATTCGAATACTAAATGAAGACTACTCAAAGACAAATCCTGAATTTCCCAATCCACCAAGGAGTATTTTTAGAAACAGAGCAGGTAATGCAAATCTGCAATTTTGTCTAGCAAACATTGACCCACAAGGAAACCCAACAAATGGAATAACAAGAACATCAAGCAATAGAACAAATTTTGATGCAGACGATAATTTTGAGGCAAATGCAATGAAATTAAGTTCCTCAGGAGGTTCAGACGGTTGGGATCCATACAATTATTTAAATATTTGGGTTTGTGATCTCACAAATTCATCTGGTGGTGGATCTACCTTAGGGTACGCATACCTTCCTGGCTTACTTTATGGCTCCGCGTCAAATGCATGGAAAGACGGTCTTGTAGTAGATTACAGATATTTTGGGACAACGGGTGTAGCTGCTCCAAGTAGCGATGGGAGAACTGCTACTCACGAAATTGGTCACTATCTTGGCCTAAATCATACATTTTGTGAATCAGGTACTGGAAATTGTTGTGACAATGACAATAATGTAGGTTGGCCTTTGTCTTTTACCAGCGTTGATGATACACCTCCAACGAATGGAGTATATTGGAGTTCAGTAAATGCATCATTCCCTAGTACTAGCTCTGGATCATATAATTCGTGTAATGACTTTTCTTTTGGTTTTGGAAGTGATTTACCCGATATGCATGAAAATTACATGTCATATGCATCAGATACTTGGATGTTTTCAAATGGACAAGTCTCAGTTATGAGCAATGTATTAAATAGAACTGAAAATCAAGGCGGAAGATCCCGATTGAAAAATGGAAGTGTAAGTGTTAGTTGTGATGCTCTTGGTGTAAAAGAAAGTTTAATCAACGACTTTCTAATTTATCCTAACCCAAGTTCCGGAAAAATTAAAATTATGTCTAAAAACAATTATCATATTAATACCATTAAAGTCTTCAATTTATTAGGCAAAAACCTTTACTTTATGAATAATTATAGTTCAGAAATAGATCTTGATCTAAGTCATCTAAGATCTGGAATTTATTTTATTGACATTTCTACAGACAAAGGAACTATTTCAAAAAGTTTATCAATTAATTAACATATTTTCTCCATTTTTTTATCAATAATGACATATCTTTTGGTAAATCACTAAAAAAATCTAATTTTTTATTGGTAATTGGATGTTGAAATGATAAAGACTTTGCGTGCAAAGCTTGACGATTACAAATTTTGAAGCAATTAGCCACAAATTGTTTATATTTTGAAAATGTTGTACCTTTTAATATTTTATCCCCACCATATGCCGGATCATTAAATACTGGATGTCCTAGATACTTAAGATGTACTCTAATTTGATGTGTTCTACCAGTCTCTAATTTACACTCAATTAGTGTGGTGTACCTAAATCTTTCTATTACCTTGTAATGAGTAATAGCTCTTTTTCCATATTCAGAGTTTGGAAAAACATTCATAACCTTTCTGTTTTTTAAACTCCTTCCAATATTTGCATCTATTTTTCCACTATCTTCTTTAACATCTCCCCAAACTAAAGCAAGGTATCTTCTATCAAGATTTCTTTCTGAGAATTTCTTCGACATTACAGACATGCTAACTTCATTTTTTGCAATTACTATTATTCCAGAAGTAAGCTTGTCTAATCTATGTACTATTCCAGGTCTAGTTTCATCTCCTATATTTGGTAAATTATTAAAATGAAATGCAAGTGCATTAGCTAATGTTCCTTCATAATTTCCATATCCAGGATGTACAACAATTCCTGCTTCCTTATGTATAATTATAATATCATCATCTTCGTATTCAATATTAAGGGTTATATCCTGAGGAATTAACTCAATTTCTCTCTTTGGGTAGTCGTATATTATTTTTACAATGTCATCTGATTTTACTTTGTAGCTTGATCTAACAATATTACCATTTACGTATATGTTGCCTAAATCAGCTGCCTTTTGAATTTTATTTCTACTTGCATTCTCTATAAAATTCATTAAAAATTTGTCGACTCTTAATGGACTTTGTCCCTTCTCAGCAATGAATTTATAGTGAACAAATTCATCAGTCATTGATAATGATTTTTTTTGAAATAATTTTTTCTTCAAAATAGAAGCTGAAAAAATATACTCCCGAGCTCAAACTTGAGATATTAATTCTAGAGTTAAAATCAAAACTCGCGTGATCAGTTACATCTTTGAAAGAGATATCAAAAATTTTAATATTTTTTATTTTTTTATCACAATTTATAAAGACATATTCTCTTGATGGATTTGGCCAAAGAGTTATTTCAAAAGGGTCAACGGTATTATTTATTAAGAGCAATTTTTTTTCAGAGACAATTGGTCTTATCATCCAAGCTCCTTGATATTGAGAATTTAACCAAACTCCATTATAATTATAAAACATATATTCATTAGATACATTGTTTAAGTCAAGACCTACATTCAACAAATCATCTGTGTTCTGAACCCATCCAACATAAAAAGTGCCTGAAAGTTGAAATAAAGAGTCAATTATAATTGTTTGAAAGTTAAATTTTCTGCTGTGTCTGGGATTTTCAAGTTTGCTATAAATAATATCCCCAGGAACGCCGCCATCATCTTTCCACACTGTTAAATAAAAACTTAAGTTTGAAACGGAATCAAGCATTTGAGGAAAATAAATTTGTACAGCTCTTAATGTGTCTGGTCTATTTAACTTGAATTTCATTGCCCCCATTGCCCCTGAGACATTTATTCCATATGCGGACTCTGCAGTTCCGTCATCGTAAGAAAAATATGAGCTGAAACTTTGAACAAAATCAATTGTATCATTGAATTTATAGTCATCAGATCCGGTTCTGATGACATGACGTATTTTAAAAGATGCACTATCGATTCGAATAGAGTTAAAAACATTATTATCCACAAAAACAGCTGGAGAATGAGAAAAGTTTCCTATTGAATCAAAATTAAAAATAGAATAATTTCTCCAGCCAGAAATTGGGAAATTTGATAATAAGTTTTCATTCTGGTCAAAAACAAAATATTTATAGTCCACATTTATACTTGCATTGTTATTTCTGATTGGAATATCAATACTATCTTTTAGTTCAATAGCCTGATTATTTTGAAAATGTTTCCAAGGCATTTGCGTATATCTTTTCAAAAGAGACAAATGCCTTCCAACAAATGCAACATCATCTGATAAAACCGTATCAGAGCTTCTATTAAAATTATCTAATTTAACATAATCTAAATTCCAATGATCAAAATTTCCTGAAAGTGTCGCATAGTTAAAAAACCTAAACTTGAAATTTGAGTGTAAATACTTTTCTTGATTGATAAGAATTACTTTTTTCTTAAAAGGATAGTATGAACTTCCTTTAACAGACCATACTCTGTTCCAGCGAAGCGAGTCATCAAGAAATTCCAAAACTAGACTATCCTCTTCTTGAGGATTATCTCCAATTCCTTGAGGTTGATAAAAAAATAACATGAACAAGGAGTCAGAACTTGATAAATCTATGTTTCTTGAGGTTAAAAAATCTGCAACTCCCCAAGAAGTTGATATTGAAATATCATATGCATAGCCGTTAGAATCAATACCATCAAATGTTGCAACACCTTTGGAAATTTGATTTATTGGATATTCATCATTAATAAAAATATTTTTATCAGTCCAATTTAAAGATGAGATATTCTGGTTAGAAAAATCATCAAAAAAAGGTAAAGAACTTATTCTAAGATGGTTATGATTTAAAGCTAAATTGTTGACTTTCTTTGAAATGAGGTGGGTTTTTATTTCCTGTGCTTGTAACAAAAAGCTTAATTTTAATAAGAAAACAGTAAAAAGCTTATTCATAAAATAAATCTATATAGTGACCGACATTAATTTTTTCTCTATTATTATACTCTGGTATTTGTTTAATGATAATTGCAAATGATGAATCTTTATCATCAGAATTAAATACTTCTAATCCAATGTTAAGAGACAAAGTTTTTAAAATTATATTTGCTTCAACTCTAGATAATCCAATTAGGTTAGGTATTTCAATTAAATTGTCTCCTATACCCTTTCCAACTACAAAATCAATTATTGTACCTTCAAAAAGTTCTTGACCAGGCTTGATTTTGATTCCATTAACAGAGAAATCCAAAATTTTGTTCACTGCAATATCATTTCGGTATATTAACTCTCCAACGACTAATTTATTATCATTTATTTTTTTTACCGCTTGTCTGAGAGTTAAATCAAAAACATCAGGCAAATATACTCTTTGCCTTTGTAAAGAATTAATTGTTAGATAAATTCTCCTATTTTTTTTCACTTCAAAATTTGGTTTAGGAGATTGGTCAATAACTATTCCTTTTTCTTTTCTATTATCAAAAATTGAATCAATTATTATATACCTTAAATCATTTTTTTTAAATGCAGAGTCTAAGTCATCAACATGAACATCAGTAAAATCAGGAACACTAATATTTCTATTAAATTTGGTATAAACGTCTAATGAAGTCTTCCAAAAGAAAAATAAAGCTATTAAAGTCGCAAAAGAAAAAACTATAGTATTTAAATATTTTTTCATAATCAAATTGACACAAATTTATGAACTTAGAAAATAAACTCATTAAATTTAAGTGTATTTTTGTTTAAATGAAAAAAGTTGTTATTATAACAGGAGGTTATTCATCAGAGCATAACATTTCATTAAAGAGTGCGCAGAATGTAGAAACTGAGCTCAAGAATTTAGGTTATTCAGTTAGCATTCTCAAAATTGAGAAATCTGGTTTTGATTATCATTCAATCAAATCCTCATTATATGACTGTGCATTCATAGCACTTCACGGACCACCAGCAGAGGACGGAAGTATTCAAAAGCATCTTGATAAAATTAAATTACCTTATACTTGCTCAGGCTCAAATATTTCCTTAACAACGTTTAACAAGTATGAATGCAATTCAGTGTTAAAGAAACTAGGTTTTAGGTGTCCAAAATCAATATCATTCAGTTGTGAAAGTAAAATAGACTTTCAATTTATAGAAAAAGAATTTTCATTTCCACTCATTGTTAAACCAAACAGTTCAGGATCTAGCTATGGTGTCAGTAAAGTAAGTGATATAATAGAACTAAAAAGCGCAATTAAACTTGCTTTTGAACATGACAATCAAATAATGTTTGAAGAATTTATTTCAGGAACTGAAGTAAGCTGTGGTGTTTATTACAATAATGCAGTTGTTTCTTTACCCATAACAGAAATTGTGACAGATAATGATTTTTTTGATTATGAAGCTAAATATGAAGGAAAATCAAATGAAATTACACCAGCAAGGATAAATAAAAAAATATACACAAAAATTAAAAAATTAACAGAAAAAATATACTCAAAACTCAATTTAAAAGGAATTTGTAGAGTTGACTACATAATTAAAAACAACTTAGCTTATATAATAGAAATTAATACTGTCCCAGGTTTATCAAAAGAAAGTATCATTCCTAAGCAATTGAAATGTATAAACATGTCATTGTCAGAAATTTTTAAAATAAGTATAGAAAATGCAAATTTTAATGAATAAATTTGAAAAACTTTTCCGATGAATAATTTAAACAACGAAGAAAGACTTAAAATATTAAGAGAAAGACTGAATGAAATTCAAAAAAAGAATTTTTCTACTAAAAATGTACTAAAGGAAAAAGAAAAGGTTATTAAAACTTCTTCATCTACAGACAAAAATACATCAAAAAATAATGTGCTGAAATTTGTTATAATCAGCGCTTTGATAGGCTTTGGGGTGGTCTATCTCTTTACTAATGTAATTGAAATAGAAACTAAGTTTAAATTCGAAACTGAAAAAATTATTAATAATTCAGCTAAAGAAGCTGAAGAAATTGAAAAAGTATTAGAATTTGAAGAAAAAATTAGTTATGAATTTAGTTTTAATGATAGTTTTTCACATTTAATAGTAAGTTCTTTAAGTTTTTCAGAAGAAGAAGCAAAAAAAATGGTAGATAAGTATACTTTTGAGGGTTATCAAGCTAGCGCTTTCTACATTCCAGATTTTTCTAACGCTAGTAAAGAATTATTTAAAATTAAAATTGGACCATACTATTCATTAGAGGAAGCTGAGCAATGGAATTCAACAATAGAAGAAGAAACTGAAATTATAGCTCTATAACTTACATAAATGCATGTTAAGATTGTTGATGTTGATTCAGTTCTGAAACTCCGACATAAAGTATTGAGAAAGGACAAACCATTTGAGTCTTGTTTTTACAAAGAAGATAGAATTTCATCAACTATACATTTAGCAGCAATTAACAAAGATAAGATCGTCTCTTGTGCAACTTTTTATCAAGAAATAAATATTCATTTTGCTAACAAAAACTCATTTCGATTAAGAGGAATGGCAACTGAAGAAGAATTTAGAAAAAAAGGATTTGGCAAACTATTGTTAGAAAATGCAGAAAAAATAATCAGTGAAAAAGACTGCAACAGTTTATGGTGTAATGCTAGAATTAAGGCAGTACCATTCTATCTTTCTTGCGGATACAAAATCATTGGACAACTCTTTGATATTCGTGATATTGGGCTTCATTATATGATGTACAAAAATATATAAATAAGGTGTTTACTGACGATCAAATAAACAGAATTATACAAATGGCTTGGGAAGACAGAACCCCTTTTGAAGCGATTGAATACCAATTTGGAATTAAAGAAAATGATGTAAGAAAAATAATGAGAAAAGAGATGAAAAAAAGTTCTTTTATCATGTGGAGGGAAAGAGTAAAGTCAAGAAAAACTAAACATAAATCTTTTTCGCAAGCAGAAAGGTTTAAATCTAAAAATCAAAAATGATCAGAATCATATTATTATTATTTATTTATCAATCTTCTTTTTCTCAAGATTCACCATCAATAGACTACTTTAAAAATTTAACTAATAAAGAGAGAAAGATTATTGTAGATAAAGGTACTGAGAAACCATATACTGGTAAATACAATAATCACTATAAAAAAGGAACTTACGCATGTAAAGCTTGCTTAAACCCTCTTTTTAAGTCAGCTACAAAGTTTGATTCAAAGTGTGGGTGGCCATCTTTTGATAAAGAAATAGAAGGTTCGGTTTTAAAAATTCCTGATTACAGCTTAGGTATTAAAAGAACTGAAATAGTATGCTCAAAATGTAAAGGACATTTAGGACATGTTTTCTATGACGAAGGTTTCACAAAAGAAAATACTAGGCATTGTGTAAATTCAATAAGCTTGAACTTTATTGAGAGTTCGGACTAGACGTAATTTTTTTGAAGATATTCATTAGCTTCTTGAATAAGCTGAAACTTTTCCTTTGCCATCTCTTTAATCCCTTGACTCATACCAGATAATTTATCAGGATGAAATTCCTTAGCTAAGCTTCTATATGCGGTTTTTATTTCGTCAGCTGTAGCTAACTTTTTTAAACCTAATATATTTAAGTAATACTCTACTTTATCATCAGAGGATACAGATGAACTATTAATAAACTGACTTCTGATTGCATTAATTCTTTCAACAGTGAATCCGAGCTGACTGCCAACTAAATAAATAATTTCATCCTCACCTTTTGTGATTTTTCCGTCTGATGACGATACATAATATAAAAATTGAAGTATTGAATAAAATTTGGATGGTATTAGTTTATCCTTAATAAGTTGAACTAATTGATTAAGATTATAATCTCTAATTTGGGATGTTTTAGCTTCTTTAAAAATTCTATTTGTTCTTTCATAACCAAACGCTCTTTTAAAATAATTTCTAACTGTATCAATTTCTCTCGTATCAACATTACCATCTGATTTGATAATCATTGAACAAATTCTAAGCAAAGCAATTTCGAACGAAATATCAGTTGTGAGTCTTCTTGTAAATCTACTTACTAGCGAGTAAGCAATTATAGCACCTAAAATACCGGCAAAATACCATCCAATGACAGCAGCTATCCATTTGTAATATTTAACATCAAAAAAACCAACCATATAAACACAAATTTAAAATAAAACAATTAATGAAATAAAAGTTTTTTACTTTCATTTAGTAATTTTACACAATGAAATTTATTACTATATTACTTGTATTTTTACATTTAAATCCTCAATCAAATAATAAAAAAACATTTACCTCAGTTAATTTAACTAATGAGTTTAACGTCCCATATCCAAATACTTTAATTAAATTTAGTGGAAAGAGAACTAACATAAGTACATTTACTGACAGTTTAGGAAATGTAACAATTGATTTAATCAAAGGAGATACAATTTTAATTTCCTGCATAATAAGCGATAAAGAATATCAGTTTGACAACATCATATACATAGATGAAAATCAAAACATTTCTTCAGCAACAATAAATCTTCAAATTGATTTATATGAATCAATTATTGAGCTCAAAAATTTAAATTTTGAATCAGCTAAATATAATATCAGCCAAAAATATTATACTGATTTAAACGAAATTTTTAGTTTCTTGAACAGCCAGAAAGATATAAATATAGAAATTGCTGGTCATACTGATAATATCGGAAATAAAATCTACAACCAAAAATTATCTAATAACAGAGCCAACAGTGTTAAATCATTTCTTGTCCAAAAAGGTATCGATAGTAACAGGATCAAATGTGTAGGATATGGTGAACAACAACCAGTGGCTGATAACTCAACTGATTCTGGTAGAAAAAAAAATAGGAGAATTGAAATAAGAATACTCAAATGAAAAGACACTTTTTTATTTTTTTTTTAATTACAAGCGTTAATGTTATAGCACAGACTAATTATTCTATGCTTTCTCATTCAAGTGAATGGCATGTAACATATTGTAATAATGGATGTATTACAGATATCTACTTTGTAAATAGTGATACAATATTTAATGGAAAAAATTATAAAGTACTTAATGGTTATCATTTTATTTCTAAAACATTTTGGCTTAGAGAGGACTTATTGCTTAATCAAGTGTTCATGTCTTTTGTTCAAAATACTGAAAGAAAAGAAGTTCTTTTGTATGATTTTAGCTTGAACACTGGTGACTCTATAATTATTAATAACCCTATTAGCCCTCTGACACCCAATATGGGCTACTTTCATGTAGATTCAACAACAACTATTAATCTCAATGGTAAAAATCTAAAAATGCTTTTTCTATCCTCTAACAATTACAGTAACAAACCTATATGGGTTGAAAGTATTGGTTCATTATCTTTAATTAACACGCCAGGAGGATCACCTGATGTAAATGGTATTGGCAAACTTAGTTGTCATTATGATAACACTAATTTGATTTACTCTCAACTCGATTCCATTTATCAATGCACCTATGGTGGTTCAATTGTTATCAGTTCAGATGAATATGAAAAAATACGGAACCAAAAAAAATTATTGAATGTTATAAATATGCTTGGGAAAGGTTCTAAGACTCAAAAAAACATCCTTTTATTTTTTATTTATGACAATGGATTAGTAGAAAAAAAAATAATTATTGAGTAAATTTTTGTATAACTATTTTAATTAATAGTTATACATTTGCAAAAAATTAATCAAAATGAAATATTTAAACTACACAATAATCGCTTTATTTCTAATTGCATGTGGATCTAAAGAAGAAAAAAAAGAAAA
>CESW01006540.1_pt1 | contig 10966 bp, 13 predicted proteins | sample 531171 | NCBI WGS metagenome assembly CESW01 (sample SAMEA2621859, study PRJEB7988) | marine metagenome | biome: marine biome (ENVO:00000447); feature: surface water layer (ENVO:00002042); material: "saline water (ENVO:00002010), including plankton (ENVO:xxxxxxxx)" | depth 5 m
CCATTTGATGTGGATGATGATTATGAAATAATGTTAAATGTAAAATACAGCCTTGGAAGATTTAATGTTGCGGCTGGTTACATGTTCCATGAAATGCCAGATGACCCAATGGCAATGCACATGGGTATGGGTTCTATGCACAGCTCACATGAAAATCATAATGAACCGTACATAGGAATTGATTACAAGCTCTTTAGAAATAAAAAACTTAGGATATTTTTTAACTCTTCTGAGTCGATGAAAACATTAGGATTAATGTTGCCAATTTTTAATATCGGAAAAAAAATGCACATGAATCACAATATGGATCATTCTAATCATAATTAGTTTTAGGAAAACCATTTGTGTTTGCCAAACTGATTTCTAGGTACAGACTTCTTTTTTTCTAAATACCATTTGTAGCCTCTTAAAACAGAATTTAAATATTTTTTTAATCCTGGGTTAATAAAGAAAGTATGAATTAGAACATAGCTAATTTTATTTTTATCGCTAAATACATGAGGATAAACAGTAATATCAAGCTTTGATTTTTTATCACCTGTAATTTTCCAAATAACTTTAGACTTTCTTCCATTTTTTCTTCCAATGTATAACTCATATCCCTTACCTTCCTCCCATTTATAAAAATTTCTATGAAGTACAACCCCATTTAGATACTCCAATATATCTTCATGTTTGTCTTTGTCCCAATTGACCACTGTATTAGATTTACAAAATGGGTGAACTTTATTTAGGTTTCCTGGCTCTGAGATAATTTGCCAAACTTTTTTATTGTCAAAATCTAAGTCAATTGAGCAGCTTACAGGTAGGATCATATTTATTATTTAAAATAATTATTATTTGGGAATTAACCAGAATTTATTTTCTGAATCAATCTTTCCATTAAGCTCTTCCAAAACAACCTTATCAACTATTTTAATTCCATTTTTTGCCATATTTTCAAATGTATCAATTCCATCATTGGGGAAATTTTTTCTTGTTCTATGTATGTTAAACTTGTCGGATAGCTTCATATTAAATTCTTTTTCAACCATTTCTTTGCCTATCAAAAATCCAATTAACCCACCCCATGTAGATGTTGGATTATCAGAGTCCCAACCAGCAAGTGTTCCAATTTTTATTGTTTCTTTTAAATCACCTTCGCCATAAAATAAACTGACAAGACTGGAGGCAAAATTAATTCCTGCTGCATAACAACCATTACAATATAAATTTTTAGAAGTTATATTATATTCATCTTTTTGATTGACTTGATATCTGTAATAAATTGAATCTCTAGTTTGCTCCCATTTAATTCCAGAATCATATAAACCTTTAATGTAATCGTACATTTTTGACGGGTATAAATCATTATTTAACTTATATCTAGACTCATTGGCAAGCCAAATTATTTTTTCTTTGATTGAATTAAAAATTTTCGTGTTTGATGCATTTGAATACATTCTAATATAGAACTCTGCAATTTCTTGAGCTTCCTCTCTTGCTGTTGTTTGGATTGGAAGTCTTGACATTTCAATTGCAAACTCTGGTTTTGTAGGAGAGAATAAACCAAAAATTTCAGTTGTTAATTGAGCATCAATCATATCATAGAATTCATTTTTATCAGGGTTACTTGTCTCTGGTGGCTCAAACCCTTCTAACATTAGATCAAAAGCTCTTTGGTTTGAAACCCATAAATAATTTTCCTCTTCAATGTAAATATGTCTTAACCATCCCTCTCTAATTTGAGCTGGAGTTAAAATATTTGTTTCATAAAAATTTTGTAAATACTGATACATATATTCAATATCTGTATCATCATCTGATCCCCAAATTTCATCTTCTGATTTTAAAACATAATCAATATTAATATTTGATTTATCAATTGAATCATCCTCCCAAATACTTCTTTGATCAGTTTTACCCCAATTTTCTCTTGTATAGAAGTTACCTGTCTTAATTTCTCCAATATTTCCAATTTTATCATTTTCTGTAATTAATCCAGTCCAATTTGCAATTAATTGACCTAACCAAAACCCTTCAAGTTGATTTTGATAATTCTGTTTTGATATTTCAATATATGCTTGTTGTTCTTTTTTAAAAGAACTACATGAAACAAATGTAGATATAATCACAAGTAAACTTATATTTTTAATTAAACTCATATTACTAATTTAATTTATATATTTTTAATTTAGCATTGCTAGTTTTCAATTGACCAATAATCCCATTTACCACTTTCAGCGTATAACTCAACTATATTTTTAAGTTTGTTTTTTTTGAAAGTTATTTCATTTTTATCATTATGTTTAATCAATTTATCTTGAACTGTAGATATAATTTTTTTGAGTTCTTTTTTTATAAACTCTTTAGAATCTTTAAATTCTTCTTTTGAGTAAAAGGGTTTAAGAGCTTTAATTATATTCACGTGGCTTCCAAGATATAATGATTTTTGTGAGTCGCTGTTCTTAAATATGCAGATATATGAATTCCATCTTTTGTCACATACTATAGTAGACGTTGTAAATAAACTTTTATTGATTGACTTAATTTTTTCTAAAATTTCTTTTTTCTTTATTTGAACATTATTCAACCTCTCTTTTACTTTTTTTATCTTTTTTTTAGATTTATTTATGGACTTTGTTAGTTTATTTTCTTTTTCATAAGTTTTATAATAAACTATTAGTAAATCTTTTTCATCTTTTTTAAGTGAATCGAATTTTTCTTGAGAAATTTTTTTTAATTTTTCCATAATTTATTACTATACTAAATATACTATTTATTTTTTATATATAGTGAAAGTATGTGCCCTTATTATAATTCTGTGCCCCAAATTATATTTTTTGATTTTTAATTAGTTATTATCATTTAATATCTTTGTATTATTAAAAGTTAACAAATTATGAAAAAAATACTCTTTCTCATATCTTTTCTTCTAATTGGATGTGGAGGTGAAATCTATTATTTGGATAGTTTCAATTACAGTCAATCTGGTGAAGCCTCATACGAGACTAAAGAACTTGAGGCTGAAAGTCTAGAGGGAGCTTTTTCTGAAGCTTATCAAATTATTGCTAACGAAATCATAACTGTTTACTCTAATGCACTTAATAAAGATAATAGTCTCGGTGGTGTTGATAATGAAATAAAAGCCTTAGAATTTCTTAATCAGGCACTTTTTAATTATGAGATTTTTACTGTTAATCGTGAAAAGATGAGAATTAATATAACAGATAAAGAATTTGGCAGAAAATCTTTTTTAAAAGATAGTATTCTAAATAAATCTAGAATTAAACAAGAGGCTGAAAAGTTACTTAAATAAATGTAATAACTTTACACTTATTGATTATTTAGCTTTTGGTTTTGGATTTTAATTAGTGTTGTTTCATCTTATATTTAATAGTAAAATTTAACTTATTTGATGGATGAAAAAACACTCAGCAAGCGTTAAAAATTGGTTGAATTTTAGGTAATTTTGTTTATCTAGTTTAGAAAAATATTTTTCTATTTTATGGGAGTTAATTGAAATCTAATTAGACTTACCACATGCTCCACTTATAAATGAAGTTACTCCTCCAAAGTTACTGGCATAACAAAGGTTTGGATATGTAACTCCATCACAACCACATACTGGTTCATATACCTCAATACATAAAGCTAGCTCCTCAATTTTAGTTTCATCTATACATGCATTTTCTTCAGACTCTTGAGATGAACATGATAAAATAAAGATTAATGATGTTATTAAAAGTCTTGAAAATGGCTTCATTTTTTTAAAAAATTATAATAATTCAATATACAATAGATTGATTTAAATATTCTTTCATAAATTGTATAAATTCAGTATTGTAAACAGATTAATATGGGAAGTAAATTTTTTGGAAACAAAAACGATAATAGAGAGACAAACGGAAAACGTCAAGTTAAAAGCTCTAATAAGAATTCTAAAAAGAATTATAGTAGTAAGCTTCAGTCTAAAGGTGTAGGAAAAACCAAAATGACTGGTGTTAGAAAAGTTGGAAGAGGTAACTAAACCTTCTAAAATTTTAGGAATATTATGAATTATTATTTCAATTCTTTAAATAAGATCACAATCATATTCTTTTCCTTACACATGTTGGGTTGTTCAAACCAAGTAAGAATTTCAGATAACTCCTATGTTATAAAAAATATTACAATTATTGATCCAATTGATGGACTTCAATTAACTAAACATGTTGTTATTACAAATGATATCATAACTATGATACTAGACAATGATAATGAGTTTACAGGTAATGTTAATAATATAATTGATGCAAGTGGGAAATATTTAATTCCAGGATTGTGGGATGCTCATATTCATTTTTCTTTTGATACTACCCTAGCACCATTTATGCCGGGACTTTTTTTAGCTCATGGAGTAACGAGTGTTAGAGATACGGGAGGACCTCTTGATTTAGTCCTAAAAATGAAAGATCTATCATTTATGGATTCAATTAATAATCCAAGCGTCTATATCGCTGGTCCACTAATAGACGGAACTCCAAATGTGTATAACAATTCAAGCCCTTCATTTCCACTTCTTTCTATTGAAAACACGAATATTTTTGATATTGAATCTAATGTACTTGAAATAATTGATAAAGAGGTTGATCTTTTAAAGGCTTATGAAATGCTTACTGAAAATCAGTTTTTAGCTTTAATGAGAATTGCAAAAAAAACAAACTTAAAGGTAACAGGACATATCCCGTTAAGTATGACATTATTTTCTGCAATAGATTCTGGTTTAAATGGTATAGAACATCTTCGAAACTTTGCACTTTCAGTTGCAAGTAATTCTGATGAACTCTACAAGGAAAGATTAGAGTTACTAAAAAATCTAGATGATTTACCAGGAAGTGATTTGAGATCTTTAATCCATTTCAAACAAAGAAATAGAGCGCTTGACTCAATTGATAATAACAAGTTTGAAGCAGCAGCAAACCTTTTGGCATCAAAAAATGTATGGCAAACACCGACACTTTTTTTATATAGAAATTCTTCAAAAAAAACTTTTAAAGACCCATCTTTTATCCCAGAGTTAAACAAATTACCAGATCAGATTAAACAAAAATGGGTCAAAGAGATTTCATATATTGATACTATTATTGATAAAAATGGTTTAAGATACTCTAAATGGTTAGAGGAGGCGACAGGTAAGCTTCATAAATTAAATGTCCCATTTATGGCTGGTACAGATACGCCTATTGGATACTTGATTCCTGGTCGAAGTTTACATATTGAACTGGAAGTTTTAGTTGAAAGTGGTTTTTCAAATCTTGAAGCAATTAAAACTGCAACCATAAACCCAGCAACTTTTTTTGGATTAGAGGATAAAGTAGGACGAATTAAAAATGGGTATAAAGCAGATTTAGTAATTTTGAATTCAAATCCTTTAGATAAAATTAGAAATACTCAGGACATATATAAAGTGATCAAGAATGGTCACCTCTTATCGACAAAATATTTAGACTCCTTGATTAATAATAATTAATCAACTCGAAAGTCAAATAAATCTTATAAATTTGTAAAATTTATGAAAATAATTATAAATAACTCTGATAGAATAGGTGTTGTATCATCAAGTCTCTGTATGCTTCATTGTTTTGCAACTCCATTTTTATTTTTATCTCAATCTTCTTTGATTTTTCTTTCGTTAGATTTTACATTACCATGGTTATTAATTAACTACGTTTTTCTTTTCATTTCATTTATTGCTATTTTTTTTTCAGTAAAAAATTCATCCAATAAAATAATTAGAGTTCTTCTATATCTATTTTGGTTTCTATTATCTGGTCTAATTATAAATGAAAGTCTAGGAATACTTTCTATTCCTGAAACTGCAACTTACCTTTCAGCTTCATCATTAATTTGTCTTCATATATATAATCTAAATTATTGTAGATGTGATAATGAAGATTGTTGTGCATCTTAATTATTTATGCTTTCTTCTAATCAACGTAAATTAATTCTACAATTAAATAAAAAGAAATATCGTCTAGCTAACAAACTTTTTGTGGCTGAGGGGAAAAAAGTAGTTAATGAGTTAATAAACTCAGATTGGCGATTTAAAAATATATTTGCTACCGAAAAAAATTTTCATTTAGATTCAAAATTATTAACTCTGGAAGAGATGAAGAAGATTTCAAATTTTAAGACACCTAGTCACGTCCTAGGAATATTTATTTTACCTGATTCTCAACAAATAATATCTGAGGATATCACCATTGGTGTAGATGGTATTAGTGATCCAGGTAATCTTGGTACAATTATAAGACTATGTGACTGGTTTGGATTATCTGAATTAATTTGTAGTAAAAATACCGTTGATTGTTTCAATTCAAAAGTTATACAAGCCTCAATGGGCTCAATAGCAAGGATAAATTGTCATTATGTTGATGACCTTGGCGGGGCCTTATCTGCAATGGAGAAGCCAATCTATGGTGCCACCTTAAAAGGAGAATCAATATATTCATCTATATTACCAAATAGAGCTTCATATGTTTTTGGGAGTGAATCACATGGTATATCAAAACTATTATTAAGCCAATTAGAAGGTGAGTTATCTATTCCTATGTTTAGGGAAGGAGATAACAAGGCTGAGAGTTTAAATGTTGCTAATGCAAGTGCAATTTTTTTAAGCGAATTATTTAGAGATCTAAAAGAAAACGATTAAACTTTCAGTCTAACCGTTTTTGTAATTTATTCGCTCCCCCTCTTGGACTCGAACCAAGGACCCTCTGATTAACAGTCAGATGCTCTAACCAACTGAGCTAAGGAGGAATAGGCGGCAAATATAAATTTTTTTTTGCATTTAATTTTATTCTTATTCTTATATTTGATATATAAAGTGAGAAATTTATTTAGTTATATTTTATTAATTTCTCTACTGTTGCCTACAGTAGTTGAATCTTTTCATGCATTTCACGATTCACATGATACAATAGTTGAAAAAAGATTAAATATTAATAAATCTACATTTCATTGTCAAATATCTTTGTTTTTTAACCAAGAAGAAGAATCTGACCTGTTTTTTAGTTATTCATATGAATCACCTATTTCTCACAATATTATTAATACTATAAAGCAGTATGAAAGTTCAATACTTGACTCTTATTTTAGTATTTTTTTCAATAGAGGTCCTCCTATGGCCTAACATCTATTAGTTTACAATTAGGTTAATTTTTAATCTAATATTTCATATTAACATATCAAAATTAAAATAATTATGAAAAAATATTTATACCTATTAATGTTTACTTTAGTTACACTAGCATTAGTCTCTTGTAGTAAAGATGATGATCATGATCATAGTGACCATGACCATGATGATCACGACCACATCGCTTACGTAGCTATGTATTAATAATAGAATATATTACCTCCTTGCTGAAGCAAGGAGGTAATATTTATGCTTGGTGCAGAGCAAATTGTACCCAAAAAAAATTTAAAAAACATAAAATGAAAAATATATATTTATACAGTTTATTAGTTTCAATATTTTTATCCTACAATACCTTATTTTCACAAACAACTCCTGATATTGTAGAGTTAGATGAAATTATTTTATCACTGCCTTTTAACCAAGATCGTGGGAAGTCTGTAATTAAAGTAAATAAAATCAATTTAAATAGTGTTAATCCAATTTTAAGATCATACATAAGTAAATCTATATCTAAACTTCCTGGAATTAGCTTAATTACAACAGGACCTGGAATTGCTAAACCATCTATTAGAGGACTTAGTGCTAGTAGAGTAATAATTTACTCTCAGGGTGTAAGGCTAGAAAACCATCAATGGGGAGATGAACATGGAGTTGGTGTTTCAACTTCAGGAATTAGTTCTGTAGAGCTAATTAAAGGTCCATCCTATGTGCTTTATGGAAGTGATGCAATGGGGGGTGTTTTATATATAGAACCAGAAAGATATTCTACTGATTTCTCAATTGACTATATGGGAATTTATAATTCTAACTATAATGGATTCACTAATAACTTGGGTTTAAAGGGAAGTTCTGGTGACTTCTCATATGTACTAAGAGGTAATATGACTGACAATCAAAACTTTTCAACACCTGATGGAGAAGTTGATAATACTTGGTTAAAGGAGAATGATATTCAATCAGGTTTAAGATATCGATCAGAGAAATTTTCGTCTGATCTCAGATTTTCATTGAATATTTCTGAGTTAGGTATTCCTGAAGGGGAAGAAGAGCACAGTGACCATGAAAGCCATGATGATCATGAAGGTCATGATGATCATGAAGGTCATGATGATCATGAAGGCCATGAAGGACATTATCAAGAGTTGTCGCACATGATGTTAACTTGGAAGAATAATTTTGATCTAGGAAATAACCATGACCTTGAGGTAACTCTCGGGAGACAATTTAACGAAAGAAAAGAGTTTGGTGGACATGGCGAGGAAGAAGGCCATGATGATCACGAAGGCCATGATGATCACGATGATCACGAAGGTCACGATGATCATGGGCATGGTGGAAGTGGCGCAGAGCTTGATATGGAATTAGCAACTAATACAATTGATATTGCTTTAACTATGCCACAATCTGAAAACTTTAACATGATACTTGGGACAAACATACTTTCACAAGAGAATAGAAATTTTGGTTTTGAGGAACTGATTCCAGACGCAGATATGGAAGACTTTGGATTATATGGATTAGGACAAATCACAATGAAAAATGGATCAGCTTTAATTGGTGTAAGATATGATACAAGATCAATAACATCTGAAATGGGAGCTGCTGATTTTTCAAATTTTAATGGCTCAATTGGATTAAAGAGAAATTTTGAAAACTCTTCTTTAAGACTAAATTTAGGTTCAGGATATAGGGCACCAAACCTAATTGAGCTATTTGCTGAAGGAATTCATCACGGTACTTTTCGATATGAAAGGGGAAATCCTAATTTAGAGGCTGAGACAAGCTTTCAAAGTGAAATATCTCTTGATTTAATGAGTTCGAACTCATCCCTAACATTTGATATATTTCTTAATGATATATCTAATTACATTTACGTAGCGCCTTCTAATCAGTCTGTAGCTGGATATAAATTATATAATTTTATGCAACAAGACGCAACCTTATATGGTTCTGAGATAAATTATACAAAACAAACAGGAATTGAATGGTTAACCTTTAACTCTTCTCTTGAATATATTAATGGTGAATCAGCCGATGGTGATCCACTTCCATTCATTGCACCGTTAACTTTCAAGCAAGTTTTTAACTTAGACTTTACGGAAAATTATTCTCTAGAAATTGACTTTATAGCTAAGGCAAAGCAAAATAGAATTTCTCAATTTGAAGAAGAAACAGATGGATATTCACTTTTAAATCTTTCTGGAAGTTGGATGACATCTTTCATTGGTAATGATTTAAATATTTTCTGGAGTATTGACAATGTATTTGATACGGAATATTATGATCATTTATCAAGGTTAAAAGAGTCTGGAATAGCTGGGCTTGGAAGGAATATTTCAGTTGGATTAAAATATAATTTCTAAAATATCAATCAATAAAATCTAAAAAAGGCCAGGTTGATTTACCTAGCCTTTTTTAGTTTGAGAATGCTCTAACTATATCATTACCATTTGCATAAAGAACTATTGCAATCAATAGAAAAAATCCAATCATTGTAGATACCTCCATAAACCTATCACTTGGTTTTCTTCCTGATACCATTTCATATATTAGGAACATAACATGCCCACCATCTAATGCTGGTATTGGAAGTACATTCATAAAAGCTAGTATTATTGATATTAAGGCAGTAGATAACCAGAAGCCTTTCCAATCCCATTTTGCAGGGAAAATATTTCCAATTGTACCAAAACCACCAAGTTGTGATGCCCCTTTTTTTGTGAAAACAAATGAAAATCCTGCTACATATTCGTATAGTGTCCAATAGCCATAGTTGAAGCCCTGAACAATACTTTGAGAGAGCGTTAGCTTTTTATTTATAGTACTAATTCCAAAACTATTTTTCATTATTCCAATTGTTCCATCATCATTTCTGTCAATATTTAATAAGTAAATTGAGTTGCCTCTTTCAACTTCCACATCAATAATATCATCTGAATTATTATTAATCCAGTTTGAAAAACCAGCCCAATCATAAATATCTTGTCCATTAATAGATTTAATCAAGTCTCCAGATTTCATTCCAGCATTTAAAGCAGGAGAATCGTTGAGGACAGAATCAACACTAGCATTAAAAAGGGGAGTAAAACTATTAATCTGTCCGCTTTGAAAAATATCTTTACCAATATTTTCAGGGATATTAATATCATAAATTGATCCATTAATCTTCTCAACTTTAATATTTTCAACAGGCCTTAATAATAAAATTCTATTAATATCCAGAACATTATCTAGTTCCTCACCATCAACATCAATTATCTTATCACCTTTGTCAAAACCAATTTCTTGAATAAATTCTGAGGGTTCAAGTCCAAGTGGTAAATTATCTTGTGGGAGTGTTTCTTTACCCCAAACAAAAAGAACCATCATATAAATAAAAAAGCCAAGTAATAGATTTACTGTCACACCACCAAGCATTATAATTAATCTTTGCCAAGCGGGCTTAGACCTAAACTCCCATTCCTGAGCTGGTTTTTGCATTTGTTCTTTATCGAAGCTTTCATCAATCATACCAGAAATTTTTACATAACCTCCTAATGGTAGCCAACCAATTCCATATACTGTTTCACCTATTTTCTTTTTAAATAAGGAATATTTTACATCAAAGAAGAGATAAAATTTCTCAACTCTACATCCAAATATTCTAGCAGGTATAAAATGGCCAAATTCATGTAATACAATCAAAATCGATAAAGAAAGAAGTAGTTGTGTCGCTTTTATAAAAAACTCTGGTGAAAACATAATTTTATTTTGAACAGCAAATTTAGTATTTTTTTAATTCCTTGAATTATCTTTGTTGTCCTC
>CESW01147661.1_pt1 | contig 10954 bp, 13 predicted proteins | sample 531171 | NCBI WGS metagenome assembly CESW01 (sample SAMEA2621859, study PRJEB7988) | marine metagenome | biome: marine biome (ENVO:00000447); feature: surface water layer (ENVO:00002042); material: "saline water (ENVO:00002010), including plankton (ENVO:xxxxxxxx)" | depth 5 m
TTTTCCCATGATTTATGAGTATTATTTAGTTTTTGGATGTTCAATTCTATCATTATTATATGGAGCTATTACTAGTAGAGAAATTCTAAAATCCCCAGAGGGTGATAAGAAAATGATTGAGATCGCGAGGGCTATCCAAGAGGGGGCTCAGGCTTATTTAAACAGGCAGTATGCAACGATATTAGTTGTTGGAATCTTTATTGCAGGTTTATTATATTACGTCATAAATTCTTACGTTGCATTTGGTTTTATAATAGGAGCTTTTTTGTCGGGTCTTGCTGGATACATCGGTATGATAGTTTCTGTACGTGCCAACGTTAGAACAACTGAGGCTGCAAAGAGTGGTTTACAACCAGCACTCAACATTTCATTTAAAGCTGGAGCAATAACTGGATTTCTTGTTGTAGGTTTTGGTCTGTTAGGAATGATATCATACTATGTTTACTTGCTTGACCACTATGGTGATGATGGAGGAAGGAAAATCATTGAGCCTTTAATTGCGCTAAGTTTTGGTGCATCACTCATATCTATTTTTGCTCGTTTGGGTGGAGGAATTTTTACAAAAGGTGCAGATGTTGGTGCAGATCTTGTTGGCAAGATCGAGGCAGGAATTCCTGAAGATGATCCAAGAAACCCAGCGGTAATTGCTGATAATGTTGGCGATAATGTTGGTGATTGCGCTGGAATGGCAGCTGACCTTTTTGAAACATATGCAGTTACAATTGTTGGAACTATGGTTTTAGGAATGATTCTGTTTGCAGAAATTGATCAGCAAATGCTAATGATGTTTCCACTACTTATTGCTTCTGTTTGCATTGTATCATCGTTAATAGGTACATTTTATGTAAAGCTGGGTGAATCACAAAATATCATGGGAGCTCTATACAAAGGACTTATCATAACCGGAATTTTATCTGCAATCTTAATTTTTGCTATTATCCATTTTTACATAGGTACTACTTATGTGATGAATGACAATACTATCTTTGTGAACTCGTTTAATGGTATGAGCTTATTCTACTGTGCATTAATAGGCTTAGCAGTAACATTTCTATTGGTAGTAATAACAGAATTTTACACTAGCACTGAGTATGGCCCAGTTCGTTCAGTTGCAAATGCATCTCAGTCTGGACACGCAACTAATATAATTCAGGGTCTTGCTATTTCTATGCAATCAACGGCATTACCAACAATTGTTATAATATTTGGAATTGTATTTTCTTACATAATTGCAGGATTATACGGTATTTCCATTGCTGCTACCACTATGCTGGCACTTGCAGGAATGATAGTTGCTTTAGATGCTTATGGTCCTGTTACTGATAATGCTGGAGGAATTGCTGAAATGTCTAATTTAGACGAAAATGTAAGAAAAACAACTGATGCACTAGACGCTGTTGGCAATACTACTAAAGCAGTGACGAAGGGATACGCAATTGGGTCAGCTGGGCTTGCCTCATTGGTTTTGTTTGGCGCTTATACCCAAGATTTAAAACATTATTTCCCCGAAATTGATATCATATTTTCACTGGAGGATCCATTTGTAGTAGTAGGCCTACTAGTTGGAGGTATGCTACCGTATCTTTTTGGTTCTCTTGGCATGACAGCAGTTGGAAGAACTGCGCAACAAATTGTCACCGAAGTAAGAAGACAATTCAGGGAAAATAAAGGTATCATGACAGGTAGAACAAAGCCTGAATATGGAAAAGCTGTTGACATTCTAACTAAAAGTGCAATTAAGGCAATGATTATACCATCTCTTTTACCAGTTTTAGCTCCATTTGTTATTTATTTTTCAATACTTATAATTTCCGGACAAGAGGCAGCTTTAACAACTTTGGGTGCTACACTTCTTGGAACAATTGTAACCGGTATATTTGTGGCCATATCCATGACTTCTGGTGGAGGCGCATGGGATAATGCAAAGAAATTTATTGAGGATGGTAACTATGGCGGTAAAAATTCTGATGCTCATAAAGCTTCTATAACTGGAGATACTGTAGGAGATCCCTACAAAGACACTTCCGGTCCGGCAATCAACCCAATGATTAAAATTATTAATATAGTATCTATATTAATGTTAGCAATTTTGTCTTAAAATTAATCATCAGCTCTCCCACTTCCAATAATTGGACCTCTTCCTAAACCAGGAACACCTAGGTTTCCAAGTAACTGCTCTACCAATCCTATTTTTTTACCGGTAGTTTTTGTTTCTAGATCAGACATAGAAACATCTACTCCGTCATCTTTATTAAATAAGTAAATATTTTTTAATGTGTTGTTATTATCAAATTCTATTTGTAAAATATTTTGGTTAACTATATCTGGTTTCAAAAAAGCTATTTGTTTGCTATCAATCTTAGCATAATAAATAGAATTATCGTTATATTCACCTATAAATGAAGGAGACCCTAAAATATTAATGACAGTTTTTCTTTTATCCTTGCCAACCTCTAAACTTTTCACTAAATCTACATTAGGTAATTGACCATTTACAACTTTCTTATAAACACAGGATTGATTAACAATTAAAATAGACAATATTAAAAAATATTTGAAGTAAAATGGTCTCATATAGAATATGTTTACAAAAAATAAAAAATTAGAATTTGCAGTCAATATTTATAACAAAACCGTTGAATATACAAGAGAACCTTTTTTTTTTGAAAAATTTAAATTAAAAAAAGAATTTCAATCACGTTTTGAGATTATTTCAATTTTCTTATCATTGAATTTCTGGCTACTAAAAGATAAGCGTCCAGAGATTGTTCAAGAACTGGTTGATATTTTTTTTCAAGACTTAGATGCATGCCTAAGAGAGCTAGGTGCTGCTGATCTTTCTGTTGGAAAAAAGATGAAAGTTCTAGTTGAAAAATTTTATGGAAGACTTGAATCTTATTCAAAAGCATTCGATTCTTTTTTATTAAAACAAGCAAAAGAATCATTTCATACGCCGATTGAAAGAAATATTTTTAAATATTCAGAAGGTATTAACAAAGATAAATTTTTAAGAGACTTCACAAATTGTGTAATTAGTAATTTAGAATACTTAAAGGAAAACGAAAATAAAATAATTAAACATAACTATTTTAATTTAAAAAAAAAATAAATAAGTTGTTATTATTAAAGTTTTTTAGTATTACACATTATTATTTTGAAAAAAAAAAATGGCTGTACCAAAAAGAAAAACCTCACCTTCCCGAAGAAACAATAGACGTTCTCATGATTTTTTAAATGGAGTATCATTAGTCGTATGTTCAAATTGTGGTGAGTTCAAGCTTAGTCATCATATCTGTAAATCTTGCGGATACTATTCTAAAAACGAAATAATATCTTCCGATAACGAAGACATCGAAAATGAAGAATAACTGAAATTAAGGTTTTTGGTTTTGAAACATATTAGACTTGCTGTAGACATTATGGGTGGTGATTTTGGGCCTTCTACAACAATTGAGGCTCTTGACATTGCATCCAAGAGCCATCCAAACATTTTTTTTAGATTATTTGGTAATAAGAATAAAGCAGTCAAAGAGCTAAGTAAATTTAAAGATTTTGTTAACTATGAAATTATACATACATCTGAGGAGGTGAAGTCTCATCATGCGCCAGTAGACGCAATGCGAAAATTTAAACAATCAAGCTTAAGATTGGCAATTAATGATGTTAACGAAAAAAGAAGCGATGGGGTTGTTTCTGCTGGGAACACTGGAGCCCTAATGGCAATTTCAAAATTTGTGTTAAAAACAATCCCTGGCATAAGTAGGCCAGCAATCGCAGGAATTATGCCAACTCTGCGTGGTGAAAACATTATTCTTGACTTAGGGGCAAATGTTGAATGTACTCACGAGAACCTTGTAGAGTTTGCAATAATGGGAGAAATTTTCTCTAAACTGGTGTTGAGTAAAAACAACCCAAAAGTAGGTCTACTGAATGTTGGCTCAGAAGAAATAAAAGGTAATGCTACTGTAAAAAAAACCTTTGAAGAACTTGAAAATCTAAAGTTAGGAATAGATTTTCATGGGTTTATAGAGGGAAATGATATAAACAAAGGTGTAGTTGATGTAGTAGTTACGGATGGATTTTCTGGTAATATAGCACTCAAAACAGCAGAGGGAGTTGCAGAACTTATTCTAAGTTTTTTAAAAAACTCTTACAGAAGTTCATTTGTAGCTAAATTAGGTTACCTATTATCAAAACCTGCTTTAAATAGATTTAAAGCGAGAATTGACCCTAGAAAATATAATGGAGCAATTCTTCTCGGATTGAATGGGATTGTCGTTAAGAGTCACGGGAGCACGGACTCTTTTGGTTTTTCAAATGCAATTTCAGTTGCTGCTGGACTAGTTGAAAATAAATATAATGATGCTATAAAAGAAAAACTGAAGAAATATTCCTCGTGCTCAAAGTAACATGATTTATTCAAAGATAATTGGGGTTGGAAATTATCTACCAAAAAAAGTATTAACTAATGATGATCTTTCAGAGATAGTTGATACCTCTGATAGTTGGATTTTTTCAAGAACTGGAATAAAACAAAGGCATATAGCTGAAACAGATGAATATACTTCGGATTTGGCAATTAAAGCCGCCGAAGATGCAATCGATAATGCACAAATTTCATCTGAAAAAATAGACTACATAATATGTGCAACAACAACCCCAGACAGAACTTTTCCAGCAACAGCCTGTAAACTACAAAATCATTTTAAGATTTCAACCATCCCGACATTTGATATTCAAGCGGTCTGTTCAGGTTTTATATACTCATTACATATTGCTGACGCACTTATTAAATCTCTTAAAGCAAAAAATATTTTAGTAATTGGAGCTGAAACATTGTCAAAAATTGTAGATTGGAAGGATCGTAGAACCTGTGTATTATTTGGAGATGGCGCAGGTGCGATAATATTATCCTCTACAAAAGAGAAATCTGGCATCCTAAGTTCTAATGTTTTTTCAGATGGTTCGTGGCAAGATAGTCTTTTTGCCGATGGTGGTCCATCTCTAAATCAACAGGTCGGTAAGATAAGAATGAAAGGACAGGATATTTTTAAACAAGCAGTAAATAAATTAGCAGATGCAACGTTGAAATCAATTAATGACTGTAAAAAAGAGGTTTTGGATATTGATTGGTTTATACCTCACCAAGCTAATGTAAGAATAATAGATGGTACAGCAAAAAAGATAGGAATTAGTGAAGAGAGGGTCGTCAAAACAATTGACAAACATGCTAACACATCTGCAGCATCCATACCTCTTGCGTTGTCTAACCATGTTAAAAATGGTATAATCAATAAAAATAATTTATTAGCCCTGTGTGCAATTGGTGGAGGTCTTTCATGGGGCAGTTGTGTGATTAAATTTTAAAATATTTTGGTTTAAAAATTAATATGACAAACACTTTGACTAAAGCTAAAATTACAGAACAAATTTTTACTAGTATTGGTTTGTCAAAAAATGAGTCCTCAGATATATTAGATTATGTTATCCATGAAATATTAATGTCCTTAAAAAAAGGAGAGGTTGTTAAATTAGCAAATTTTGGAAGCTTTAAACTAAGACTAAAAAAGTCTAGGATAGGAAGAAATCCTAAAACGATGCAAGAGTACGAAATTAAAGCGAGAAAAGTCGTAATATTTAAGCCATCAAGTTTTTTAATAAAAAAAATCAATAAGTAATTATTATGTCTAATATCAATAAATCTTTGAAAACAATCAGTGAAGTTTCAAAGGAATTAAATATACCCCAACATGTTTTAAGATTTTGGGAAAAAAAATTCCAAAACTTAAATCCAATTCAAAAAAATAATGGAAGAAGATATTACACAGATAATGATGTCGATTTAATAAAGACTATCATTGATTTATTATACAATCAAAAATACTCTATTATGGGTGCGAAGAAAAAAATGAAATATAAGACTACAGACTTAGATTTAAATAAAAAGAATAAAGATTTGATTTTAAAACTTGAGAAAATAAAAATTAAGTTGGAAAATCTTATAGATGGCGGGGCGTAGCGCAGCCTGGTAGCGCGTCCGTCTGGGGGACGGGAGGTCGCTGGTTCAAGTCCAGTCGCCCCGACCAAAGATAGAATATGAAAAAAATACTAAGAATTTTTTACACAACCGTTGGCAGCAAAAAAGATGCCAAAGAATTTTCTGAAAAACTTTTAAATTATCGCCAGATAGTTTGTATCAATACTTTTGAGGATACTAAATCATACTATCGCGAAAATGGTAGAATAACTGAGACAAAAGAAATAATTTTGATAATAAAAACTTTTTTGAGACAAACAGAAATAAAAAAAATTATATTTAAATTTCATCCATATGACATTCCATTTCTTTCAGAAATAAGTAATAATCTTCTTAGTACTAAATATTACAAATGGGCAAATAAATAAAATTTATTTTCTAATGGTTGACACAATTTCTATTTAGGTTATTTATAATCTCACATTATGAAAACATTTTCACTTAAGCAAAAAGATATAACAAAAGAATGGCTATTAATTGATGCTGAAGGTGTTATTTTAGGTCGATTGGCTTCATACATCTCTACACTTCTTAGAGGCAAACACAAAACAACTTTTACCCCTCATTTAGATTGTGGTGACAATGTTGTAGTAATTAATGCAAAAAAGATAAAGCTTAAAGGTAAAAAACTTAAGAACAAAATATATTTTAGACATACTGGATTCCCCGGGGGTATAAAGTCAAAAAACCCACAAGAGATTCTGGAAAGTAGTAATCCTGAAAATCTTCTAAAGTTAGCTGTAAAAAGAATGTTATCTAATAATAAGATATCTAGGAAACAGTTATCAAACCTTAAAATTTTTTCTGGGGAAGATCATACCCTTGAGGCACAAAAACCTCGATTGGTTCCTTTTAAAGAGTTTAACAGAAAAAATATATGACAGAGGAGAATCAAAAATCTGCCCCAATTCCTATTACACAAGGTGGTAAAGATGAACCAAAACTTGATAATTTTGGGAGATCGTATGCGACTGGTAGAAGAAAAGAATCTGTTTCTAGAGTTTGGGTAAAAAATGGATCTGGTGTAATCACTGTTAATGGTAAAAAAAGTAAAAAATATTTTGCTCGTTCTGTGTTACAAATGCTTCTTGAAGAACCTCTAAAAAAGTCAGAAAAAATTAATACAGTTGATATATTTTCTACAGTAAAAGGTGGAGGCTTATCTGGTCAAGCTGGAGCACTTAGACATGGAATTAGTAGAGCTTTAGTGAATTTTGAACCTGGTTTAAGGGAAAAATTAAAAAAACTTGGCTTTTTAACAAGGGATTCTAGAAAAGTTGAAAGAAAAAAATATGGTAGGCATAAAGCGCGCAGAAGGCCACAATTTTCAAAACGTTGACTTTTTTATCAAATGAAAATAAAGGCTGCTATATTAGGTGTATCAGGTTACACTGGCCAACAGCTTTTATCTATATTATCAAATCATAACCAAGTAACTATAGAAGCAATTTTTGGAAGTAATACAGTTGGTAAGAGGGCAGGTGAAGTATTACCAATAACTAATTATGCAAGTGATATAGAAATTTTAGATTCTTCAAATTATGATTTTAGTTCTATAGATGTAGTTTTTAGTTGTCTACCACATAGAACTCTAAATAAAACCGTAGAAAATATTAATTCAGAAAAAATAATTGATTTATCAGCTGATTTTCGTTTTTCTTCTGCTAAAAAATATGAAGATTACTACAATTTTAATCATAGAAACCCTGAATTATTGGAAAAGTTTGTTTATGGTTTGAGTGAAATCAATGAAGAGCTAATAAGAAACTCAAATTTTATTGCAAATCCTGGTTGTTACCCAACATCAATCTTAATACCATTAATCCCAATTTTGAATAGAACTAACAATGATGTTTCAATACTGATTGATGCAAAATCTGGAATGAGTGGCGCTGGAAAAACTCTCACAGATTCTAATCTTTTTGTTGAAATCAACGAAAATCTTAAGCCTTATAAAATTTTCACCCATCGACATCAACCTGAAATAATGGAACAACTTGAAAAAAACAATCAGTCATTTGATTTAACTTTTGTTCCACATCTTATTCCTATTTCAAGAGGAATTTTATCAACAATTTATTTAAAAAACGTAAAGGAAAAATATAATATTCTTAGAAAAACTCTTGAGGATACCTATCAAAATAGTTGTTTTGTAAAAATTTTACCTGCAGGAATCATACCTAATATTAAGAATGTATTGGGAACAAATAATATTTGTATAAACATTTTTGAGGACAACCTCTCTGATACTATTGTTATAATAAGTGTGATTGACAATCTTATCAAGGGTGCAGCGGGTCAGGCTGTACAAAATATGAACTTAATGTATAATTTAAATGTTTGCGAATCATTAAAAAAGATTTCAGTGATTCCATAATTGCTATGAGACTTATTCCTTATAATAATAAAAATCCAAAAATTTCAAAGGATGTTTTTGTAGCTGAAAGTTCTTCAATAATTGGAGATATTGAAATAAAAGAAAAAAGCAGTGTGTGGTATAATTGTGTTTTGAGAGCAGATGTAAATTATATTAGAGTTGGAGAGAAGACAAATATTCAGGATGGAACGGTAATCCATGTATCCTCTGGAGGCTTTTCTGCAACAGGCGGAGGAGGCAACCCTACCCTAATTGGCGATAATGTAACTATAGGTCATAATGCAACTATTCATGCTTGTGAAATTAATTCTAATACATTAATAGGAATGGGCGCGATAATTTTGGATAAAGCCATTGTAAAAGAAATGTCGTTCGTTGCTGCTGGATGCCTTATTCCCCCGGGTGTAATCGTTCCAAGTCAAGAATTATGGGCTGGTAATCCAGGAAGATGTATAAGAAAATTAAAAGACAAAGAAGCCGAGCTTATCTTGAATACACCTGAGACTTATTATAAACTAAGCCAAGAGTTTTTAAAAAATAAGTGATAAAATAAAACCAAGGGTCAAAGTTATGATTAGTTCACTGAAATATAAGATAAAATTTTCATTACAATTTTCATTCATTTTAGTCTTTTTAAGCTCATGTGAGACACTGATTTCAATTCCGGAGAAAGTATATGATTTGAGTGCAGGTACTCTAAATTCGATTACTTCAGTGTTTTCTTCTAATGATAATTCTGTAGACGAAACAACTAAATCTGAAATAGATTCATCTTTAAATTCACCAAGTCTAACATCAGATGTCTCACAAGATAAGAATCAAAACCCTAATAAGGATTTTAATGCACAAAATGGCATAATGGATGACAATGACTTTTCTATTTCAGATACACAACAGAATTTAAATGTTGATGAAACAGAATTAGTTGCTAAGCAGGAAATTGAATCTCCTGAAATTGTTGAAGTTGAGAAGTCAGAAGAAGGACAAGATTTAGCTCAAACCGAAAAAAAAGGAATGACCCTCCAAGATAAACTAACTAATAATAAAATTCAGCAGGATATTTTAGTTTTAAAAAATAAAATACAGTTCAAGATTGCTACTATAAATTTTATATCCGGCTCTAGTATGGTAAGCTCAAAAGGTAGAAGAAAAATAATGAAAGTCCTGGAACTAGCTAAGAAAAATAATGCAACGGTAAAAATTGTCGGTCATGCAAGCACCCGTACAAAAGACATGGATATAATCAGTCATAAGCTGGTAAATTTTAAAATTTCTGATCAAAGAGCACAATCAGTTGCAAGTATATTTGTGCAAAATAAATTTCCACTAGAAAAATTAATAACAGAAGCAGTTTCAGATTCTAAGCCGTTGTTTCACGAAGTTATGCCTGCTGGTACTAATGCAAATCAGCGTACAGAAATCTTTTTAATATATTAAGTTTAAATATAATGGAAACTCTTAGAATTGTAATAGCAGGTTTGGGTACTGTTGGTGGAGGTATAATAAATATTTTAAAGAAAAATAAAATTAACTTTGAGTCAAAAATAAAAAAAAAAATAGTCATAGTAGGAGTTGCATCTCGGAAAAAAAAAAATAATTTGAAAACAAAATTTTTTTTTAAGGATGCTATAGAACTTTTAGATTTCGATGACTACGACATACTTATAGAGACTATTGGAGGAAGTGATGGAATTGCAAAAAAAATTGTTTTTGACGCATTAAATAAACAAAAACACGTCATAACCGCAAACAAGGCTTTATTATCCAAATATGGACATGAGTTAGCAGATGTTGCTGAGAAAAATGGTTGCTTTGTAGGATATGAGGCTGCAATAGCAGGCGGTATTCCGATAGTTTGTACTATTAAAAATTTTCTAGCTTCTAACTTAATTAAAAAGATTTATGGAATCCTTAATGGAACCTCAAATTTTATTCTATCCCGAATGCTTTCTACAAAAAAAAACTTTGGTGAGATACTTAAAGAGGCTCAAAAATTAGGTTATGCTGAAGCAAATCCCCAGTTTGATGTTGATGGCACTGATACAGCTCATAAATTATCGATTATTGCATCTTTAGCATTTCGAAAGAAGATAGACTTTTCATCAATTTTTATTGAGGGTATTAAAAATGTAGAATTAATTGATTTAGAGTTTGCAAATACACTTGGTTACAAAATTAAATTAGTTGGATTTGCAAAAAATTTACAAACTAAGATTCAACAATTTGTATATCCTTGTTTAGTTGATAAAAATTCAGAAATTGGAAATGTCAATAATGTTTTAAATGGTATCATTATCGAATCAGATTCAGATGGAAAGATTTTTCTTCAAGGTGAGGGTGCAGGAGCTCTTCCAACTGCCACATCTATTTTAAGCGATTTAGAAAAAATTTCTAACCAAAATTATTCACCTGTTTTTACTCTTGAAAGCAAGAAACTCAGCAAACAAAATCCATTTAGAATAGATGATAGAAAGGGATCCTTTTATCTAAGATTTACGACGATTGATAAACCAGGTGTTATAGCAGATATATCAAAAGAA
>CESW01052252.1_pt1 | contig 10946 bp, 8 predicted proteins | sample 531171 | NCBI WGS metagenome assembly CESW01 (sample SAMEA2621859, study PRJEB7988) | marine metagenome | biome: marine biome (ENVO:00000447); feature: surface water layer (ENVO:00002042); material: "saline water (ENVO:00002010), including plankton (ENVO:xxxxxxxx)" | depth 5 m
GCGGAAGCAATTCGATGGCTACGCAAGGCCGTTGAACTGGACGGTTTGCACCCTGACGTTGCATCATGGCGCAACTCTGCAGAAAAGGCCTTGGACTATCTGGGAGACACGTACTTCAATGATGTCGTTCTTGCGGTAAGAACGTTCGAACCCGGTCAAGAGGCCCTGATTTTCGAATTGTTCGAAGCTCATGAAGAGGTGGCAACGTTTTTGGATCCCAATCTGGATGCCATAGAGGAGCGGACGGAGATTCATAAAAATTTGGCGATTGCATACAGACAGTGGTTTGAAGTCACAGGTGACCATGACCATTTTGAAGGAATCGTTGATCAATACAAGCAGGCTCTCGCCTTATCTCCAATGGACATGACTGCAGCATACAACCTCGCAGTCAACATATACAATCGCGGAGTGGCCCAAATCACAGCCATGGATGAGAACACCACACTCCCAGAAATTTTATCAATCAACGAATCGAGCCGAGCCTTGTTTGAGCGTGCATTGCCTTGGTTTGAGAAGGCGGACATGCATCAGCCCAATCGTCCTGAAACGTTGCGCGGGTTGATGATTGTGCATCACGCACTTTTTCATTCAGAGCAAGAAGAAGCCTATCGCCTTCAACTTGAAAAGGCATTGATGCGATGAAGAAGCTCCGGTGGAACATTGCATGGCGTATGGGACTGGGCTTCGGAGTATTCATTTTGGCTGTGGCCGTTTTGTTTGTTTTTACGCGCCTTACGCTGACTCAGAGCAGCGAACTTGCTGAGGAAGTCGATTCCGCGTTGGTACCGAGTTTAGAAGCCCTCGAAGACATGGACCAAACGTTGGCCTCTTCTTTGGTCTACATCAACAATTGGATTGAGGAACAAAGTCGAGCTGACGTCGATAAGAAGGTGCTGCTCAGGAAATTGGTCAACACGTCTTTTCCCAATCATCTGCAAGGATTGGATGAACTTGAGTTGGCTTGGACACCTCGTGCAAGGGCACACCTCGACACCTTGCGATTGGAAACTGACGCCTTGCTGGTTCTGTATTCAGAAATCATGCGTTTGTTGCCTGATTGGAAGAGCTATCAAAATTACGAGGCCAAATTCAAGGCGAAAGAATACGCCGAATCTGGGGCCCAGCTCGAAGTTTTTTCAAGCCGTGTTCAAAATCGACTAGCGGCCTTGACCGCAGGACAAAATGCGGCTCTGCGCGACCGCACGGCTCGCATGGAAGAACTCGGCGCTGAATTGACAATGTACGCGGGCCGCGTAGCGTGGATTGTCGTGATTTTAGGCATCGCGCTTGGAATCATTGTGACCCGAAGCATTGTGCAACCGGTCAAGGAGTTGAAGCGGGCGTTGTTGCACATGGGGCGCGGGGTTTTACCCTCACGAGACGTTCGAGTGACACCTGACGAAATTGGCGACATGGCCACTGCTGTAAATCGCTTGGCGGAAGGTCTTGCTCGAACCCAGAAGTTCTCCCAGGAAGTGGGCGGCGGGGATTTTGAAACACCTTATGAACCGCTCAGCGACGAAGATACCCTTGGAAAATCGCTGCTGCAGATGCGGTCGTCCTTGGCAGAAAATGAGCGGGAATTGGAGGGGAAGGTGGTGGCGAGAACTGAGGAATTGGCTCAACAAAAAGCCAGAGCTGAAGAAATTCTGGGGGATCTTCAAGATAGCATTTCCTATGCCTTAAGGATTCAGCAAGCCATCCTGCCATCGGAGCAGGAACGACGAGAAGTCATCTTCGATTCTGCCGTGTTTTACCAGCCGCGAGATGTGGTTTCAGGAGATTTTTACTGGTTCAAATCTGTGGGCAGTCGCCGAATGTTTGCTGCCATTGACTGCACTGGACACGGCGTCCCTGGCGCATTTTTGAGTTTGGTTGGTCACAATGCCCTGGACAGGGTCACCAAGGTTTACACCGAACCGCACAAAGTCCTTGACAAATTGAATGAGCATGTTTTAATGCTTCTGCGAAAAGATGTCAGGGCAGAGGCGAGTATTCCGACGGATGTACTTCGAGATTTGGCCTTGGCTACAGAGACGAGGGCAGGTGTCGATTATGTCGGCGGGCAAGACGGAATGGATTTGGCCATGGTCGCCATCAATTGGGAGCTCATGAAGGTGGAGTACGCAGGGGCCAACAACCCCCTGTATTTGGTGCGTGAAGGAGGCTTGATTGAGTTCAAGGCAGACAAATACGCCATTTGTTCCTTCGAGCCTGGCACCAAGAACTATCAAGTTCAAACCATTGACATCCAATCGGGAGACACATTGTTTCTCGCGACTGATGGTTTTGTAGATCAATTTGGGGGACCGAGGGGCAAAAAATTCATGCGACGTCGGTTTAGAGAACTTTTGGTGGAAACGTCATCGCTGCCTGTGCAGGAACACGAGGCGCATTTGAAAGCGCGATTTCAAGATTGGAGAGGAGATGAGGAGCAGGTCGACGATGTGCTCGTGGTGAGCATAAGGGTTCCATGAATGTGAGGGAGATGTTGCGTGAAGGCATTCGCGCTGGTTGGTCTTGGATGCGCTCAGATCGCGGACTGTTGCTCTGGGCAGTTCTTGTCGGAACAGCTTCTGGATTGCTTGCCGTGGTCATGAAACAGAGTGTTGGTGGCCTGCGGAGCGTCATATTTGCCATCCAGTCTTGGGTGGGGGGATCGTGGTTTTTGGCTTTGGGACCCATTTTGGGTTTGGCGGCTACAGCGTATGTTGTGAAGTATGTCTTGGGAGGGGACCATCCAGGTCCTGGGATTCCTTCCACGCTTCATGCCATTTCAACCAGAAGAGGCCGCGTCAAGCGTACGTGGATGTTTGCACCTGTCATCACGAGTGTCCTGTCTGTCGGTTTTGGAGGGTCAGGAGGACTCGAGGCTCCTGCCATGCAAGCGGGTGCGGCAATGGGTTCAGAGGTTGCCTCCCAGACACGAAGACATTTTCGTCGCAGGCTCTTGCTCATCGGATGTGCTGCTGCAGGGTCACTTGCAGCGATGTTCAAGGCGCCGGTTGCAGCAATTGTTTTTGCAGTGGAAGTCATCATGATTGATTTGACAGCCTCGAGTTTGGTCCCCATTTTGTTGGCCTCATTGGCCTCTTTGTTGACTGCTTTTGTGTTTTTCGAGGGCGAAGACATCCTGACAGTTCCCACATTGGCGGCATTTCAGGCCTCACGCCTTCCTTGGTACATCGCCATGGGTGTGGTGACGGGTTTGGGCTCTGTGATTTTTTCTAAGCTGTATCTCGTAAGTCAATTGAGCATCATGCGGTTTGCCAACGCGCGGACGCGCATGGTCATCGCGGGGGCATTGATTGGTGCATCCGTAGCCTTGTTTCCTCCTCTTTTTGGCGAGGGATACGAGGTGATCAACCAACTTTTTTTGGGATACTCTGACGTGCTGATTCAGGACGTGTGGATGCATGAAGGGTCACTTGCTCTGCCGAGCTTGATTGGATGGTTGGTTTTGGCGGCGTGTCTAAAGCCGATGTTGACGGGATTCACGGTGGGTGCAGGGGGTGTGGCTGGAATTTTTGCTCCTGCATTGTTTAGTGGTGCCTTGGTGGGGTTTGCCTTTGCCCTGGGGATCAATGATTTTGTTGACCCGACGACCATGCCCATTGGCAATTCTGTGCTTGCAGGGTTATGTGGAATGATGGCTGGAGTTTTACACGCACCATTGACGGCCATTTTCTTGGCTACTGAGCTAAGTGGTGGGTATGGTTTGTTTGTCCCGCTGATGTTGACTTCCGCGATTTCGTTTACAACATCTAGGGCGCTTAAACGTCACAGCATATACACGCGTGAATTGGCGGAGCGTGGTGAGTTGTTGACGCATGACAAAGATCAAGCGGTGTTGACGTTGATGAACCTCAAGGAAGAATTGGAGCAAGATTTCCTCCCTGTTCAGGCGCATTGGAATCTCGGTCAACTCGTGGAGGTGGTGGCTCAAAGCCAGCGAAATTTGCACCCCGTCGTGGATGCTGAGGGGCGTTTGTTGGGTATCGTAGATCTCCAAGACATCCGTCAAGTGATGTTCGACCAAAGTCAATACCTGACGTTGCGGGTTGTGGATTTGATGACAATGCCGCTTGCCGAAGTGGAATGGGAGGACAAAATGGATGACGTCATGGCCAAATTTGAGAATTGTGGCGCCTGGAATTTGCCGGTCGTGGAGGGAGGACGTTACGTGGGATTTGTCTCCAGATCAAGGCTTTTCAACGCCTATCGGAAGTGGCTTAAGGCCACAAGTCTTGATTGACTTAGGGGCTGTATTCGACTGCGCCTTCCAAGATGTAGTTCATCTGGTACACATCATCCGAATTTAGACGCAGCGTGCCTTGAAAGCTCAGGCGGTCGTCGGTTTGATAGGCTCGCTTGATTTTGTTGGGGAAGCGCAAATCAATGACGGATTCGGGGCCTGCACCTCCGCAGAAAAAGCAGTTGGCGAAGGGGTATCGGCTCAAGACGTAAAAGTCTTCGTCCACATCAACAGGGATCATGTACCCTGTGATGAAAAACGTTTTTCCTTCTGCTCCAATGACCTTTGGACCAAATTCGGGCATCCAATAGTAAGCATCGAGTTCCTCTAGATAGACGTCGGTGAATTCAACATCGCTGAGAACTTGCCAGGTAAGCTCGGAAAGGTCGCCCGACATGGTTGGCTCCTCGATGCCGTCTTTTGTCATTGTGGGCTCAGGATCAAGGCTGACGAGCTTGGCTTCTCCAACACTCCGCAACTGGTCTTGCATCGCCTGAGCTTCCTCATTAGGATGGCACATGCTGCTCCAATCCATCATCGACACAGCAATCAAAGCAAATGCTGAGAAAACCATGGTGATGAGCGAAGAACGTTTCATGTTATCGAAGGTACGGAGGGAAGCCGCTCAGGCTTCACTCAGAGTTCGACTGATGTCAAGCCGAAGGCTTTGGCGTGCTGGGATGGCCGCGGCCAAGAGACCTACCAGGACAGTTGCTCCCGCCAGTGCCCATTCGCTCCCTAGGATGGCGAAGGCGGCGACATCGTAGTGGAATTGAGACTCCACGAGCTGACCCAAGGTCATCATGCCCACACGGCTGATGGCCAAGCCTAGTGCTGTGCCTGCGGTGCTCAACAATCCACCTTCCAGAAGGAGCAGGCGATACAATGTGGATGGCGTGCCGCCCATGGTACGCATGAGCGCAAGTTCATGGCGACGGGTCCGAATGTTGTCCAAAACGGAAATGAAAATGCTTGCGAAACTTAACGCCATGATGAGTATTGCGATGGCACGAAGCGCGGAGGTTCCCACTCCAAATCGTTGCGTCAGGCGATTGACTTCAATGGATGGGAGAGCCACTTGCATGTTGGTCTCTCGAAGCGTATTGGGGATGGTCAGGACTGCAAGGGGGTTCCGCTTTTTCAGCAACATGGCGGTGATTTCTCTCGTTTCGGCATCAACGACTTCCCCATCTTCCAAATGCACGTTCCAAATGCTCTCCATTGGCGTGAGCAAAAGTTGATCCACGACGCTCCCATTTGAGTTGAGAATCCCTACGACAGTGAAGGTTTTGTTGGTGTGGATGTCGGTTTGGTCCTTCAGGCCATGCGCACTAAAAAAGGTGTCTCCGATGCGCAATCCAAGGTTTTCTGCTACACGTGCTCCAGCTGTGACTTCAAAGGGAGACTTCCACAACTTGCCTTTCGCCAGCGTGGCTCCGTAGTGCTCAACGTAACTGTGTTCGGTCCCAACGATGCGATAACCCTCGTGGTTGTCACCATACGCAAGAGGGATGCCAGACTCGATGTAGGGGTGTTTGAGCACTTTTTCAGCCTCGCGTTGACTGATGTTGCCCGTCGGAGCATCGATGTGATACACGTTGGCCAAAATGAGTTGAAGAGGGCTTCCCTTTGCACCCAACACCAAGTCGATGTCTTTGATGTTCCGTTGAAATGCTTCATTGACTTGTTTTTCAGTTAGGAGCATCAGACTTACCATGCCCACACCAAAACTGAGCAAAGCGAGGCTCAAGATTGTTTGGAGAGGCTTGGCAGCAATGTTGCGCCAAGCTTGGTAAAAAAGCCCCAGCTTCATGAGTCGGCGCTTTTCAAGGTGACACAATTCGAGTAGCGGTCTTTGATTCGCTGGTCATGCGTAACGACGACCAGCGTCGCACTTGCTGCTTCCCGCTCGAGGATGTTCATGACGGCTTCGGCGTTGCGGTCGTCAAGGGCGGATGTGGGTTCGTCGGCAAACACCACTTTGGGTTGGTGCAACAGTGCTCTTGCGATGGAGGCGCGTTGTTGCTCTCCCACACTCAATTCGGAAGGACGAGCGTTGGCTCGGTGCGCAATGCCCAGGCGATCCAACATTGAGCTCAGGCGATCAATCGCGTTCGCTGGCACATGGCCTCGCGCCAGTTGATGCGGCAGGGCAAGATTTTCCGCGACTGTTAAGCTTTGCACGAAGTGAGAACGTTGAAATACGATTCCAAGTTCTGACCCGCGCCACACGTCTAGATCCCTGTCACTGGTGGCGCATAGGTCGCGGTCAGCAACACGCAGGACTCCGGATTCCGGCCTTAGCATTCCGCACAAGAGGTGGAGTAAGGTTGTTTTTCCAGTTCCAGAATCGCCGAGGAGAAGCATGTGTTCTCCCGCAGCACATCTAAAATCAGGGAAGTCCAATTTTGGACTGTCCTTGCCATAGCGGAACTGAATGCCTTCAACATGGACCATGGTGCGAAGGTATGCAGGCCTGCAGTGTGTTTGGGTGTAGTTTCGCAATGCAACTCAAGGCATCATGAATTTTTGGCAACGACTGTTTCGTTTCGGCATTGGCATCACACTGGGCGTTGCCCTTTCACTATACTTCTTTGGAAGCCGTGGATGCGGTGACTGGCTCCCCTCTGCACAAATCCGAACCACAGTTGTTGAAGGTGGTCTGAGGCTTTCGCCTGAGGTCATACAAGCCCATCCCGAACTTAATTTATCGGACGTCCTTGCGTTTGTGGGGACAGCCGAGGTTGAATTTGGGTCAAGTGGCCCGCGAGACACCCCGCAGTGGTATGTGCTTCGAGGTGAAACCGCATCTGGATCACTTTCTGAAATCGAAGTGGTTCTGCTCGACACGGCCAGTGTGGTGCGCCGCGTGACAATTCAGCCCTGACCTTGTTTCATTTTTATGCCGTTGCTGACCTGAGATGAAAAGGCCGGTTAAGGTCTGCGCACAAGTAGGTTGAGGTGATGAATTCTTCCGAGGTGGGAAACACGAATCATGTGGACACCTGAGTTGCAATCGATCAGGTTAACGTGGGAACCGACCCCGTTGGAGACAGTGCGCCCTTGAACGTCGTACAAGGTCCATTCGAGTGTGGAATCGTCCACATTGTCGAGATCAGGCGAGGGAGAGAGCCTCGTCTGTTCCGAAGCTGGATTTGGGAAACAGGACCACAAATCACTTCCCGCAACAGGCTGTACAACCGATACGTCATCGAATAGGGGGTCGTTGAACAGGCCCAAATCAGGAGTTTCGCTAGACCACGACCCCAGAGGACCTAGGCTGTCGAGACGCAGAAGACAAGCATTCCATGACCCATCAAGAGTTCCACGAGTACTGCCCGCAACCCAAATGGATCCGCCAGGTCCAACTGTGACGTGTGAGGGATCATCTTCGAAGGTTGTTCCCCAAGCACCTTGGTCGATGAATCCGCCATTGGGGGTGTAATGAGTGAGCAGCATGCTTTCATCCAATTGCGTAAAGGCATCCGTTTGAGACAGTTTCAGCATCCCATCGTTGGTCCAGATGAGATCTCGGCCAGGTCGTTGACCGCTTTGGGGACCTTCGATGATGCCGTTGAGTTCACCGGTCGTTGGGTTCAATGCCAAAATGTTATGCAGCAATGATCCGGTGCTGTCTGCTTGTGGATGATAGCTCTGAAGCACACTCAAATAATCTTGTTGGACAGCCACAGCATCGGCTTCGCTCCACTCGCCGACGGTTGAGTCGGGCTGAACAATTTCAAAGGCCAGTTGCCCCAAAGGATACATCCCCCAAATTGCTGTTTGAGTGGTGTTCGGTGCAGTTCGAGATCCGACGGCGATGAGGATGTTGTTCGTCACCAAAGCATCCGTGACTTCATCTGATGTCCCTGGCAGCCCCCCCCAAGTTCTGATGTCTCCTGTTGCAACATTCACAGCAGCAGGTTGGCTGCCATTGCCACCGACGACCCAATTTTCTCCAAGCCAATTCACGCGAATGACAGGCCTGAAATTGAGAGGGGATGCAAGCGTGGCTTTCCCGTGCCAAACACCCGTTGAATCGACGGTGTGAATGTGCGTTTCATATCCAATGTCAGGGGTCAAATCACGGGTAAGAACGTTGACCATTCCCGGCGTTTCAACCCAAGCGTCGACAACCTCTTGAAGCAACCCATCGAAGGGCAGCAGAATGGACCAATCGACATTCAAATTTGAGTCATAATGGACGAGGTATCCCCTCAGGATGTTGCTTTCGTCAAGTCTGCTGTTGGCGACGAGAAAAGCTCCTGTTTGGTGGGGAAAGACAAACTTCCCAAACTCCATTCCAGGCCCCCCGACCGCTCGAAACTGTGAGACTTGGGTGAATGCAGGAGCTGCCCAAATCAGGGCCGCGAAACACCAAATCACGCGGGAAGTGCATGGAATAAACTTCACACCATTGAATCGAAACTTCATCATGTTTGCGTGGTGTTTTGACTTGAGTTTGGTTGACTCGTTTTTCGGGTTTTGATCAGGTAAATCGGTCTTTCTTGAATTTCCTCAATTCCTCTCCCGATGTACATCGACAGGACGCCAAGGACAAAGAACAAAAGGGTAAAACTGAGACTCAAGAACACCACAATCGTCGTGTAACCTTCGGGCGGAGTTTCTCCGAAAAAGTAAATCCAAAGGGAGTACCCTGCAATGCCCAGCGTCGCCACAAAAAACAACATTGACATTGCCATTGCGAGATAAAGGGGTTTCCGAGAGAATGAAAAAATGGCAATGGTGGCAAGATTGAATAACCCTGACCACCGGTATTTGCTTTCGCCCGCAGCACGTGCCGCGGCATGGTAGGAAAGGGCAGTTTTGTCAAATCCCAAAGTCTGTACATACCCCCGAAGAAAGCGATTTCTTTCTCGAAAGTTGGTGCGTAAGATGTTGGCCACCCTCGCTGAAATCAAAAAGAAATCAGAGGCGTTTTGCTCGAATGTGAAGTCTGAGAGCCCATTCAACAAACGATAAAACCAGGCGCTGGCGCGTTGTGCGCTTCTTTTGTCGGCTCGGGATTCACGAATCATCGTGACAATGTCATTGCCGTCTTGAAAGGCTTGAATCATGTCAGGCACACAACTCGGGGGATGCTGCAGGTCGGAATCCAAACAAACCATGACGTCACCAGTGGCGTGGTCTATCCCAGCAATCATCGCAGCTTCGTGACCAAAGTTTCTACTGAATTCGATGGACTGGTGAGAAATCTGCCCATGTTCATCTGTGGTCTCGACAATGCTCTGGATAAATGCTTCGCTTTCATCAGTGCTTCCATCGTTCACCCAAATGACTTCGAGTAGAGTCCCCTGCATGGATGCTGCCGTCTGCTGGACTTCATTCCAGAACAGGGGAAGGACATCTTCTTCGTTGAACACTGAAACAATCAGACTCACCTTCATGGAGACAAAGGTAGAAGGTGGCTGCACGCAACGTGGTTGTTCACAGAGTAAAGTCCTGAAGGCAAAGTGTCAACTACGTTGACAGTTGTGGGACGCAGCAAAAGATGTCGAATTGTCACGTTTTCTAATTCCTTCTTGGGTCGGCGGATGACGAATCGGTGGGCGGAAGTGCTGTCTCTGGGGGTAAAGTGGGCAGAGAAACGGATGCTGTCCCCTGAAAAGTGGCAACTCCTGTTTAAGGTGTTGAAAGATTGCCAGCTTTTCTCTTCGGGAGTCACAACGGCCACAAAAAAGGCTTCCTCTGGTCTGTTTGCCTGATTTTGGGTGAACCAAAAGGAACATTCCAATTCTTGGTTCAACACCAAATCGCCCGGTCCAAATTCCCATAGGACAGTGTACTCCTGCATTTCTTCACCTTCGATTTCGTCGGAGAGCTTTTGAAAGACACCAGGCTCAGAAGGTCCTACGCTTGGTTTGTCTCTCTCCAAAAGAGGTTGATTGGCCAACTTAGAGGGGTCTAGGATTCCCCACCACCAATCGAAAAGTTGCCGCCTTTCTGTGCATTGGTCCCAAAGCCAAGCTTCACCTTCGCCCAGCGTTTCCGGTCGGCAAACCACGAGAAGACGACCACCTTCGGTCAAGTCTTGAATTCCGTGTTTCGTGTAGGGGAAGGGTGAGCGCAAGGTCAGTTGTTGGACTGTTTCCGAAATCGATGTTCGGCTCATGACGGAGGCCAAAGTGGGCAGCCCCAAATGAAACGACGCGGTCAGTGTCGTCGCAACCAAATGTTCGTCAGCTGGCGTATCCCACATTTCGGAACCTTTGTGGAAATAGGGCAACGGCAAGATGGCATTGCATCCTTGGTTTTCTGCCAACAGGGCCAGAGTTTGATGCGCCTTCGCATGCTCTTTTGCAAATGTGTTGGTTTGGCCTCTTGCATAGGAGCTGAGCTGTTTGTGCCAATGCGTGGATTCAGCCAACCCCAAAATGACAAGCATCGCGAAGCACACTCGCCTCCATGGCACCGATCGGGATTGATGCCAACCCCAAGCCAATAAACTCAGGCTCATCACATACGTCCATGGCCAAGCGAAGCGCCCGAGCACACGGAAATTCTTTAAGGGAGTGACCCACTCGACAACCACAGGCAAGGCCTTGAAAAGCCATCCCAAGGCAAAAATCCCCAACAGGGCTCCTGCAAAGGCGATTGCGGAGAATTCATGGGGAAGCGAGCGACTCCAATTTCGATGACGGAGTTTCGAGTAGGCCCAAACAAAAAC
>CESW01047661.1_pt1 | contig 10912 bp, 12 predicted proteins | sample 531171 | NCBI WGS metagenome assembly CESW01 (sample SAMEA2621859, study PRJEB7988) | marine metagenome | biome: marine biome (ENVO:00000447); feature: surface water layer (ENVO:00002042); material: "saline water (ENVO:00002010), including plankton (ENVO:xxxxxxxx)" | depth 5 m
GATAATGCTATATATGAGTAAAATAATTATATTTCAATGGAAAAAATTATATTTAGGAAATTATTATTAGATATTACACTCAGAGCCTTAATTATAACCTTTTCACTAGGTTTAATAGTGTGGATAGTACAAGCAGTAAATTATCTAGATTTTGTAATTGGAGAAGGACACAACTTTAAAATATATTTTTATTATAATTTATTTAATTTCCCAAAAATAATTCACAGAATTTTACCTTTTGTATTTGCAATTTCCATTTTTTTTGAATTGTTAAAATACGAAAAAAATAACGAACTTTTAATATTTTGGACTAATGGTATCAGTAAAAAAAAATTTATTTCAAATCTAATTAAATTTACTTTGATTGTGACCATAATTCAGATTTTTATCGGTAATTTAGTTTCTCCTTCAAGTCAATTTAAAGCTAGAGGATTTTTGAAAAATTCAAATATGGATTTTTTACCAAATTTAATTAATCAAGGAAAATTTATAGATACAGTCTCTGGATTAACTATTTTTATAAATGAAAAAACTCAAAATAATTCTTTCAAGAATATATATATTCAAGAGGGACAATTGTTTGATTTTGAACAAAGTTCTAATCAAATAATTTATGCTAAAGATGGTTTTCTAATTGATGATAATAAAAAACTTTTTAGGTTACTTGATGGAAAAAATATAAGCACTAATGATGATAAATTAATTAGTTTTGAATTTGATAAAATTGATTATGATTTATCAAAATTTTCATCTAAAACTATTAAAGTACCAAAAATTCAAGAATTACCATCTTTAAAAATAATAAAATGTTCTTTTAATTTAATGTCAGGTAAAATTTATAATGATGAAGTATTTACTTGTGAAACAGAAAAATTAAATAACCTAAATCAAGAACTTTATAAAAGGTTTATTAAACCTCTTTATTTTCCTTTATTAACTTTAGTTTGTTGTTTTTTATTAACAATATCAAAAGAACAAAATAATTATACCATTAACACTATTAAAGTTTTCCTATTTGTTTTTTTAATTTTGGTAACTTCTGAGACGTTAATGAGATATGCGGAAGCTTCTAAGATGCAATTATTTTTATTAACGTGTTTACCAATTATTATTTATTACTTTATATATAATTTGTTAATTCAAAAAGTGAAATTATGATAAAAACTTACGATAAATATTTTATTAGTTTATTTTATAAAAAAATATTTTTAATTTTTCTAATATTTTTTTCATTAACATTTATTTTAACTATTTTTGAAGAAATTACATTTTTCAATGAAACTCAATCTAAATTTTATTTACCATTTTTAATAGCTCTTATGGATGTTCCAACTACTTTACTTGAAATATTTCCTTTTGTTCTTCTTATATCTACTCAACTTTTTTTCTTAGAGATTATAAAAAAAAAAGAAAATGAATTAATTAAAATTAATAATCTAAATAATTTTTATCTCATAAAATTATTATCTATATGTGCTTTTATTTTTGGAATATTAATCATAACAATCTATTACCCCTTTTCCTCTAAACTAAAATTTATTTATTCAGATATTAAAAATATTTATTCAAAAGATGGTAAATATTTGAAACACTATAATGAAAATGGACTGTGGATTAAAGATGAAATTGACAATCATATTTACATTATAAATGCATCTAATACCAAAGATAATTTTTTAAATGACGTCTTCATTTCAAAATTTAGCTCAGAGTTCGTTTTAATTGAAAATATTTTTTCAAAAAAAATTGATATAAGTTCAAACAATTGGGTGATTAAAAAACCAATTATTTTCAAAAATAATAACCAGTTTGAGACAAAAGAAGATCTTATTTTAAAAAGTCATTTTGATTTTAAAAAAATAAATAATACGTTTAAAAATTTAAATTCATTTAACATTTTTCAATTAATTGAAGTTAAAAAAGAAAATCAGTTATTAGGTTATTCATCAAAAGATATTGATTTGCATATTTTGAAAATTATATCACTACCTATTTACTTTGTTATTATGGTAGTAATTTCATCAATTATCATGTTTAATATACCAAGAAATAAGCCATATATATTTCACATATTATTAGGAATATTATTATCTGTTGTTATTTACTATATAAATAACATATTTAATATATTTGGATTAACAAATAAAATACCTACTTATTGGTCTGTTTTTTTTCCAGTTATTATATTAAGCATTATTTCTTTAATCGGTTTAATAAGGATCAATGAAAAATAAAATAAAAATTCTATTAATAGTTTTATTGCAGATTTTTTTTATATCCAAAGTAATTTCTGAGGAAATTGAATTCAAGGCTACCGACATTGAGATTTCAAATGACCAGAATTTAACCACAGCTAATGATGGATCGGCATTAATAAAAGATGATGATCTCATTGTAGAGGGTAAAAAAATGAGGTACTTCAGAAATGAGTCTTTATTAATTATTGATAGAGGCAAAATTTATTCGTTGGATCAAAATTTTGAAATAGATTCAAATTTAATTGAATACAAAATTAATAAATCTGAAATAAATTTTAGTGAAAAAGTTAAAATTGTTGATAAGTCCAATAATCTATTAATAAATACAGATAGAATTAAATATGATGTTAAAAATCAACAAATAATAAGTCAAAGTAATTCTGAAATTAAAGATAAATTAGGTAACATTTATCAAGTGAAAAACTTCAATTATTCCATAGAAGATAAAATAATAAAATTAAGTAATCTTAAGGCTTTGGATGCTAATAATAATACATTTGTAGTTGATATAGCGTTTCTAGATCTAAAAAGAAATGAGCTGACTGCAAAAGATATTGGTATAAATTTTAAAATCTCAAAAGACTCTGAAAACGAGCCACGTTTAAAAGGAAGAAGTTTAGTTAATAATGAAAAAAAAACAGTAATAAAAAAAGGAACATTTACGTTTTGTAAAAAAAGAGAAAAATGTCCTCCTTGGGAAATGGGTGCTGAAGAGATCATACATGACAAAGAGAAAAAAATTATAAAATACAAAAACGCGAGTCTTAAGATATACGATAAAAAAGTTTTTTACTTCCCAAAATTTTTTCATCCAGACCCAACTGTAAAAAGACAAAGTGGATTTTTAATTCCAAAATTAAGCGACAATAGTACAACTGGCTTTTCTTTAAACCTGCCCTACTTTTTAGTTTTAGCAGAAAATAAAGATATAACTATTAATCCAAGACTTTTTTTAAATAATAAACTTTTGATACAATCAGAAATTAGACAAAAGTATAAAAACTCTGATCATATAGCTGATGCTAGTCAATATATTTCAAGTAACGAGTCCTCTAAAGGTCACTTGTTTTACAACTTTGAAAAAGATTATGAAACTAATAACTTTGATGATGTAGAATTTAAATTTCAAATTGAGCAAGTCTCTGATGAAACATATTTAAAAGCATATAAGATTGAGAGCCCTATAATCAATGATACCTCAAATCTTACAAATTCAGTTGGTTTTAACTTTTATAATCAAGATTTATCGATAGACACAAATCTTGACGTTTATGAAGATTTAAACAAAAAGGACAGTGATAAATATGAATATGTTCCAAACTTCAATTTTTCAAAGATTATAAATGAGTACTATACAATTAACTCTAATGGTTATTACAAAAATTATAGCACAAATATTACAGAAAAAATTTTAATCAATAATTTTGAATTTCTATCATTTCCCAATTTCTTTAATAATGGAATTATAAATGAGAATAAATTTTTAATTAGAAATGTGAATTCAGAAGCAAAAAATTCTAAGAAATTTAAGAGTAAAAGTTCTGTTAACATAGCACCTACTCTTCAAACTATCTACTCATATCCTCTTAGAAAAGAGACTGCAGAATATAATAATACTATTATTCCAAAATTATCTTTAAGATTAAGCACACCTCACACCAAAGATTTAAACAAATCTGTTACGAAAATAAGTTATAGAAATATCTTTGAATTAGATAGATTGGGAATTTCAGATGCTAGTGAGGGTGGTATTTCAGCTACTTATGGATACGAATACACTAAAATTGATAAATCTAATTTAGACCAAAAAATAAAAATTGCTTTAGCAAACAATTTGAGAGTTCAAAAAAATGAGGATTTGCCTAATAATTCAAATTTAGGTGATAAAGTATCTGATTTTGTAGGGTTAATAGAATATAAACCAAATAATTTTACTAAACTTAATTACGATTTTTCAATTAAAAACAATCTTGATCAGAAGAATTATGAGCTTTTTGGTTTCGAGTTTTATCTAAACAATTTAAGTTCTAAATTTGAGTATGTTAATGAAAATAATAGTAACTTAAAAACCTCATATATTCAAAATGAAATTCGATACAATTTTGACAAAAATAATAGTCTAATTTTTGAAACAAGAGAAAATAAAGAAAAAAGTTTCACTGAATTTTATAATTTAATTTATCAATATCAAAATGATTGTCTAACAGCTGGATTAGAATATAATAAAGAATATTATAGTGATAAAGATTTAAAACCTTCTGAAAGTTTATTCTTTAAGATCTCAATTATACCATTCGGAGGTTTTAATTCACCAAACTTAAGATGACAATAATAATAAAATTAATTATTTTTATTTATATATTTTTTTCATTGTCTAATTATTCTTTATCTAAGATAAATTTTGAAATCGTAATGAAAATTAATAATGAAATAATTACTACTTTCGATGTTGAGCAAGAGATGAATTATCTATTAGCTCTGAATCCACAGCTTGAAAAAATAAAGAATAAAGAATTAAAGATATTAGCAAAAAAATCAATAATTAAAGAAAAAATTAGAGAAATAGAAATACTAAAATACAATGAACTTGAAATAGAAAATTTTCAATTTGAAAGATATATTAATAACCTAGTTAGAAGTTTAGACTTTTCAAATCAAGATGAATTTATAAATTATTTGATGAATTTTAATGTTTCTATAGATTATTTAAAAAAAAAAATTCTAGTTGAAAATGAATGGAAAAGTCTAATTTATGCAAAATACATAGATAGTATAAAAATTAATAAAGTAAAACTGAGTGAGAAATTAGACACTATAAATAAAAACAAATCTTTATTAGAATACAATTTATCAGAAATTGTTTTTAAAAAAAAAAATAATGTTTCTTTAACAGAATTAACTGATGAGATAATAGAAAGTATCCAAAATGTAGGATTTGAAAACACTGCTAATCTTTATAGCATTTCCGAAAGCTCAAAAATGGGTGGTAAAATTGGTTGGATTAAGAGAAATAATTTATCAGACGAAATAATTAATAATTTAGTTTCTCTTGATAAAAATTCTTATAGTAAACCAATTCAAATTGGAAACAATTATCTTGTTTTGAAAATTAATGATGTGAGAAATGTCTCAGTCAAAAATGATAAAAATCAAGAATTAGAAAAAATGATTATGATTGAGACTTCAAAACAACTAGATAAATTTTCTAATATTTTTTTTAACAAAATTAAGCTAAATAGTAAAATAAGTGAATTCTAAGCCAATCTTAATTATACCTGGAGAAAAAAAAAGCATTTTTTTTGAAATTTTTTTTAAGTCAATTAAATCAATTAATTTTGTTTGCCCGTTAATTTTGATCTACGATAAGAGAAAGGTTTATCAAGAGTTAAAAAAATATAAATTTAAAAAAAAAATTGAATTAATTAATATTAATGAAATTTTTAAAAAAAAACTCTCTAAAAAAAGAATATACTTAATTGATATAAAATATCAAAATTCTTTAAATTATACCCAAAATTGTTTTAACATTGCATTTAAATTAATAAAAAATGGATTATCATATAAATTAATAAATGGTCCAATTAACAAAACTAAGACTTTAAAAAAAAAATACTTAGGGGTAACAGAATATATTGCTGATAACTTCAAGCAAAAGAAGTTTGCAATGCTAATTTATAATAAAAAATTGTCAGTTTGTCCTATAACAACTCATTTACCTTTAAGCTTAGTTTCAAAAAAAATAACTAAAGAGTCAGTGATTCAAAAAGTTAAAATTGTAAATAATTTTTATAAGAAATTCTTAGGTTTTAATCCAAAAATAGCTATTGTAGGTCTTAATCCTCACTGTGAAAGCATTCTTAAATTCAATGAGGATGATAAAATTGTAAAAAAAACAGTAAAAATATTAAAAAAAAAAATTAATATTAAAGGACCTTTTCCGTCGGATACAATTTTTTTGAAAAATAATAGAAAAAATTTTGATGTAATAATAGGTATGTATCATGATCAAGTTTTAGGTCCGATGAAAACTCTTTTTGAATATGATGCAATAAATATAACTTTAGGACTGCCGTTTTTAAGAGTCTCACCAGATCATGGTCCAAATGAAAAAATGGTTGGAAAAAATAAATCTAATCCAATTAGTTTAATTAATGCTATAAAATTTTTAGATAAAAAATGATTAAGGCTAAAAAAAGTCTGGGACAAAATTTTTTGTATGATCAAAATATTATTAGTAAAATAATAAATATAAAAGAAATAAAAAAAAAAAATATCTTAGAGATAGGACCAGGCACAGGAAATTTAACAGTTAAAATTTTAGAAAAAAAGCCAAAAAAATTTTTAGTGATTGAAAAAGATAATGATTTAGCAAATATACTTCAAAAAAAATTTAATAATAAAATCAAAATCATTAATGATGATATTTTAGAAATAGAGGAAAATTCTTTAAGTGACGAAACCTTAACAGTTTATGGAAATTTACCATATAATATTTCAACAGAAATCTTAAGTAAATGGATCCTAAATATGAATTCAAAGAAAACTTGGTTTAATTGTCTTATACTTATGTTCCAAAAAGAAGTGGCAGATAGAATTATATCAGATTTCAATACAAACAATTATGGAAGATTAGCAGTCTTAGCTAATTGGCGTTTAAATATTAAAAAAATTTGTGACATTAAGCCAACAAGTTTTTACCCTAAACCAAAGGTAGAAAGTAGTCTGTTATTTTTTGAACCTAAAGAAAATTTTTTTTATTTCAAAAACCCAAAAAATTTAGAAAAAATCACAAGAGTTTTTTTTATGCATAGAAGAAAAATGATCAAAAAACCTTTTAACCAGCTGTTTAATAATAATTTTAGATTATTATCTAAATTAAAAATTAATCTTAATTTAAGACCTCAAAATTTGAATTTCGAAACTTATTATCAATTGACAAAAGAATATGAGAGTTCAAGAGGTTAGTTTTTCAATGTGATTTCTTATGTAGTCTGGATCGTAATCTTTTGAATCATTATTTACTTCAGCATCAATCAGTTTCTTAATTTTCAAATAACAATATTCTAAATCATCATTAATAACAACATAATCATAATTAATCCAATGAAGAACATCTCTTTCAAATTGTTGCATTCTTTCTTCAACTATAAGTTTATCTCTCATGTCTCTATTAGATAATCTATCAAATAATATTTTTTTACTTGGAGGTAAAATGAAAAAAGTAATTAATTTATAATCTAGTTTTTTATTTTTTATTTGATCTGCTCCTTGCCAATCAATATCAAACAAAACATTTTTACCTTTATTAAGATTATCAATTACTGGTGTTCTGGTGGTCCCGTAATAATTATCAAAAACTTTTGCATATTCTAAAAATTCTTCATTATTAATTAATCTTTTAAATTCATCCAAATTTACAAAATAATAATCTTTGTTTGCTAATTCGCCTGGTCTTGGTTGTCTTGTTGTGTGTGAAATTGAAATTTCAAAGTTATCTAGCTTTGATAATAAATTGACAAGTGTAGTTTTTCCTGCTCCAGAGGGAGAAGATAGAATCACCATAATCCCATCTATTTTTGAGGGCATCTAGAATTTTTTAATTAGCTTTGCCTTCAATAAATTTGACTGCATCACCTACCGTCAAAATTTTTTCAGCTTCGCTATCAGAAATCTCTGAACCAAATTCCTCTTCGAAAGCCATTACAAGTTCAACTGTGTCCAAACTGTCAGCTCCTAAGTCATCAATAAAACTTGACTCCTCTGTGACTTTTGACTCGTCAATTCCCAAATGGTCTGCAACTATTTTTTTTACTTTACTTGAAACATCATCTGACATTTTGATCCTTTTTTTATTAATAATCGTTATTAGTTAAATTACATGGATTGTCAAGCCATATACATCCCTCCATTTACATGTAATGTTTCTCCATTAATGTAATCAGATTGATCAGAACCTAAAAAAAGGACGGCATTTGCAATATCTTCAGGTTCTCCTAATCTTGCTGAAGGAATTTTTGAAATAATAACTTCTTTAAATTTTTCATCAATTTTATCTGTCATTGCTGTTTTAATAAACCCAGGTGAAATACAATTTATATTGATATTTTTTTTAGCATATTCAATTGCTAAACTTTTGGACATCGCAACAATTCCAGCTTTTGATGCAGTATAGTTCGCTTGACCCAAGTTACCAGAGTGAGCAACAACAGATGTAATATTGATAATTTTTCCTTTTTTATTTTTTAACATTTTCTTTATTGCAAATTTACACATTAAAAATGTTGATGTTAAATTTATATCTATAACTTTTTTCCATTCATCAAGACTCATTCGTATTGCTAAATTATCTTGAGTAATTCCTGCATTATTGACTATACAATCAAGCTTTCCTCCAAGCTGACTGGTAGCTTCGTCAATAAAATTTTCTATTTTTTCACTTTGAGTTATATCAAACTTTAATAACTTCAAATTACTGAATCTTTTTTTTAAATCCTCTAATTTTTCAGACTTAGTGCCAGATGCTAATATATTTGCTCCATATTCATGAAGTTTTTCAATAATAGATTTACCTATTCCTCCAGTAGCACCTGTTACAATAATATTTTTTTTTTTTAAATCATTCATATTTTTAAACTTTCTATATCTGATATGTCATTAATGGAAATAGTTTTTACATTTTTATCTATTCTTTTAATAAGCCCTGTTAATACTTTGCCAGGACCAATTTCAATAAATTGATTAACTCCTTTATTTATCATGTTAATTACACTCTCTCTCCATCTAACTCTTCTTTCTATTTGATCAATCAATAAGCTTTTTAACTCATTGACATTTTTAATTTCATTGGCGGTAACATTAGAAATCAATATGTTATTTGATTCCTGAAATCTTATTTTTTGTAACTCGTCACTCATTATTTCTGTTGCTTTTATCATCAAGTTACAATGAAAAGGTGCGCTAACAGGAAGTTTAATATTCTTTATTTTTTTATTTTTTAATTCATTACTCAATTTTTCTAAATCATTTGTCTTACCACTTATAACTATTTGACCTTCCGTATTATCATTTGCAATGAAAGTTTTAAAATTTTTTTCATTATCTACTAAAATTTTTTCAATATCTTCTATATTTGATCCTAAAACTGCCAACATTCCTCCCTCTCCTTGTGGAACTGAGTTTTGCATTGCATTACCTCTTATTCTTAAGATTTTAATCGTTTGGTTAAAATCTAGATAATTTGCACATGACAAAGCAGAGTATTCACCTAATGAGTGTCCAGCAAAATATTTTGCATCATTTAAATTAATATTAAATTGATTTTTAATTACTTGGAATATTGAATAACTTATTAAAAATATAGCTGGTTGAGTATTTGCAGTAAAATCTAATTCTTCCTTTGGGCCTTTTAATATTATTTTTGAAAGATTAATGCCTAAAGTATCATCAGCCTCTTGGAATAACTTTTTTACAACATCATATTTGTCGAAAAATTCTTTTCCCATACCAACAATTTGTGAACCTTGACCTGGAAAAATTACTGAAAACATTTAAAAAATTATTTAATTATTGTTTATTTTAGTATTGTAATTGAGAGTTTATAATAGTATATCCTCACTTTTTATTAAAGAATAAAGATGAATTTATACGAACACACAATTATAGCTAGACAAGATGCTTCTCCGGCTGAACTTAAACAATTAACTGAAAAATATTCTAAAATTGTAGAAAAAAATGACGGAGAGATTATTAAAACTGAAAATTGGGGACTTCTTAATCTATCATACCTAATTAAGAAAAATAGAAAGGGAAGTTATATTCATTTTAAGATAAAAGGGCATGGAAAGATGATTGAAGAATTAGAGAAGAATGAGTCACTTGATAAAAAGCTCATAAGACATTTAACTGTCAAAGTGAAAAAGTTTGATATTGACGCCAATTATTTTTCTAAAAAGGATGAAAACGAGAAAATTGAAAAAAAAGAAAAGAATAGAAGTTAATTATGCCAAAAAAAAATATAGGAAATAAAAAAAATAAAAGTAATTTTGCTAAGCTGAGTATTTTTCAATCCAATAAATATAAATTTAAAAAAAGTTGTCCTCTTTCCATAAAGGGTGCGCCTAAAATAGATTATAAAAACATTAAATTGCTAAAAAAGTATGTTTCGGAAAATGGAAAGATTTTGCCGTCAAGAATTACTAATGTTTCTCAAAAAAAACAAAGAGAACTATCTTTATCAATAAAAAGAGCAAGAAACTTGGCGCTTATATAATGAAAGTGATATTATTAGAGAACTTGAAAAGAATTGGGTCTATTGGGGAAGTAATAGATGTAAAAAGAGGTTTTGCTAGAAATTTTTTAATTGCAAATAAAAAAGCTCTTTATGCTTCTAAGGAAAACATTGGAAAAGTTGAAAAACTTAAATCTGAACTCTCTAAAAAAGATAATGAAAAAAAACAAGAAGCTAAAAAAATTTTAGAAAAAATAAATAAAAAAGAATTTAACGTAAAAAAACTTAATACTGAAAATAATGAGTTGTATGGTTCTGTGAAACCAACAGAAATTTCAAAACTAATACTCGAATCGGTCAAGGTAGAAATTAAACCCTCAATGATCCAACCTGTTCAACAGATTAAATCTTTAGGTAAATTTAAAGT
>CESW01265360.1_pt1 | contig 10890 bp, 14 predicted proteins | sample 531171 | NCBI WGS metagenome assembly CESW01 (sample SAMEA2621859, study PRJEB7988) | marine metagenome | biome: marine biome (ENVO:00000447); feature: surface water layer (ENVO:00002042); material: "saline water (ENVO:00002010), including plankton (ENVO:xxxxxxxx)" | depth 5 m
ATTTATAGCAGTTTTATCACTGGTCACATTATGCGCTACAATATTGTCTGAAGGCTTTGGTTTGGGCATCATATCAACGAGCTTTGTCAAAATACTCGGTAAAACTCTATGCCTTTGCCTGGTCGCTATAGCGATGGACCTGGTCTGGGGATATTGCGGGATCTTATCTCTTGGCCATTTTGCCTTTTTCGGTTTAGGTGGTTACGCAATCGGCATGTGGCTTATGTACGAGCGTACTAAAGATATTGTTTTACAGTCATTGTCGGATCAACCTTTGCCGCCAACTACAGAAGAAGTTCAAGATGCTATTGGAACACAAATTTTTGGCGTAGTCGGTGGTTCGGAGGTTCCAGCTATTTGGTTTTTTGCAGACAGCCTCGGAGCTCAAATTGCTTTGGTAATCTTAGTTCCAGGTCTGCTTGCATTAGCCTTCGGCTGGCTTGCATTTCGCTCTCGCGTCACAGGAGTTTATCTGTCCATCCTGACCCAAGCTATGACACTTGCGCTTGCGCTATACCTTTTTCAAAACGACTCTGGCCTACGCGGAAATAACGGGTTATCGGGGCTACAAAACATTCCGGGCCTTGACGCCGTGCCTCAGGAAGTCGTCTCAATGACCTTTCTGTGGGCTTCCGCCATAGCACTAGCTCTTGGCTATTTGCTAGCAGCTTGGATTGTTTCCGGTAAATTTGGGAACGTTTTAAGAGGAATAAGAGATGATGAACCGAGAGTTAGGTTCCTGGGTTATCCAGTCGAAACATATAAGCTATTTGTTTTCACCCTTACTGCCGCAATCTCAGGAATAGCAGGAGCTTTGTACTACCCTCAAGCCGGGATAATAAATCCGGCTGAACTAACGCCAATAGCCTCAATCTATCTTGCTGTTTGGGTTGCTATCGGGGGGCGCGGGCGTTTGTACGGAGCAGTCATTGGGGCAGCATTCGTTTCACTCCTATCCTCAGCTTTTACGGGAGGCCAGATCCCGAATCTACCTCTTGGTTTTGGGACTTTGCATTGGGTCGATTGGTGGACCGTCTTCCTTGGTTTCGGCTTTGTGATAATCACTTTATACGCACCGGAGGGACTTGGTGGTCTTGTCGATCGGCTCCTGCGGAAGGATAACGGTTGATGAGTTCACTTTTAGAAGTAAACGACGTGTCTGTTACGTTCGATGGCTATAAAGCAATCAATAATCTTTCTTTTTCGGTCGACGAGGGTGAGTTGCGCGCAATAATTGGGCCTAACGGTGCAGGGAAAACCACATTTATGGACATAATAACTGGCAAAACACGTCCTGATAGTGGCAAGGTTAGGTGGGGAAAGACAGCGCGCAATGTTGAAAAAATGTCAGAAAGTGAGATTGCGCGGCTAGGCATTGGACGAAAATTTCAACGACCGACAGTTTTTGAAGACCAAACAGTAACGGACAATTTGATTTTGTCCTTGAATAAGAACCGAGGCCCAATCTCAACTTTATTCTACAGTGCAAGCAGTGGTGATCTCATAAAGGTTGAGCAGCTCTCAGTCGAGATAGGTCTTCAGGAGAATTTAAATAGGCTTGCGGGTGAGCTATCTCATGGGCAAAAGCAATGGCTTGAAATCGGTATGCTGCTGGCTCAAGACCCAAAATTACTACTCGTGGATGAGCCAGCTGCAGGCATGACCCTCGCGGAACGTGAACATACAACGGACCTATTAAAACGCACTTCTGGAAAACACGCTATTATTGTGATCGAGCATGACATGGAATTTATTCGCAGGCTGGGTTGCCGAGTTACAGTGTTGCACGAAGGAGCAGTGTTAGCCGAGGGCTCTCTCGATTATGTTAGTAAGAATCCAGCTGTTATAGAGGTTTATCTTGGGAGATAACACAGGTGTTAGAGATCAACAACTTTTGCCTTCATTACAAGCAGTCGCAAATCCTTTTTGATGTTAGTCTAACGGCGAAGCTGGGCGAGGTCACATGCATAATGGGAACCAATGGTGTGGGCAAAACGAGCCTACTCCGTGCAATTTCCGGCACTCATCATCGCACGTCCGGAGATTACCGACTAGACGGGCAAGAAATTCAAATGCCACCCCCACACGTTATTGCAGCTGCGGGCGTTGGATATGTTCCACAAGGGCGTATGATTTTTCCATTGCTAACTGTGCGTGAAAACTTAGAAACAGGCTTTGCTTGCCTTCCAAAGTCGAGACGAGTCATTCCCGATGAGATTTATGAGCTTTTTCCTGTGCTAGGGGATATGATGGGTCGCCGAGGGGGAGATCTTTCTGGTGGCCAACAGCAACAACTTGCAATAGCTCGAGCTTTGATAACGCGCCCAAGACTTTTGCTGCTCGATGAGCCCACTGAAGGCATTCAACCATCAATCATTCATGACATTGGCCGCGCAATTAGGTATCTTCGAGATAAGGGAGAGATAGCAGTTGTACTTGTAGAGCAATATTTCGAATTTGCGCGTGATCTTGCTGACATTTTTTGTGTGATGGACAGAGGTGAGATAATTATGGCAGGAAATAAAGCGGAGATGGTTGAGAAAGATGTCCGCCGTCACCTCACAGTCTGAGCAGACAATAGTTGGTTTCATTCTAACTAGCTAACCCATTACTGAGCGAATGAGAGGGGAGGGATGAGGTTACGATGAGCGGCACGATTGATGAAATGGTCGAGGAAGATGTCCCTCACTACCTTACAGTTTATGCCTGAGATTGTTTCGCCCCTTACCAGTATTCATGGTAAGGGAAGTGTCTCTTTCTCAGTCGGTTCTGACGGGATTTGTAGACTTCAACATTTATATCAAAGCGACCCTGTGCGCGTATTATTTCCAATTTCACCGCGGGGCGAGGTTCCTTGCGCTGTATTTGTCACCACCTCGGGTGGATTGGTTGGGGGAGACATCATTGAGTTGGCAGTAAAAGTTGACAATGGCGGATTTGCTCAGATAACAAGTCAGGCAGCTGAAAAAATTTATCGTTCCACTGGAGACACCTGCCAGATAAACGTAAGTTTGATTGCTCAAAACAAAGCCTGGCTGGAATGGTTACCCCAAGAAACCATTATTTTTGATGGTGGCCGCCTGCATCGAAAAACTATTGTAAATGTAGCGAAAGGAAGCCGACTTCTAGCTGGGGAAGTGCTAGTTTTGGGACGTAGTGCTATGGGCGAAAAGGTGCGGACCGGATTGATTCGCGATAATTGGGAAATTTCCTATGATGGCCGTTTTACTTGGGCAGACGCCTTATATCTAGATAAGGATATTGAGTCATTTGTGAATCACCCAGCAGGATTAGGCTCGGCTAGGGCCCTTGGAACAATAGTCTTTGCAGCGGATAATGCATACGATTATCTTGATACGGCACGCCAGCTATTAGCCACCCAAAATAGTGAAGTCCGAAGCGGTGCTACAGTAGTGGGGGGTTTGTTGGTTGTTCGTTTTATGGCCAGTGACCCTTATTCCTTGCGTATTGTTTTTGGAGATTTTTGGGCCGGGTTTCGGTACGCAGCAGCAAAATTACCTTCGACGTTGCCTCGACTTTGGCAAATATGAAAAAGGAGAGTTAATGCACTTATCACCAAGAGAAAAAGACAAGCTTCTTGTTGCCATGGCCGCCGAAGTGGCGCGCAAACGATTAGCTCGTGGCGTTAAATTGAACTACCCGGAAGCAATTGCGTTAATTTCGGATTTTGTTATCGAAGGTGCACGTGATGGCCGCTCCGTTGCTGATCTTATGAGCACAGGCGCTACCGTGATCTGCCGCGATCAAGTTATGGATGGTATTGCCGAGATGATAAACGATATTCAAGTAGAAGCCACTTTTCCAGACGGAACCAAATTGGTCACCGTCCATGAACCCATTCGCTGAGGAGGCTATTTTGATACCAGGTGAAATATTTCCCGCTAAAGGTGATATTGTTTTGAACAATGGCCGCGAGGTAATCAAGCTGCTCGTTGCCAATACAGGCGATCGCCCAGTACAGGTGGGCTCACATTTCCATTTCTTTGAAGTCAACGAGGCACTAGAATTTGACCGAGCCGCAGCTCGAGGGTGCCGCCTTAACATCCCCTCAGGAACGGCCGTACGTTTCGAACCTGGACAAACACGCCAGGTTGCACTCATCGAGTATCAGGGACAACGCATTGTCAAAGGTTTTAATTCCAAAATACAAGGAAAACTGGAGGGCTGAGCAAATGGCATACAATATTGATCGGGGTGCTTATGCCCATATGTTCGGACCAACCACTGGCGACAAAGTGCGGCTGGCCGACACTGACCTCATAGTCGAGGTTGAAAATGACAAAACGATCTACGGTGAGGAAGTTAAATTCGGTGGCGGTAAAGTTATTCGCGACGGCATGGGGCAATCCCAGACGAGCCGCTCAGAAGGTGCCGTAGATACCGTCATCACCAATGCCCTGATTATCGATCATTGGGGAATAGTCAAAGCAGACATAGGCATCAAGGACGGGAATATATCTGCTATCGGCAAGGCTGGAAATGTCGACGTACAACCAGGGGTCGATATTATCATTGGCCCTGGCACTGAAATTATCGCGGGGGAAGGACGTATTGTTACAGCCGGCGGCATTGATGCACATATCCACTGGATTTGCCCACAGCTAGTTGAGGAAGCCCTCTTCTCCGGCATCACTACCATGCTGGGCGGTGGGACAGGCCCAGCGGAAGGGACCAACGCCACAACCTGCACGCCCGGTCCCTGGCATATGCAGCGAATGTTGCAATCGGCCGAGGCTTTTCCTGTTAATCTTGGGTTCTTCGGCAAGGGTAATGCCTCGGAAACCAGTGCCCTGTTCGAACAAGTCAGTGCCGGAGCCATCGGGCTCAAACTTCACGAAGACTGGGGCACGACACCTAGTACAATAGATACCTGCCTCTCCGTTGCCGATCGCATGGACATCCAGGTAGCAATCCACACTGATACCCTTAACGAATCCGGTTTTGTCGAAACCACTATTGCTGCTTTTAAAGAGCGCACTATTCATGCCTTCCATACCGAGGGGGCTGGTGGGGGCCATGCACCAGATATCATCAAATTGTGCGGAGAGAAGAATGTCCTGCCGTCTAGTACTAATCCGACCCGCCCGTTCACAATTAATACGGTCGACGAGCACCTGGACATGCTAATGGTTTGCCATCATCTGGACAGCAAAATTCCTGAAGATGTCGCTTTTGCCGAAAGTCGAATCCGCCGAGAGACCATCGCCGCGGAGGATGTCTTGCATGACTTGGGTGCATTTTCCATGATTGCCTCTGATAGCCAGGCTATGGGCCGCGTTGGTGAGGTCATCATCCGCACTTGGCAGACCGCTGATAAAATGAAGAAGCAACGAGGTTTGGCTCCAGATGAAAAGGGAGATAACGATAACGTCCGTGTTCGTCGTTACATTGCAAAATACACTATCAACCCTGCCATCACCCATGGTATCGCTGATCATGTCGGCTCGGTTGAGGTCGGCAAAATGGCCGACTTGGTGCTGTGGAAACCCATTTTTTTCGGTGTAAAACCTGATATGATCCTGAAATGTGGCACTATTGCAGCAGCTGCTATGGGTGACCCGAATGCCTCTATCCCAACGCCGCAGCCTGTTCATTATCGGCCAATGTTCGGTGCCTTTGGCAGGTCGCTGACCGCTAGTTCTGTGACTTTTGTCTCGACAGAAGCGGCTGGACTGGATATTGGAAAAAAATTCAATGTTGAAAAAAGATTATTACCAGTATCGGGCTGCCGATCAGTGACCAAATCGAGCATGATCCTGAACGATTACACACCGATTATGGAAGTAAACCCCGAAACATATGAAGTTAGAGCCGATGGTGTTTTGCTAAGATGCGAGCCCGCGACTGAGCTAGCCATGGCGCAACGTTACTTTTTATTTTAGGGCAGTCAACGATGAGACGTGCAGTAAAGGTAAAATCAAAGGGAAGCTGGAGAGAAGTCTCCGTGGCATCTGTTACGTTGCCATATAAAGACCGGTACCGGCGTCGATTTCGTATGTACGACGATACCGGTGGAGTATTCTTGTTGAATTTACCCGATGCTGTACTGCTAGCTGAGGGGGACGGATTGGAACTGGATAATGGTGATGTCTTAGTTGTTCGCGCGGCGCTAGAACCTGTAGCCGATATTCAGTGTAGAGACTCGGCACATATGGCTCGAATCGCCTGGCATATGGGTAACCGGCATACAGCAATACAAGTGCTTGAGGACAACAGCCTCAGAATTTCCTACGATAGTATCCTCGTTGCTATGATTAAAGGTCTCTGTGCGACAGTCACCTGTCATAGTGCTCCATTTCAGCCGGAACCTGGAGCGTATTCACAGAACACTCAGGTGCAGGAACATGACCATTCTCACTGATTGCTCACTGATCAGATTACAGACCTGGCTTTCTCCAAACTTCCCGGTTGGTGCATTCGCCTATTCTCATGGACTTGAGTACGCCGTTGAGACCGGCGCGATCAATAATTTAGGCAGCATGGTAGAGTGGGTTTCTGGTATTATTACTTTCGGTTCTGGACATATTGATGCAGGCTTTTTCCGGTCAGCCTACGAATCCATCATCCGTGGTGACAAACATCAATTAGTTCAGGTGGTGGAGCGCGCAGACGCTCAACGCGCCACGTCAGAAATGGCGCTAGAGAGCGTCTCTCAAGGCCGTGCTTTCCTACAAACGCTGTGCGAAACATGGCCGCAGCCGCAGCTGATTCTATGGCAAGAGGAGCTAAGAAAAATGCAGCGCCACCCAGCCTATAGTGTCGCTGTTGGTGTCTCTTGCGCTGTGGCCGAAATACCATTGCGCCCCGCACTGGCGGCCTACTTAAATGCTACTGCAGCCAACTTGGTCTCTTCCATGGTACGGCTAATACCTTTGGGTCAAACGGATGGGCAGCGTGCCCTACTAGCCCTGGAACCAATCATAATAAAGGCGACAGCAGCGGCCGTAGCTGGTGATGCCAAAGGACAAGGTAGCGCAGCATTGGGCGTTGACTGGATGTCCATACAACATGAAACCCAATACACGAGGTTATTTCGATCATGAGTAATCCCCTTCGCGTCGGTATCGGCGGCCCTGTAGGATCTGGAAAGACTGCTTTGCTAGAGCAGTTGTGCAAGGTCATGACAGACAGGTACAGCATCGCCGCCATCACCAATGACATCTACACTCGTGAAGATGCTGAATTTATGACTCGGTCCGGTGCACTGCCGTCAGAACGCATCGTAGGGGTTGAAACTGGCGGCTGTCCCCATACGGCGATTCGCGAAGACGCATCGATGAACCTAGCTGCCGTATCGGACATGGCAGGGAAATTTTTAGATCTTGAGCTGGTATTTGTCGAAAGTGGTGGAGACAATTTATCGGCAACTTTCTCACCAGAACTAGCTGATATAACCATCTACGTCATCGATGTTTCGGCTGGCGACAAAATTCCCCGCAAAGGCGGTCCCGGCATAACCCGTTCAGACCTGTTGGTTATCAACAAGACGGATCTGGCACCGCTGGTCGGTGCTGACCTGGATATTATGAAACGGGACTCAAAAAAAATGCGCGGTGAGCGCCCCTTTATTTTTGCCCAGGTAAAGCACGGTAATGGCATTCAGCATATTGTTGATTTTATTGTAGAAACAGGCGGCCTTTAGAAAATACAAAACCAGCAGCATTTTTTCAGACAAGAATGTTTGAGGATTTGGGTGAGTGTGCCAAAGCTCGGGCGTAATTTGAGGGAGCCTCAAACCATCGGTCTGCTATTACCTTAAAACCCGAGCGGTACAAGATCAGAAATGGATTTTCAGCGAAGCATCAGAAAGCAGTAGGACAAAACAGGATATGTGAATTTGCTGAGAGTTTGCGCCCGAATCTATCTTATGGGATAAAACCGCTACTTACAGAATTACAAAAATCAAAAGTCAGTGAAAACAGGCATTGATTTTCTCTTTAAGTATTCATTTTTCGGCCATCGCGGCAGACCCTCCCTCCGCCATTACTTTTGCCCATCGCCGGTTTTTGTAACCTGTGTAAAACAACTCATCACCGCTCATCCCAACCAGAGAAAAATTCGTAAATCATAATAGCAGGCAGAATACGTGCAGATAAGTCGCGCCTAATGGCCGGAGATTCTATTCCAAGCCTTCAATATTATAATTTCAAAGTGGTCAATGGAAACTCAGTATGCTTTTATTAACTAATTGTTAATATTGACGAAAAGAGAACTCGCAACGCAGTGTTATCCAAAATAACGAAATGTACGGTTGAAGTGAATGCCCGTATTAAACCATTATGCCGTGGCCTGCTAGCTGCCGGCACCGTAGCGATAGCAGCACAGTTTCTATCTGATCATTATGGAGGACCAGCGATGCTATTTGCTCTTCTTTTGGGAATGGGATACCATTTCCTTTCCGAGGAAGGGCCATGTGTTGTCGGTATCGAAATTGCATCCAGTCTGATCCTTAAATTTGGGGTAGCACTTCTTGGCCTTTGAATTTCAATCGAACAAATTCGGCAAGCCGGTCTACTAACCGTCGGTATAGTAGGGGCCAGTGTCTTCATAACACTGGCGTCTGGACCAATACTTGCCCGTAGTATGGGCCGCGGGTGGCGTTTCGGTTTTCTCACTGGTGGAGCAGTTGCTATTTGCGGTGCATCCGCAGCTCTTGCAATTTCGTCGGTGTTACCAAAGAATAAAAACTCGGAACGTAATACACTTTTTACTGTGATCTCGGTTACCACACTCAGCACCTTCGCAATGATTGTGTATCCAATATTTGCGAAATTATTGGAATTAGATGACGTGTCATCCGGTATTTTTATCGGCGCTACAATTCATGACGTTGCACAGGTTATTGGCGCAGGATACAGCATATCAGAGGAAACGGGGGACACGGCTGCATTTGACAAATTACTCCACGTTACCATGTTAATTCCTATTGTTCTATTGACGGTACTGATATTTCGAAAAGACGTCCGTGGAGGTGAAAATCGACAGCTTCCTTTTCCCTTGTTTGTGGTTGGTTTCATAACACTCGTTTGCCTGGGAAGTAGCGATTGGTTTCCCAAAACATAAAAATCGTATTATTGGATATGTCAAGATGGTGTTTGGTAACAGCCATCGCAGCCATTGGCATGAAAACAGCTTTGAAGTCCCTAAGAGGGGTTGGAAGACACGCAATCACACTGGTGTGTGCCGAAACAGGCATTCTAGCCATCGTTATTATTACAATCTTGTTTATTTTAAAACCGTAATAAAAAAAATAAGAGGATAACATGACGCCTTTTTTCGCTATCGAGGGCTAAGGCGCCGGAATTCTTGAGTTTTAATATGATCGAAGTTCGAAATTTACCCAAAATATTTTGTTTGAATTTTTTGTGTTTTCTTTGAAGCGCGTGCCTCAATCTCCAAGATTCGTCTCATTTCTCTGAGTACTGGCTTCTCAATCAATTTACCATCTAGAACGACTAGCCCTGTATCTGCTTTGTCAAAAGCATCGACCACCCGTTGCGCATAGTCGACTTTCTTTTTGTCAGGTGTAAATACCTCGTTTAAAAGTGGAATTTGTTTAGGATGGATACATCCCTTACCACTAAATCCAAGATCGCGTGCCAAGATAGCCTCTCGCTTCATCCCATCCAGGTCATTTAGATCAAGATATGGGACGTCAATTACGTCGATGCCAGCACTGGCTGCGGCATGGACTACGCGTGAACGCGCGTACAGTAGTGGCTCCCATGCATTTATACAACGCAGTTCTGCCGCCATATCTACACCTCCAAAAAATAAGGCATCAATACGAGAACTCGCTAGGGCAATATCATGAGCGGCTTCAAGCCCGGCATTTGTTTCAATAATGACATGCAAGCGAGTACTGTGGCCACGTTCGGTCAAAAGATTGTCCAACCATAAAATTTCATCTGGTGTTTGAACTTTTGGCAACATGAGAGCTGGCGGTGGCGTATCGGTTGCAAGCACTGCTGATATATCAGCATGCCCATGTGCTTCACGCACGCAGTTTATGCGCACAATACTCTCGACACCATGAGCGGCATGTGGCTCTGCAAATAATGCAATGGCGCGTTCGCGTGCTAGACTTTTATCCTTGGGAGCGATTCCATCTTCGAGTTCAATACAGACGATGTCGGCGCCCAGTGTTATCGCCTTAAGATACATCTTCGGATGTAAGCCAGGAGCGAAAATAAAACTACGCCTCGGCTTTAGAGTTTTTTTATCTTGGGTAATATCCAATGTTTTATGTGCGTGTATTTCTCAATGACAGGATAAAGCAAGGACAAATTTATATAATTATGCAAACATAGCAATTGTTATCTACCGCGGTCGCTACGCGGAGATTCGCCCAAAATTCCTAACAAATTCGCACGAAAGATCTTGTGACTTGTTTGCGCGCCCCTTTGGCTAGGACAACTGTAACAGCAATTAAATTACATTCACTTCTGTTTTGTAACCCCCATTCCTTGCGGATTTAATCTTGGACTTAATCGGTGTGTAACACATTACATCGAAGAAGCCGTTTACCTAAGTGATCGTGCGCTGTTGATAGGTGGACAACCAGCTCAGATTATAGAAGAATATAACATATCGATTTCACGCAAATTGCGAAGAAAACACAGTGACTTTCTTGATATTGTTAAAGACATAAGAAAAGGATTACAGTCGCCCTTTGGTGCTACGGTTGTACCAATCGTCTAACGACTGGTACGGCCATATCGATGCAACGACCAAAATAAATTTTAAAAAGCAAAGATAAGGAAAATATGACTTATTTGAAAGTTAGGTAGTCTTTGACTAACCAGGGACAATTATTTCAACACGCAGAGGCAGCTTCTCTTGATCGTACATCAAACGGATTTTCTCGAC
>CESW01094811.1_pt1 | contig 10888 bp, 9 predicted proteins | sample 531171 | NCBI WGS metagenome assembly CESW01 (sample SAMEA2621859, study PRJEB7988) | marine metagenome | biome: marine biome (ENVO:00000447); feature: surface water layer (ENVO:00002042); material: "saline water (ENVO:00002010), including plankton (ENVO:xxxxxxxx)" | depth 5 m
AAATGGTCCTTTCCAAATTGATCTTGTCATTATTTTTTCTTCCTTTTGATTATAAAAATATCAGTTTTTTTATTATTTCTCGTTTTTTTCCCTTTTGTGGATACTCCCCATGGAGTAACTGGATCTCTACCACCTGATGTTCTGCCTTCACCACCACCGTGAGGATGGTCAACAGGATTCATTACAACACCTCTTACTTTAGGTCTAAATCCGAGATATCTTTTTCTTCCTGCTTTACCAAGTTTAATATTTTTTTGATCTGGATTTGATACTTCTCCTATTGTAGCTTTACAGTTTTTATTAATATGTCTTATTTCTCCTGAGGTTAATTTAATTTGAACATATGGTTGTTCTTTTGACACTATTTGTGCCGAAGATCCCGCTGATCTTATTAATTGTGCACCAGCTCCTGGTTTAAGTTCAACGTTGTGTATGTTTGTGCCTACAGGAATATTATTTATAGGTAAACAATTTCCATTTTTTATAGCAACGTTCTCACCAGAAATTATTTTTTCGCCAATTTTTAAATTTTTTGGGGAAATAATATATTTGTGCTCTCCATCTTCATATTTTAATAATGAAATAAATGCTGATCTGTTGGGATCATACTCATTTCTAATTACTTCAGCTGATACATCTATTTTAGATCTTTTAAAATCAATTAACCTATATTTTCGTTTAACTCCACCACCCATTCTTCTTGAAGTAATTCTACCTTGATTATTTCTTCCTCCAGTAGATTTAAATTTTCTTGTAAGTGTTTTATGTGGTTTTTCTTTAGACAAGTTTTTTTTCGAAACTAATACTGTACCTCTTAATCCTGGAGTAATTGGTTTAAATTTTGTAAGCATTATTTTATCTCCAAAGAAGGATCGATTGTATTACCTTCACTTAATGTTACTATTGCTCTTTTAGTATCTTTTCTAAAACCAAACTGACCTTTAAAAGTTTTACCCTTACCTCTTAAAATTGAGGTATTAACTTTATTGACTTTAACTTTAAAAATTTTTTCAATAGCTTCTTTAATTTGAAATGAATTAGAATTCTTGGATACAACAAAGGAATATTGATTAAACTGTTGAAGGTTTGTTGATTTTTCCGTTGTAATTGGTTTTTTTATTATATCATAAGCTCTTTCTAGAGAAATTGTATTGATTTTATTTTTCATGAAAGCCTTTTAGTTATTTCCTCAACTGATTTTTGTTCAATAAATATTTTATCGAAACTAATAAGATCTTTTACGTTCACTCCTTTTTGATTTAAAATTGAAACTTTAGGAATATTTGAGGATGCTAATTTAAAATTCTTATCTATGCCCTTCTCAGAATAAATAAATAATGCAGATTTATAATCAAATTTTTTTAGATCAGAATATAATTCCTTTGTTTTGAAACTTTTAATCTCAAAAGTATCAATAATAAAAACCTTATCTTGGTTAATTTTAATTGATAGAGCTGATTTTAAAGCTAGTTTTTTTTCTTTTTTATTTAAACTAAAAGAATAATCTCTGTTCACAGGACCCATTGATACAGCTCCACCGCGAAAATTAGGTGGTTTGTTACTTCCCTGTCTTGCGTTTCCTGTTCCTTTTTGAGAAAAAGGTTTTTTACTTCTTCCACTTACTTCTGACCTCGACTTAGTTTTATGTGATCCCTGTCTTGATTTAGCATTTTGATACCTAATATATTGGTGAATTAGATCAGGAAGTTTTCTAATTCCAAAAATAGACGAGTTCAATTCGATATCACCAACTGATTCATTTTTTAGATTTATTACTGATTTTTTCATTTATGACCTTTTCACTGAATCCTTAATATAAATAATTGAGTTCTTTTTTCCTGGAACCGAACCTTTAACAATTAGTAACTTATTTTCTTTATCTATTTCTATTATTTTTAAATTTTGCTTGGTTACTTTTCTATTACCCATTCTTCCTGCCATTTTTTTTCCTTTAAATACTCTTCCTGGATCTTGGTTTTGGCCAGTAGAGCCATGAGATCTATGAGAGATTGAAACACCGTGTGAGGCTCTAAGGCCCCCAAAATTATGTCTTTTCATTACTCCTGCAAAACCTTTTCCTATTGAAAAACTGCTCGCATCAATAAACTGATCTACCTGAAAGTGTCCAACATTAAGTTTTGTACCAACATCTAAAATATTTTGACTATCAACTTTAAATTCTTTTAATATTTTTTTTGGGTTTGAATTTATTGAAGAAAATATTTTTCTTTGTGGTTTTTTTATTTTTGAAATATCTTTTCCAGTATCTATTGAAGATAGTTGAACAGCATTGTAACCATCTTTCTCAGCAGTTTTTATATTTGATACGATGCATTCATCTACTCTTAGTACTGTAACATGTGTATTTGTTCCATCGTCATGATAATAAGAACTGTTACCTATTTTAGTTGCTATTAGACCTGATCTTAACATATTAAATTTTTATATCTACTTCTACACCTGCTGATAGGTCGAGCTTCATTAATGCGTCAACTGTTTGAGGAGTAGGATCAATTATATCTAAAAGACGGTTATGTGTTCTTATTTCAAGTTGGTCTCTACTTTTTTTATCGACATGCGGTGACTTATTCACAGTAAATCTTTCAAATCTTGTAGGAAGTGGAATTGGTCCTTTAACTTTTGCTCCAGTCCTTTTTGCTGTATTTATAATATCTTGGGTGCTTGAGTCTAGAAGAGAATTATCATATCCTCTAAGTCTTATTCTTATATTTTGATTATCCATTAAGCTAGCTTTGCCTTAACTTCATCCGCTACATTTGAAGGCACCTCTTCGTAGTGATCAAATTGCATTGTATAATTAGCCCTACCTTGTGATAAAGATCTGAGATTATTTACATAACCAAACATATTTGCAAGTGGCACCATTGCGTCAACTACATTTGCATTACCTCTGGTTGACATTTCTTGTACCTGCCCCCTTCTACTATTGAGATCTCCAATAACATCACCCATGTATTCTTCAGGCGTTACAACTTCAACTTTCATCATTGGTTCAAGTAAAACTGGACTAGCTTTTGCAATACCTTCTCTAAAAGCGGCTCTTGATGCTATTTCAAAGGCTAGAACGCTTGAGTCAACATCATGGTAAGCACCATCATAAAGTGTTGCTTTAAAATCTATACATGGGAAACCTGCTATAACGCCAGTTTGTTGTTGAGCTATCAAGCCTTTTTCAACTCCAGGTATATGCTCAGTAGGGATATTTCCGCCTTTTATTTGGTTAATAAATTGATATCCGCTTCCCATTTCTGCTGGTTCAAATTTTATTTTTACTCTTGCAAATTGTCCTGCTCCACCTGATTGTTTTTTGTGTGTGTAGTCAACATCGTATGATTTTGAAATTGTTTCTCTATATGCAACTTGTGGTGCGCCAACATTAGCTTCAACTTTAAATTCTCTTTTCATCCTATCAACAAGTATTTCTAGATGTAACTCACCCATACCTTTGATAATAGTTTGTCCACTTTCATGATCAGTTGTAACTCTGAAGCTTGGATCTTCTTGTGCCAATCTACCTAAAGCTTGACCCATTTTTTCATGGTCAACTTTAGTTTTGGGTTCTACTGCAACTTCAATAACTGGATCTGGGAAATCCATTTTCTCTAACACAATAGGTTTGTCTGAAGAGCAGAGTGTTTCTCCTGTTGTTACATCTTTTAACCCAACTAGTGCTACTATATCACCAGCATTTGCAGTTTTTATTTCTTCTCTATTGTTTGCATGCATTAATAACATTCTTCCAATATTCTCTTTTTTTCCAGAATTTGAGTTTAACACTGAATCTTTGGTATTTATTGATCCAGAGTAAATTCTAGCAAAAGTAAGACTGCCCACAAATGGATCTGTCATAATTTTAAAAGCTAATGCGCTAAATGGTTCATCATCTTCACATTTACGAGTTAGTTCTTTTGAGTCATCATTTATATCTACACCTTTTACATTTGAAACGTCAGTTGGAGATGGCATATAATCAATTACAGCATCAAGTAAGGGTTGAACTCCTTTATTTTTAAAAGCTGATCCTGTTAAAACAGGAACAAAAGATCCTCTTAAAGTACCTTTTCTAATGCATGATTTTAATTCTTGTACTGAAGGCTCATTACCTTCTAAGTAACTCTCCATAATTGAGTCATCCTCTTCAACTGCTTTTTCAATTAATTTTAATCTGTACTCAGAAGATTGATCTTTTAAATCCTCAGGAATATCAACAATATCAAATTTTGCTCCTAGACTTTCATCTTGCCAAACTATAGCTTTATTAGAGACCAAATCTGCTACTCCTTTTAGATTACTTTCAATACCAATTGGTAATTGTGTAACTAAAGGATAAGATCCCAATCTTTCTGAAATCATATCTACGCACATGAAAAAATTAGCTCCTGTCCTATCTAGCTTATTTACAAAACACATTCTTGGAACCTTATATTTGTCTGCCTGTCTCCAAACAGTTTCAGATTGTGGTTCTACACCTGCTACACCATCAAATACAGCAACAGCTCCGTCTAGAACTTTTAGTGATCTCTCAACTTCAATTGTAAAATCTACATGGCCTGGTGTATCAATAATATTTATTCGATGATCTTTCCAAAAACAGGTTGTAGCTGCTGAAGTGATTGTGATACCTCTTTCTTGCTCTTGTTCCATCCAATCCATTGTAGCTGCACCGTCATGAACTTCTCCAATTTTATGTGATTTACCTGTATAATACAAAATTCTTTCTGTTGTTGTTGTTTTACCTGCATCAATGTGAGCCATTATCCCGATATTTCTGTATTTTGATAATGGATGTGATCTACTCATATTTTATACCTACCATCTAAAGTGCGAGAAAGCTCTATTGGCATCTGCCATTTTATGAGTTTCTTCTCTTTTTTTTACAGCATTACCTTTATTATTAAATGCATCAATAATTTCGTTTGCAACTCTTTCTCTCATGGTTTTTTCATTTCTCTTTGATGCAGAGTCAACAATCCATTTCATAGCAAGAGTTTGAGCTCTCTTTGGTCTGACTTCCATAGGGACTTGATAAGTTGCACCTCCGACTCTTCTGGATCTTACTTCTAAAGCAGGTTTTACGTTATTTAATGCTTCATGAAAAAATTCGATTGGTGTTTTATCTGTTTTTTTTGAAACAATATCAAACGCACCGTAAACTATTTGTTCCGACGTAGATTTTTTTCCATCAAGCATAATCCTATTCATAAACTTAGCTAGAACTAGATCTTTATACTTATGATCAGGAAGGATGGTTCTTTTTTCTGCAGCTCTTCTTCTAGACATATTTATTTTGGACGTTTTGCTCCGTAAAGAGACCTTCTCTGTTTTCTTGAAGACACACCTTGTGTGTCAAGGGTTCCTCTTAAAATGTGGTATCTAACTCCTGGTAGATCTTTTACACGACCGCCTCTAATTAGAACCACTGAGTGCTCTTGAAGATTATGGCCTTCTCCTGGTATGTAAGCGGAGACTTCTTGACCATTTGTTAGTTTAACTCTTGCAACTTTTCGTAATGCTGAATTAGGTTTTTTTGGAGTTGTAGTATAAACCCGTGTGCAAACACCTCTTTTTTGTGGACTTTTATCTAGTGCAGGAACTTTATTCCTTTTTTTTACAGTAGATCTACCTTTTCTAACAAGTTGATTAATAGTTGGCATTTTATCCTTTAGTTAAGTGTTTGGATTTTACTCCACGACCTTTAACAAATCGTAGGCGTCTTTATAAATTGATTAACATAAAGTCAAGAAAATATAATAAAAATTTATTAATTTTCTAGGTTATCTGGTTGTTTTTTTGAGATAATTTCATTGTCTTTTTCAAAAGCAATATTTTCGTAATCTGTGGTCATTTTCCCAGTCCCAGCTGGAATAAGCCTACCAACAATAACATTTTCTTTTAAGCCATTTAAAGTATCAACTTTTCCTAATGTCGCAGCATCAGTTAATACTTTTGTAGTTTCTTGAAATGAAGCAGCTGAGATAAATGAACTTGTCTGAAGACTGGCTTTTGTAATACCTAATAAAACTGGTTCAAAAGTTACTTCTTTTTTATCTTCTTTTTTTAATAATTTATTTAACTTTAATACATCTCGTCTCTGTATTTGCTCTCCTGGTATAAGGTTAGAGTCACCAGGTTCCTTCACAAGCACTTTTTGAAGCATTTGTCTTGCTATAGTCTCGATATGCTTATCATTAATATAAACTCCTTGAAGTTTATATACTGATTGAACCTCTCTAACAAGATAACGTGCTAATTCTTCAATACCTAAAATTCTTAAAATATCATGAGGAACTGGAGTTCCCTCAACAAGAATATCACCCTTTTTGACAAAATCTCCTTCCTGTACATTTAAATATTTTGATCTTGGAATTAATGTTTCAAATGTTTCTTCACTATCTGTAGCAGTAATAATAACTCTTCTTTTGTTTTTATAATCTTTACCAAATGAAATTATACCATCAATTTCACACATTATTGCAGGATCTTTTGGTTTTCTTGCTTCAAACAATTCTGCAACTCTAGGTAAACCACCAGTTATGTCTTTAGTTTTAGATGATTCTTTTGGTATTCTAGCAATAACTTGACCAGCTGAAACTTCCTGACCATCTTCTACACTTAGAATAGAATCAATTGACATAGGATAATTTGAAAAATTAACAGTTTCCTCATTACTTTCAATTAATTTATCTGTAATATTAATAGCTGGTTTAAAGTTTTTACTTTTTAAATTTTGACTCCAATCAATTACGATTTTACTAGAAATTCCAGTTGTATCGTCAATTGATTCTCTGAATGAAATACCTTGCTTTAGATCAACATAATTTACAAATCCTTGTTTTTCAGAAATAATTGGTAAGGTATATGGATCCCACTCAGCAAGAGTTTCATTGCTTTGAACATTATCACCATCGTTAACAAACAATTTTGAACCAAATGGAATGCTTGAAGTATACTTATCAGTATTATTATCAATAATTTTTATTTTACCGTTCCTGCTTAGTACTATTTTATTTTTGAAACGATCTTCAATAATTTTAATATTTTCTAATTTTATTTTACCAGAAGTAGGTGAAGTAGCTTGAGATTGTTCTACTGAAGAACTTGCAGCTCCTCCTATGTGAAAGGTTCTCATTGTAAGTTGGGTTCCAGGTTCTCCAATTGATTGAGCAGCTATAATACCTACTGCTTCACCAATGTTTACTGGAGTTCCTCTTGCGAGATCTCTTCCGTAACATTTTGAGCAAATACCATCCTCAGTTTCACATGTTAAAACTGATCTAATTTTTAGACTTCTCATACTAAGCTTAGAAATAGACTCTAAGTGTTGTTCTGTAATAATTTCTCCTGAAGAAACAATGGTCTGATTATTCTCATCTATTATGTTTTCAACTGGGGTTCTTCCAAGAATTCTCTCAGTTAAAGGAGAAGTTATATTTCCAGATTCAACTATTTCTTCAACAATCACTCCATTTTTAGTTTGGCAATCTTCTTCTCGTATTACTGCATCTTGAGCCACATCAACAAGCCTCCTAGTTAAGTAACCACTACTTGCTGTTTTCAATGCGGTGTCAGCTAATCCTTTTCGAGCACCATGAGTTGAAGTGAAATATTCTAATACAGAAAGCCCTTCTTTAAAATTAGATTTTATTGGGTTTTCTATGATTTCTCCTGAAGGTTTTGCCATCAAACCTCTCATACCAGATAATTGTTTTAATTGCGCTGCTGAACCTCTCGCTCCTGAGTGAGCCATCATATATACTGAATTAATAGGCTGATCGTCAGATGGGGAAGAGATAACTTCTAACATTTTATCTGCAACTTTGTTTGTACATTCAGACCAAGCATCAACAACCTTATTGTATTTTTCACCCTGTGTTATTAATCCATCTTGATATTGATTTTCGTATTCTTGTACTTTCATTTGTGTATTATCAAGTAAAGAATCCTTATCGGATGGTATAATTAGGTCATCTTTACCAAATGAAATCCCGGCTATTGCAGCGTATTTAAATCCTACTTGCATAATATGATCTGCAAACAGCACAGTGTCTTTTTGACCACAAAATCTATATACACTGTCAATAATATTACTTACTTCTTTTTTAGTTAATATTTTATTTATCATTTCAAAATTTATGCTTTTATTTTTTGGCAATATATTGCCAAGTATCATTCTACCTGGAGTAGTTTCTACTACATTGCTTGTGCCATCAAAATTTACAACCCTTGCACTAATTTTAGAATGAAGACTTACATCGTCATTTTCTAAAGCTTTTTCAATTTCATTTAAATCAATAAAGTATCTTCCTTGACCTTTTTGATTTTCTCTAATTATTGATAAATAATATATTCCTAAGACGATGTCTTGCGAAGGAACTATTATTGGTTTACCACTCGAAGGTGATAAAATATTATTGGTGCTCATCATTAGTACTCTAGCTTCAAGTTGTGCTTCAAGACTTAAAGGAACATGAACTGCCATTTGATCGCCATCAAAATCAGCATTAAAAGCCGTACATACTAAAGGGTGAAGTTGAATTGATTTACCTTCAATCAAAATTGGTTCGAATGCCTGTATACCTAATCTATGCAATGTAGGTGCTCTATTAAGTAAAACGGGATGTTCCCTAATAACTTCCTCTAATATATCCCAAACTCTTGGATCTTCTTTTTCAACAAGTTTTTTTGCTGCTTTTATAGTATTTGCCCAACCATATATATCTAATTTGTGAAAGATGAATGGTTTAAATAATTCTAGTGCCATTTTCTTTGGTATGCCACATTGATGGAGCTTAAGGTTTGGCCCAACAACAATTACCGATCTTCCTGAATAATCAACTCTTTTACCAAGTAAATTTTGTCTAAATCTTCCTTGTTTGCCCTTAAGCATGTCAGATAGTGATTTAAGAGGTCTCTTGTTTGTTGATGTAATAACTCTTCCTCTTCTTCCATTATCAAAAAGTGCGTCAACTGATTCTTGAAGCATTCTTTTTTCATTTCTGATAATGATGTCTGGAGCTCTCAGATCAATCAATCTTTTTAAACGATTATTCCTATTTATAACTCTTCTGTAAAGATCGTTTAAATCACTGGTTGCAAATCTACCTCCGTCAAGTGGAACCAATGGTCGTAACTCAGGTGGAATTACAGGTAAAACTCTCATTATCATCCATTCCGGCTTGTTTTTTGATACTATAAAAGACTCAATTAGCTTTAATCTTTTGGTGATTTTTGTTTTTTTTAATTCAGACTTCGTTTCTGTTAAATCAATTTTTAGTTGATTATAATCGTTCTCTAGATCAATACTTAATAACATCTGCTCAATAGCTTCAGCACCAATGGATGCACTAAATGAGTCTTCTCCGTACTCATCTTGATAATCAATGTATTGTTCTTCAGATATTATTTCTCCTTTTTTAAGATCTGTTAAACCAGGTTCAACAACTATAAATTGCTCAAAATACAAAACTTTTTCAAGATTTTTGATAGTCATGTCAAGTAAGGTTGCAATTCTACTTGGTAAAGATTTCATGAACCATATGTGTGATACTGGAGCTGCAAGTTCGATATGCCCCATTCTATCCCTCCTTACCTTTGAAAGTGTAACTTCAACACCACATTTTTCACAAATAATTCCTCTAAATTTCATCCTTTTATATTTTCCACAAAGACACTCATAATCTTTGACTGGACCAAATATTCTTGAACAAAAGAGACCGTCTTTTTCAGGTTTAAATGTTCTGTAATTGATTGTTTCAGGTTTTTTTATTTCACCAAAAGACCAAGATCTAATATCATCTGGACTAGCAATTGAAATTTTTAAGCTGTTAAAGTTTTGAACTCCTAGATTCTGATTAAAAATATTTGTTAGCTCTTTATTCATTTGTTCCTATTAGGTTATTTAAATTATTTTCTTTTAGATTTTCTTTAAAATCTAAGTTTAAACCAAGAGATCTTAATTCTTTAACCATTACGTTGAATGACTCTGGAGTTCCAGATTCAAAGTTATTATCTCCTTTTACAATTGATTCGTAAACTTTAGTTCTTCCAGCAACATCGTCAGATTTAATTGTAAGAATTTCTTGCAAGGTGTAGGCTGCACCATAAGCTTCTAATGCCCATACCTCCATCTCTCCAAATCTTTGACCACCAAACTGTGCTTTACCACCCAAAGGTTGTTGAGTTACCAAGCTATATGGCCCTATTGATCTAGCATGAATTTTTTCATCTACAAGATGGTGTAATTTTAACATGTACATATAACCAACCGTTACTGGCCTTTCAAATTTTTTACCAGTAATTCCATCATAAAGAATTTCTTGGCCAGTGTTTGAAACACCGGACTGAGATAATAAGTTTGTAATATCTTTTTCTTTTGCACCATCAAAAACAGGAGTTGCAAATGGAATACCTTCTTTGAGATTGTTACCCAATTCAAGTAATTCATCGTCATTCATGTTTTTAATTAATTTTTTATGACTATCCAATGTATAAATTTCTAAAAGTTTATTTTTCAAATCATTTGTTTGACCTTCAGTTTGGATTTTATTTATCATTTTGTTGACTTGGCTTCCTAGTGAAGCGGAAGCCCAACCTAAATGTGTTTCCAAAATCTGACCAATATTCATTCTGCTTGGCACACCTAGAGGATTTAAAACAATATCTACCGGCGTTCCGTCTTCTAAGTATGGCATATCTTCTACGGGACAGATTTTTGAAATAACACCTTTATTCCCGTGTCTTCCTGCCATTTTGTCTCCAGGTTGAAGCTTCCTTTTAACTGAAATGAAAACTTTAATTAATTTTAATACTCCAGGAAGAAGTTCATCTCCACTTTGTATTTTATCAATTTTATTTTCAAATTTTTGAT
>CESW01147857.1_pt1 | contig 10860 bp, 8 predicted proteins | sample 531171 | NCBI WGS metagenome assembly CESW01 (sample SAMEA2621859, study PRJEB7988) | marine metagenome | biome: marine biome (ENVO:00000447); feature: surface water layer (ENVO:00002042); material: "saline water (ENVO:00002010), including plankton (ENVO:xxxxxxxx)" | depth 5 m
ATGGCAAGCGTGCAAGTGGTGCAACTGCATTTTTAAAACCAGTTCAGCATAGACAAAATTTGACAATAATAACTCATGCAAGAGTTGACAGAATCATTTTAGAAGGTAAAAAAGCGGTGGGAGTACAATATAATAGAAGAGGAAAAACCTTCCAAGTTAAAGCTCAAAATGAAATTATTCTCTCAGCTGGATCTTTTAAGTCACCACAATTATTAATGCTATCCGGAATTGGAAAAAAAAATGAATTAGAAAAGTTTGGGATTGATTGTGTTCATGATTTGAGTGGAGTTGGTAAAAACTTGCAAGATCATTTATTTTACCCAATTTGTGCCCAAACAAAAACACAAGATGGAATTAACCATTATATACCACCTATAAAACAAATTAGAGCTGCTTGGAATTATTTTGTAAATAGAAAAGGAGTCTTTTGTAATAGCCCCCTCGAAGGAATGTCATTTTTTGACCTTTATCAAAAAGGCGGAAAAGTAAATTTTCAATTACATTTTTCACCAATATCTGTTCGAAATGAATATGGTTATGATGCTTATGACCTTTATGATTATCCAAGAAAAGATGGCTTTACCATTTTGCCTACATTATTGCATCCCAAAAGCAGGGGGGAAATTACACTATCTTCATCAAAACCGACCGATCCACCACTAATTCAACCAAATTTTTTACAAAACAAAGATGACCTAATTCAATTGTTTAAAGGAGGAAAATTAGTTTTTAAAATTATGGAGCAAAAGTCTATGAGAAAGCATATAAAAATGAATGGAATCCCACTTAATAGATCATCTGATGACTTACTTATTGAACATATTAAGAAAACTTTAGAAACTGTCTACCATCCTGTTGGCACCTGCAAAATGGGTAAGGACTGCATGGCTGTAGTTGATCCTTCTTTAAAAGTTCGTGGGGTAAAAAATCTTAGAGTTGTCGATGCATCAATTATGCCAAAGATTACATCAGGAAATACTAATGCCCCTGTTTTTATGATAGCTGAAAAAGCAGCTGATATGATTTTGAATAAATAAAAAAACAACAAAGAAAAAATAATTAAGAATAAAAATTCATTTGAAATTATTCTGATGAATCGGCTTTTATTTAAGAACAATTTTTATATGGTATTAATTTTAAAGGATGAAAAAAACTATCACTTATATTTTTAATTTTAAGTCTAATTTTCTTAGTAAACGTTAGTATTTCAAAGGACAAAACATTAGAGGAACTTAAATCTCTTTACTATAATTCTAATTCACAGTTCATGGAGCTAGATTCCAGAAAAATACATTTTCGTGATGAAGGTATTGGTTTTCCTATTGTTTTGACTCATGGTACTGGGGCATCACTTCATACCTGGGATTCGTGGACTAAAGAGCTTGTAAAAACAAATCGTGTAATTCGACTTGATTTACCTGCTTTTGGTTTAACAGGTAAAGACCCCTTTAAACGTTATTCAGCTATGGATTATGTTTTTTTACTAAATGACTTTTTAAATAAATTAGAGTTAAACAAATTTTATTTTTAGGTTAAAAAAATTTTAGATGTTATGTGTAACTTTGATTTTACTCCTTGTATAGAAGATAAATGTTCAGAATGTTTCTATGAGCCTTGCTCATGTTCTATTTGTGACTACAAGTTCTTTATTTATAAAAAGTAAAATTTAAATAATTTTTAGTAAATCCATCCTCCAATCTGAGCACGAATTTCAGCGCCATAATTTTTGGCCTTATTTTTCAATTCCTCTGATACTTTCCCTGCAAAAACTACTTTTTTAATCGTAAAAACATTTAAAAATTCCTCAGAAATTTCATTTTTTTCAAAATTATTTAAATGATAAACAAAATCCTCTGGTGTGAAGTATTTCTCAACCAAATTCACACTTGTTCCATCAGGTGATATAAAATATCCAAAATCGTAAGTATTCGGTTCAGTATTCCTAATAAATCTTGTGAATCGAACAAGGAATTCTTCAACGTCACTTTTACTAAACCCTTTATTAACTGATAAGTCTGCCAAGCCTAAAACTTTTGTAGATTTTTTATCTTGGGCATTTCTGGCGATTGTTTCGTCTTCAAATATTGTCATATCAAAAAATTGAAATTCTTCAATTATTTTATTTTCTTCCCATTGATATGAAATATGGAATGGAAAAGATACTTTTTTACCTGTATATTTCCCTGTTGCACTAAAATTATTCCAAACCGAAGTCCAAACTTTTCCATTTGAATAATAGTTTGTCTCTATTTCAGAACCATCCGCATTCGCATCAACAGAATCAAAACTAATATTTTCGAATAAGTCATACATATCGTTAATTCCAGACAGAAATTCATTTTTATTAAATTCAATTTTTTTAGAATTGACCATTTTCATATTGTCAGAAAATATTTCTTCCAAATATTGTGTTTTCTCTGCTGCAACTTCTTGAAAAATTTTTTCAATTATTTTAGATTTTTCATCCTCCACCTCAATTTTAGAAAAAGGTTGAGTACAAGAAATAAATACGGAAAATAAGCTTATAATAGAGAGATTTTTCATTTTAATTGATTTATTTATGATTATTACCTAAAGGTACAAAGAATGTAAAAGAAGTCCTATTTAATTGTTAGTTAGTACTCTCTTAAAAAAAATTACTCCCCCATACTTTCAAAAAATATTTAGACAAGTACAATAGTATTGATTGATTGGTAGATCTCGAGTTTTATATGTTGGGTTAAATTTAATTAGATGAGTAGAGTAATGCATTGTATAAATTTGCTAATTTTCCTGTTTTTGAAAAATAAGTTGGATTTTCGACATCATTGCTTGAAGGAATTTTCAAAGATAAATGCATATTGATTCCAGATTCAAGGATGATTTTTTTAATTTTTGAGGCAGAGTATTTTGAATAAAATGACCTTAAAACTGATGCTATTCCTGTGATATTTGGAGCCGCCATTGAAGTTCCATCGAGGAGTTCATACCCATTATTTGGAACAGTTGAATAGATTTTATGGCCCGGAGCAAATACATCAACATTGATATTACCATAATTTGAAAAACTTGTTATAAGATTTTCAGAATAATCCCAACTGCTAGCTCCAACTGTAATTGTGTTATCTGTAATCTCTTTGCCGTCCTTAAAATCGTTTGGATAATTTGGATATAGTCCTGGATTAATATTTTTTCCATCATTCCCAGCAGCATGGATGAATAAAACATCATTTTTAGATGCGTATATGATAGCATCATAAACCCAGTTTGAGTGGGGGGAGTAACTTTTTCCAAAACTTGCATTAATTATTTTAGCCCCATTATCTACAGCATATCTTATTGCTAGCGCAACATCTTTATCGTACTCGTCTCCATTTGGGACGGCTCTTAAAGCCATTATTTTCACATTATTTGCAATCCCAGTCTTTTTAGATGCTATAATTCCAGCCACATGTGTTCCATGACTATTATCTGTGCCATTAGGACCGCTGACATTAGAGTTTCCGTAATTTTGATCACTAAAATCATCTGGATTATCTCCTACAACTATTCTCCCATCAAAATCTAAATTATGATGATAGTTCAAAGCATCTTCACACTGCTTTAATGCCTTTTTAATAAGTTTTTGATCAATACTGAATTCTTTTGCATATTCTAAAAATCTAATAGCATCTGAAGTTTCCGAGCTTACTGAAGAGAGAGATTTAACTTCGTTCAAATTAATTTCTTTATCTCCAAAATTTTGCTTTAAAATCTCTTCAGATATTTTTAATTTATTTTCTATGGACTTAATATTATTTATTAATCTATTGTTATCATTTATTTCATTTTGTCTTTTTTGTTCATATTCCTCAAATAAAATTGATTCTGGATCAGTTTTTTTTAGAAGCCTTATGTATTCCAAGTTTTCATTTTGAGATTCACCTAAAAAATTCCATCCGTTAATATCATCTACATAACCATTTTTATCATCATCAATGTTATTGTTTGGTATTTCATTTGAATTGACCCAGATATTTTCGAACAGATCTTCATGTTCTATATCAATTCCAGAATCAATTACTGCAACAATGACCTGTTTTCCTTCCTTTTCTTTGATCAATTCTGAATATGCTCTATTAATTGACATACCAGGTATTTTATCATTTGAAAGATCGAGTCTAGACCACTGATTTAATTGTATTTCATTTAGTTCATTAATTTTTGAATCTTTAGGGTTTGCTGCAAGTGGTTGTCCTTTAAACCTTACTGTTGCACAGCCACTAAGAATTATCATAAAAAATATAATTGCTATTTTTTTCATTTTAAAAATTTTATTAAAAATATATAGAATGGATTACATATCAAATATCATCCTAACATTTCAATAGACAAACCTAATCCTATATTAACCATATGCTAAAACCAAAAAATATTATAATTATGTTATCCAATGTGTTGTGAATATAAATTCAGCTATATTAAACTGAAAATACCCGAAAACTATTTAAGGTTCTCGAAAAAACCTCAACAGGGTCATTTTGTAACCGAGGGGGCATTTTAGGAACTTAAAGCTTTTTCCAAATATCGGATCTACTACCTAAAGGTTTTTTTAAATTTATTGAGATACTCCAAAGAGTAAAAGTAACCAGAAAACTTAATGGTATAAATATATAATACGAATCAGGAATAAATCTAAATAATTCAAATTCATGTAGGCAATGAATAATCCCGATCAAGAAATTTATATATAGTAAGATTGCAGATTTAGATAAATAAATTTTCATTCTGCAAAGATACAAAAACACCACACAGAATTTACTTATTTAAGCAGTATTTTGTTTTCAAATAAGCATCAATTATAATACGATGTTTATCTGCCAAAAATTTTTTTGATGTCTTTTTCATTGTTAGCTATATCTAGCCCTATGCCTTTTTCTTCAAAAGCCTAAGGTTAGTTTCACAATCCTTAGCACTTGTGCAAGGATAGTCACAGGCGGAAACAGTAATTTCTATTATTTGTTATTGAAAAAATCCAAACCCGAAAATAGGAGCGCTAAACCTGATGAAAAATATACTGACAAAGGCACTTTCAAGATAATTTTATAAAGCATCCTATAAAAAACACAAGTGTTGAAAACTCATACCCATTTCAAATATTTCATAACCTAAAATTACAAAAACACCCCTTAGAGTGAACTAAGGGTGTTGAATTATCGTTAAACATAGAATGGGGAGATGATTTTAAAACTTAAGTTAAGTTTATTAAAAAAACCTCCCAAAAAAATAATTAAGTCATGTTAGGAATAATTTTTCCGCTCCCATTAAAAGGAATGTATTTTCATATGGAATAATATTGGCAATCTAAAATTTGTATATACAAATATTGTATGTATATTTGATCAAATTTTACCAAAATGAATAAACCTAAATGCGGATGTGGTAATACACAAAACCCAGATGGCTACTGTGACGGCTCTCATTCAAATTAGAACTAAAAACATATCCTTCAAAAAGGAACTTAATTAATATTCAGACATTTTTTGTAGCTCAAAAAATAATGAAAAACACCTTAATACTGTTTTCTGTTTGTCTAAATTTTTATTAAATAACCAAAATATTATCGAAAAACCATTCAATTAATGTAACTGCTGAGAGCAGAAATGATTCTATTTTAGTTAGAACTGACGAAGAATGAATTGTAAGAGGGAATGATCCGGAGTTAATTTTTAAAATAGGGTCCAAAATAGATTTTATTATTAGCTCTCCCAGACACCCTTTTCTTCTCAAATCAAAAGTTGGAATTGGTAAAAGGAATCAGATAGAAGGTATAGAAAATAATGACACTTAAAAGGTATAATTACATGTGTACCTTTGAAAGCACAGACTTACTTTTATCAGTGCTCAAAACACAAGGATATGGCTGGAAAAATTAAAATAATTGGATAAATAATATTTTATCGCTTTTCCGAATACCCCCGTCCTTAAAATGGGGTTTTTTTTGTCGCTTTATTATTTAACTTGGCTGCATTAAAAAAATAAATTTTATTTGGTGAAAGTACAGGTTAACTTAAATTATATTTTAATAGTTTTTTTTGTTTTTATGATATTATGGGACGAGATGAACTTAACAATTCTGAATCAACATTTTATCGAAAAGATCGAATTTATTTTGACACCTCTTTTTTACTCCTTAATATTAATCAATAAAAATTTAAACGTCAAGGAATTTCAAGTCATTTTCAACTAGGTTTTGTAAGAGATATTCCATTGATTTCTTCTGGTAAATTATTAATTAGTTTAGGATATTCTTTTCAGAATTATAATTCTAATTTAGTAAGGTTTAATATTTATGACGAACTTTCAATTTTTATTGTGAATTATACCTTCAATCAAAAATCTAAATTATCTTTTAATTTCATTGAATTTCCAATTTCCTTAATATGGTGAAATTACTCCTTTAATAATCATCAATTCTGGAGAATTTACACAGGATTTAAATTTCAATGAAATTTTCTTTCAAAATTGAAATATAGCACTGTTGTTATAAAAAATATTTCAGATGTAATACATAATTGGAACAAGGATTTGTATTTAAGTTTTGGATATAAAACATGGAATTTTTATTTCTCTTATGGTTTGAATCAAATTATAAAAAAAATGTGGAATCAATATTCTGCTAAATCATTGATTATTTAATCTATAAAGATCGGGTTAATTTTATATATTCTATAGCGGTTAAAGCTAAAATAGATTTTGAATAGGATCAATAACAATAAGATTCAATATTTGGTTAGGCTTTCCATGTTCCCCCATATTTATAGTGGGTTTTTTTTTGGACTTCTAATAAACATTGCTTACAAGTAAAAACCCAGTCAGCTCCTTCCTTGTATTTTATCCGATACATAGTTGACCTATTTTTCCTACAAACAGCACAAAGTTTCTGCCTCACTATAAAACGAGATTAAAACTTTTAAGCCTACTATCTAGTTGATATTCTATCTGAATTGGCTGACAGCAAACCTCGCAATCCTCAATATAATTTTGAATTTCATTAGATTTTTCTAATAACATTGAAATTTGCTCCCAACAAAATGGACATTGAAAAAAGTATTCAATCATTTATTATTCTTTTAAATGCATATTTAACTAGTGTATCAAGCTCAACATACTCAAGAGATTTTTCATGAGTTGCCTCCAAAATAATCTTAGGAGCTTTACCGGCTTTCTCAGCTTGAATCCATCTTGTTATACATAAACACCATCTATCACCTGCCTTTAAACCAGGAAACTGATAGTAGCTAATTGGTGTAATCAAGTCATTTCCTCGAGAAGCAGAAAACTGTAAAAATTCATCAGTCATAATAGCACAAACAGTGTGAGTACCTGTATCAGGTAAGCCAGTTCTACACAAACCATCTCTGAAATAACCAGTCTTAGGGTTAGTACAACATAAATCAAGAGGTCCACCAAAAACATTTTTATCCATATCCAAAGCTAGAAAAAATTGCGAATTAGATTTGAAATATTATAAATTAAATTATTTCATGAATTGTAATTTCACATCATTAAAAATTATACTTTAATTTTTTTTTCAATTAACATTTTACCGATTGGGCTTTGCGAGGATATACAGTAAAATACTTTAGAATTCAACTCAAAAATCAGCAGCAATAGCAACATAATAGTTTGCTTTATCAGTAAAAATTATAGAATCTAAACTAATACTTTATTAAGTTTTGAAATCTTGAATTGAATGAGTTCTTGATAATTTAATTCAATTTCACGAGTTTGGTTACTTAACTTTTAATTTTCCAACTGAATCATTACTCTAGTAGTCTCAAATTTATCACCAGCTGAACTTTTTGTCTCAGATGTTAATTCCTTTTGCAAGTTCTTTTTAAGCTGTTTCAAACTTTACGTGAAATTAAATTATCAAGTTTGAGTTAATTAAATATAAGGAATCTTCACTCTTGAATGCTTATAGTATTTTGCTTATATACAATTAAATCCACTTATCTTTTTAAACTAGAGCGCATATAGTGGTATATAAGTCATTAAATGCTCATTTCTTAAAAAGAATTAAATTTTATTTTTTGTTGGCTAGAATCTTATTAAATCCATAGACCTGATGTAAAATTGCTGCCATAAATGTTAGCACAATAGATTTTTGTGAGATTACCTGCAACATAAGTTCTTTTTCGCTAAATATCTTTCCTGGTCCAATTTGTGGACCAAAAAATATTATATATAAATAAATGAAAAGCACAACACAAAAAGCAATGTATCCAATAACGTAGTTATTACTGATAAAGTTAGAATGATAAACTGTGATACTATGCAGTATGGAAAGAAAGAAAAGGATTAAAAAAGCAGAATTTGCAAAAAATACATGGGTAGCAAAATGTAGGTCGTGTGGGACAAAACCAACCCCCGCATAAAAAAAACCGGCTAATAATCCGACTGGCAAGGTGATTTTTGCATAAAGTCTTGCTTTATATGAATCTTCAATCAAAGTGAATACTTTTTTAAATTCAACGTAAAAGAGCATGAGTGTAGCACCAATTAAAATCAAACTTCCATTAAAAAGAATCATAGAAGGAGTATTATCTTCTTGAATAATCTTTGGATTCGTTTCATCTGTGTTGGTTTTTAAACTACCTAGTTCACTAAGAAAGTTGTGTGTAAACGAATAAACCTCTGATTCATATTCAATGATTTCTTTGTGAGATCCAGGATAAATTATCGCAGCTATAATGCAACAGAAGAAAAATACTGCAATAGATATTACTGGAAGTCTGACAAGGTAAAACCGTACTTTTCCCATAGATAACATTCGTGTGAGACTAAAGGTAAGAATTCATTACATATCAAATACCACATACTTATTTCAGAAGAAAAGTTGTTTTCTAAAACCCATGCACTGTCTTTTTCTTCCTGAACTTAACGAAGAAGATATAAAAACATTTGATTATTATGACTTAAATTTTGTTTCAAGTAACAAAACGAAATCTAAAGCACATTTTTTATAAACCTCTCTCATTTTATTAATAATATTTCTTGAAATTTGGGCTTATTACCTGTTTGAATCCAATTAATTAAGTCGTCAAATGCTGAAGCAAATTGTTCATTAGGTATATTACAGTGTCCTTCATTGTCAATATATTGCTGGGCAAACAGATCGATGGATCCTTCCTTTTCTAAAGAATATTTATAAATTTCATTTAATCCAGGTGGTAATAAGGGATCATAAGTAGTCATAACATTAAGTACGGGATCTGACAATTCTCCTTCAAACTTTCTTGTATTTTTAAATAAATCTTTTACTTTTTTATCAGAGTCATATCTCTTTACATTTTGGTTTAACTTTTTGTTAAAAGAATCAAAACCATCATACATAGTATAACGATTTCCAATAGGTAAACCTCCAAATTTTTCGATAGTCCTTTTAATAACCCACTGACTAAAACCGATTATTACTGCAATATCTTTTTCTTTTACTCTTAAATATTCGGCAAAAATTTTAATGAAGGATTTATTTTTTGATAGTAAACTCTTAATTTCTTCTTCGGATATATATTCTTTACCAGTTATTATTTTTCCATCATTCTCTCCAAAAAAATAATCAAACATAACAAGCCTGTCTAAACATATTTTAGAATGTATATTTGGAGATGGTAAAATGCTACACATAGGAAGAGCTCCATTATATTTGTCTTTATAAGCTTCAATAGTTGCTATAGAAATCATCCCACCCATAGAGTGACCTGTTACAAGAGTTAAAATTGGCTGACCGTATTTTTCTACAAAATAAGATCTCAAAGCTTCCGTCTCTTCAAAAGCTTCTAAAAATGCATCTCCTTCTCTACTAAACGCAGAATATGCTAGTGCATAACCTCTGCTTGTTATGGTCTTATTGAATAATTTCTTGTTCTCATTCTCATTAAAATTCTCAAGAGGTCCACCCCCACCAGCTCCACGAACATACATTACAAGTCCTTCATTCCAATTTTCAGGAATAATAATTTTAAATGGTGCATTATTAATTTTCCCTATTTCAATTTTTTGTGCATGCGAGAATAGGGGAATTAAAAGTAAAACGAGAATTGGTTTTTTCATTTTAATTGATTTATGATTAATAAAGCTTCTAAGGTATAGAGAATAGGTGTAAAGGAAAAACCCTTCACTTGGGAGGGCTTAAAATTTTTTTTTAACTGAGCACTATTTAGTTATTTCAATCTTATCACTTAAAATAAGAAAAATAGCAACTAAAGGGAGAATACCAAGTAATAAATGACCATACATAGCCCCGTCAGGAACCTCATCTCCTATATTAGCATAGTAGCCGCCAAAAAGATTAATTATTGATAAAGCTGAATATATTTTTATAGCAGCTGACTTTGCTAATTTACTCCCATCGTAATCCAATTTATTTGGAATTGCTAGAGAGGTTTGGATCAACCATAAAGAAGCAAGAGCAAGATGTATTGATTCGGAATTATTACTGTATAAAGTTATTTGATCAAAAACAACCATTATTCCAAAAATAAAGTATCCAGCGTTAAAAAAGACTCTATTTTTTTTAAATACTCCAAAAAGGGTACTCAAAATTGCTAATAATGATATAATAATTTTAATTATCATTTTAATTGATATATGGTTAATAAGATACTAACATAAAAAATCTAAAATATCTCCACTCCGTTTTTTCTTCGTGAACTTGATGACTAGGATATGCCTATAATTTAGAATAATCCATTAGCTTTTATTTCAGCTATAATTTCCTCAAGGAATTTAATGTTAGCTTCAACCAAACTTAATTTGTAGACTTCATTTCTTCTCCTTAAAGTAAGCGATCTTAATAATTTAAAATCTTTATGTTTATCAAATAGAAAATTATTA
>CESW01086038.1_pt1 | contig 10859 bp, 8 predicted proteins | sample 531171 | NCBI WGS metagenome assembly CESW01 (sample SAMEA2621859, study PRJEB7988) | marine metagenome | biome: marine biome (ENVO:00000447); feature: surface water layer (ENVO:00002042); material: "saline water (ENVO:00002010), including plankton (ENVO:xxxxxxxx)" | depth 5 m
CATTCGCATCTGATGGGGTAAAGACAAACCATGGTTGTGTTACATATATCAAACAATAAATTTAGGGCTACCTAAACCTTAGATAATGCCTCTTGCTGGCACGCCTCATGGGGCTAATCTCAGATTACAGATTAGCAATTCTTGGAGTAATCTCAGCCATCGTTTTAGTTTCAAGTATGGCGGTGAGCTTACTTCATGAGGACCCTGAAATAAAATTCTCAGTAAATACCGAAGATATCTACACTGACGTTGACCAAATTGCATCATTTGGCCCGAGGGTCGCTGGCTCAAGCGAAGAATCATTAGCGACTTCATATATACAACAGAGATTTACAGAAATTGGTTTGAGAAATGTTCAAATTGAAGAATACCAAGTCATTGGCGCTTGGTTCGTAGACGCTGAACCCGATGAACATCAAATCCTAATGCATGCACAACTTGAGCAGGGCGCACAGAATGTTCCGGGTGTTCCAGACGGTGCCGCAGGTACTGGAAGAGTTCAGATAGAATCCACTGGAGAACTGAATCACGTAGAGATGTTCACCTTCCTTGGTTATTCAGGTTCAACTCACAAACACGATAATATCATCACATTCCTAAACAATGGTTCAGAACAGGACTTCTCCTCAGCAGGAGACCTCACTGATTTGGCAATAATGATAAATTGGGAAGGTAATGACAGGAGAAATTTATCGGACATATACAAAAATGCCTTAGACCAAGAAGCAGCAGTGGTCATGATATACACTGAGGGTGTTGAGACTCCTCCATTTAGGTCACTTACTGTTGAGGAAAATGGCGAGACTATTCCATTTCCCCAAGCATACAATGGCGAGTATGCAGACAGATTAGTTCCTTTCATTTACATTGCTGAAAGCGTTGCAGTAACATTCCATAATTTCATAGATCAGGCAGAGGATGATCCAACACTTTATGCCTCATTGGATGGATTTTGGGAAGGTTATAACATCGGTATGAGAACAGTTCAGGTAGTTACTGGGGAATTAGAGGGTAGTGGTGATGGTCAGATAATGATCGGAGCGCACCATGATTCTGTGTATATTAGCCCTGGTGCTGTTGACAATGCAGTTGGAGTTTCTCAAGTAATCGAACTTGCTGATCAATTAAGTGAGTTTGATTTGGCACCTACAATCAAGTTTGCAACTTGGGGTGGTGAGGAACTAGGCCTACTTGGTAGTCAAGCATATATCGATGCCAATGCTGAAGAAATTGAAAATCTTGACCTTTACATAAATCTCGACTCTACGAATCTAAATCCAAATATTGGCCTTGGAACATTAGGTATTGATGTTTCAAATTCAGGGCTGAAAAATTCAATTGAATCAATAAATCGTGAAGTCCTTAGCGACGGCTGGGAGGGATATTCTACCAGTGTTCAATTGCAGGAACGCGGTAATAGCGATCATCGTTCTTTCAATCAACATGGAGTTACAACAATCGGATTTTATGGATGGGAATATGCCCAACATCACCGAGAGACAGACACATCCCAGATTGTTAATCAAGAGAGTTTAGGTTTAGCGACCGAGATAGTTCTCAATATCATAGCGGAGCAGAGCGGTTTGGGTTCAAGCGATGAGCCGCTTATACAAATTGAGGGCCTTGAGGGTGAATCTTCATCCTGGGTATTCCCATTCATACTTGCCTTGTTGGCAGGGCTAGCAACTGGAATTGGTGGTTTAATCGTGTTTGTTTTGAAAGAAATAACTGCCGAAATGATGGCGTTTTTACTTTCAATGGCAGCTGGAGTCATGCTACTCATATCGATATTCGACCTGTGGTTTGAGAGAGGTCTGGAGTTTGGTTTCGTTTCGATATCGATATCATTCTTGGTCGGCGTCGTTATCGTTTACATTGCAAGTTATTACAATACAAAAGACGAAAATCTCCTAGAATTATCAAAAGAAAAAAGGTTATACAAATCAGGAATGTTAACTGCAATAGCCCTAGCAATACACAATTTCCCAGAGGGACTTGCAATGGGTGTGGCTGTATTAGAATCTGCACAATATGGTGTCGTTCTAATGGCAGCGATTGCGTTGCATAACATACCAGAGGGTATAGCGGTTGCAGCTCCTATTAAAGCGGGTAATGGTGGTAGGCTAAAAGCTACTTTGGTTGCTATGGCAACAGGATTAACTGAACCGCTTGGAGCAATGTTCGCACTACTAGTATTGGGTTCATTCCTTACTCCATTCATGGTCGGTTGCTCTCTAGCATTTGTTGGGGGAATCATGACTGTTGTGGCATATAAAGAGTTAATCCCACAAGCACTTGAGCAAAAGCGCCCACAACACATGATTGTTGGTGCGTTATTCGGTGCAGCAGTAATGCAACTAAGTCTTCTACTATTAGCTTAAAATGGGATGTAAATACAATGAGAGATTATAGAACAAAAATTTGCAACGTATTGATTATTGGATCAGGCGGAGCCGGACTGAGAGCAGCTATTGCGGCGCATGAAAATGGCTGTGAAGTTATGGTTATTGGGAAACGAATCAGAAATGACGCACACACTACTCTTGCAGCAGGTGGAATCAATGCAGCCCTAGGGACGGTAGATCCGGACGACGACTGGATACAGCATTTCGTTGATACTTATCAGGAAGGCTACAACATAGGCGATCCGAAAACTGTTGAAATATTAGTGAAGGATGCCCCAAACAGAGTTCAGGAATTAGTTGATTGGGGTGCGCCGTTCGCAAGAACAAGCGATGGTAAATTAGACCAACGATATTTCGGTGCTCATACATACAGAAGAACCTGCTATGCTGGAGATTACACAGGAAGAGCTATCCTCAACACCTTGGTAAACAAAGTTGAAGAATTACAGATACCAATTATCGACATGACTTATGTTTCGAGGCTGTTGGTAAATACACAAAATGGTCAAAAGCAATGTTTTGGTGCAATGGCATTTGATATAAATTCAGGAGAAAGAACTGTATTCTTGTCAGATTCAGTTGTTCTAGCAGCAGGAGGGCATACTCGAATATGGAGAAGAAGTTCCTCTAGAAGAGATGAGAACACTGGCGACGCAATGAGATTAGCGCTCAATGCAGGATGCAGGTTATCAGATATGGAAATGGTTCAATTCCATCCAACCGGAATGGTCCACCCTGAGTCGCTTGCTGGAACTCTAGTTACAGAAGCAGTTAGAGGAGAAGGCGGCCGATTGACAAATTCAAAAGGCGAGAGATACATGGAAAAGTATGATCCAGTCAGGATGGAACTATCCACAAGAGATCGAGTAGCTTTAGCAAATTATAACGAAATTCACGAGGGGCGTGGGACAGAAAACAACGGAGTTTATTTGGATATAAGCCATGTAGACAAAGGAATTATTCTTGAAAAACTTCCGAGAATGTATCGTCAGTTTATGGAATCACAAATGCTTGATATTTCAAAGCACCCAATGGAAGTAGCGCCAACTGCCCATTACAGTATGGGCGGAGTAATGGTTGACCCAGAAACGCATTCTACCGGAGTAATAGGATTGTATGCTGCCGGCGAGTGTACTTCTGGAGTTCATGGCGCCAACAGACTTGGTGGAAATTCTCTAGCAGAAATTTTGGTATTTGGTAAAATCGCAGGAGACGAAGCGGCCGATTTTTCAACGACCCTAGATCTCCAGACAAGAAATCGAGCGATAATTCAAGAAGCAATCAAGGAACTTGACGAGTTAACGACCACTGGAGAACAATTGGCTCGGCCTTTGCAACGAGCAGTTCGAAATATAATGTGGAATTATTGCGGAGTTTTACGATCAGGAGAGGGTTTGAATAAAGGCCTTGAAGAATTAATGAAAGTGAAGGAAGCATCAGCAGATGTCGATGTTAGGCCTAGTGCTGAGGGATTCTCAGATCTTGCACTTGCACTTGATTTGCTCGGCTCAATAGATAGTGCTGAGGCAACGATTAGAGCAGCCATTGAAAGGAAAGAAAGTAGGGGTGCCCATCAAAGGAGTGATTTCATAGACACATATAACTCTGAGAATGTGAATTATGTTATAGAGATAGTAGATGGAAAGCAGCTTGTTACTCGTTCTAACGTTCCACCATTGCCAGAAGAACTTGAGGAACCTATGCAAGCATATGAAGATCTTTCAGTAGATGGAAGACTCCTTGAGTGATTTTCTTTAATTGCTTGGCTTTCCGTAAGTTTCAATCATGGTTTCGTTGAAACCATTTTCGTCGTTTCGGTATCTTTGAGCTAAATCAAATGCTTTTACAACATCAGCATGCATTGCGTATCCTTTTGATTTAAACGTATGATAATTTCTAGCATACCACTGTTCATTTTGGATATTAGACCAAGCCATTGAGAATATCGATTTCCCCTGATGTTTTCCGAAATTTATGACAGGTTTTCCATGTTCCCAAATCATTTTTCCTTCAGCATCTACAAAATTGTTGTCTCCGCACATGCGGGCTATGTTCTCAATACTGTGATTTTGAAGGCCGAAATCTTTCAGTAATCCAGGCATTATATTTGCCGTTGCTGTAATGTCGACAGCAGCATCGTGGGCTCCTTCAAGTTTTTTGCCACTCCATCTACGGAAGGCCGTCTCTAGTTTTTTATCAGGTTCAGCAATGGTCCACAGTGTTAATGGATCTATTTGGCTTTTAGATTTCAGTATAATTGGGTCAATGCCAAGCCGCAAGAATTCCTTTGTCACCATCTTCACATCGAATTTTACATTATATCCTAGGATATAATCGGCTTTCGCCAAGTCTGCGACAAACGGTGACACAATTGTATTATCAAGCGGTGGATAACCTTGTAGATCATCCATCGAAAGTTTGTGCTCAGTATGCCAATCTGATTCCCATTTTATAGTTGGTAAGCATTTGAATGACTGGATACCATCTAGATTTCCATCACTTGTTAACCACCCCCAAGCAAGTTGAATAATTTGGTCATGGTCTTCAAGACCAGTAGTTTCAGTGTCGAATACTAGTATTTTTTCAGAATGTGACAAATTCAAATATATCCCCTAGGGAATTCGCCATTATTCAACCTTAATTAATGGCACGATTCCACACAAGAAACTACTTGTTTTCCATCCAGTTTTCTACTTCGCTTGCTAGTAGGATTAGCGTAGGTGCCCAAAGTCCAACGAAGATCCCTAGTTCTTTATCTTCTTGAATGAAGTAAATAGCTAGTGATCCAAGTACGGACAATATGCTCGCCACCAGTCCAATTTTTCTAAGTTGACTACTCATATTTTCCCTCCTTAACAAAATGATTGTACTTACAGCATATGAAGGAATGTTTATTTCCTACGAGAAATTTATAACATAAATTTGCAATAAATTTAGATGCCTGCATCCTTTTCAGCTTGGGCAACAGTTGCTCTAACTGCGATTGCAGTGTCTGGTGTAACCGATATACTGCTAATGCCACAATCAATTAGGAAGGGAGGGAATTCATCTGGGAAATCTGAGGGTGCCTGGCCACATATACCAATTTCTAATCCTTTTTTGTTAAATTTTGTTACAATATCTCTAATCATCATTTTGACAGCGGGCGACCTTGCATCTACTGGGTTTTGATATCCTTCTAAGTCGTCTCTGGAGACAGCGTAAACAGTCTGGACTAGGTCGTTTGAACCTATCGATCCTCCTGAAAGTTGCATCAATTCCATGAAGCGATCAGCTTCTATTGCGTTAGACGGTAGTTCTACCATTACGAATAAATCGGTATTAGAGCTTGGACCAATGCCGCTCTCATCAAGTAAATCCTTCACTAGTTTGCCTTCTTCTGGCGTCCTACAAAATGGAACCATTAGTTGTAAATTATCCAATCCATAGTCATATTTCACAGATTTCATAGCCTCTATTTCCATCGCGAAAGCGGGTTTGAATTTTTCATCCAAATATCTAGAGGCACCTCTCCAAGCAATCATAGGATTCTCTTCGATTGGTTCAAAGATTGAACCACCAAGTAATTCTCGATACTCGTTAGATTTGAAATCTGACAATCTTACTAATACTGGTCTGGGATAGAATGCCGCACATATCAGACCTACACCTTCTCTTAATTTGTCGATGAAGAGTCCACGTTTATCTTCATAAGCCCAAGCTCTACTCTCTAACGATTCGACTATCGATCTAATTTCATTAACATCTGTCGCTGTGATAGCCTCTTGGTAACTTCTTAACCCTTCAGGGAGAACGTTGGATTCAACATAGGTTTTCAATTCATTAAAATGAACGAAAGCTAGCGGGTGAATCCCCAGCTCAGATGATAAAATGAATTCGATTCTCGCTAACCCTACTCCGTCGACGGGTAGTCTAGAATCTGAGAGAGATTTTGTTGGGAATCCTACGTTGAGTTTTATTTTAGTGCTCAATTCGATTTCTTCATCAAAAGAGACTTCTTCAATTTCGAATGGAACCTCTCCTGAATACACATAGCCGATATCTCCCTCCGCACAGCTACCAGTTACAACGCTGTAATTTGGCAATTCCATCGCATCTGAGCACCCAACAATTGCAGGTATGCCAAATTCTCTGGCAATAATTGCAGCATGAGACGTTCTTCCACCTTTTCGTGTAATGATTAAAGATGCCTGTTTCATAAGTGGCTCCCAGTCTGGAGTCGTCATCTCAGTAACTAGCACATCTCCTTTTTCAAAGACAGATAATTCAGATGAGATTTCTTCTTGAGACATACCACTATCTATTAGCCTACGCAATTCTCTTTTTCCCTCTAAAACTTCGCTATATGTCCTGTATAGTCTTACCTTTCCGCTACCTATTCTCTTACCAACAGCCTGACCAGTTGCGATTACACGCCCTTTCTTCTTTAGAGATTCAGCTTCTATTTCGTCCAGTTTATAGATGGTCATTTTGTTACTTTTAGCCTTTGAATGAATAGTTTCTGGCCTTGCTTGAACGATAAATAGTTCACCAGTAATACCATCTTTCGCCCATTCTATATCCATTGGTTTGCCAAAGTAATCTTCAATTTTCAAGGCCATCATTGCCAATTGTGAACACTCATCAGGATTTAGCGACCATCTTCTTCGATCGTCGAACGGGACTGGTATAGATTGGACTTCGTTAGCTGCCTCTTCATGGTATATCATCATCTGATCTTTTGCCCCTAGTGTTCGATGAACTATTGGGAACATACCTTTTCTTAGCCCATGTTTCCATACCGTGAAGGTGTCTGGAGAAACTACTCCTTGAACAACTAATTCTCCTAGTCCATAAGATGAGCCGATGTGTATAACTCCCTCATGGCCAGAATCAGGGTCAATAGTGAACATAACACCCGAACACGCCTTATCTGAGCGAGCCATTTTCATGACAACCACCGCTATAGCAGAGTCTAGAGGATGCATTCCGTGTTCCAAGTGGTAACCTATCGCTCTTTCAGTAAACATACTGGCTACACAACGCCGCCATTTTTCTGTAATATCCGTATCTCCGCTTACATTCAGATATGATTCATATTGTCCGGCAAAGGAAGCTTCTGCTGAGTCTTCAGTCGTTGCAGATGATCGCACGGCTACATCAACTCCAGGGTGATAGATGTTGCATAGTTTACCATATTCACTCGCTATTACTTCTTTAACTTCGTCTGGAACGGGTGTTTCCCTAACTAATGACCTTGCAAGCGAAGCCCTTCCGTTAAGATTCAAATGATCTGATGGATCTGCATCTCGCAAACAAACTTCTAATGCTCCAGCTAATGTATTACATTCAATTGCGGTCTTCCTAAGATCCTCTAATTCTTCAGGCGAACCAACATTGTTCCAGGTCTTATCTGGTATGTCTGCGCTGATAAATTTTTGAAAAGCACTTGTTGTAAGCGTAAAACCATTAGGAACCTTTACGCCGAGTTTTGAAAGTTGTTGATACATCTCACCAAGCGAGGCTCCCTTTCCTCCAACGGTTAGTGTATCGCTCATATCTGAATCTTCAAACCATTGACAAAGATTGGCCTCTGACATGGAAGGAAAACATGTTGTTTAGTAATAAGGATGAGTTTGAAACCACGTGCAAAAACTAACATTTCTTTGTATATTAAACATGGAAAAACATCAATCTGTAAGTTTTTTACCTTCGAATAATTATGGATAACAAATCTCCATCCCTCAATTGGTGATCTAAACCAACCCTTTGCCAATCAAATTTTGCGGAAGGACCCTTTACTCTAGCAAACCGAAATTTTCTTACAAAATCTCTGTGTAAATTATTACAAACGTTTTCTACTGTCGAATCGTCCTTAACGATTAATGGCTCTTCTAGGTCGGCCTCTTGACCTTGGGGTTTCAAAAAGACTCTCATAAAACCTAGATTATCGTAAATAAAATCCTTTAATTCTTCTAGACCTGTCCCCTTAAAAGCAGAAATTCTCATTATAGGCCAACCTTCAGGTAATGATTTTTCAGTGTCTAGAATTTGTTTCTCAGTTGCAATATCAATCTTGTTGACGGCAACAACAGACTTCGAATATATTCGAGTTCCAACCATAGTGTCGACTAACATTTCTGCTGTTGTGTTCGCACGTAAAGTCACAATCGCTGAAGTATATCCAAATGAGCGGATTATATCTCCCATCTCATCGGGTGTCAGATGTGTTTGCTCAACAGTAGTTCTGACATCTATTCCACCTTTGTCAACACGCTTAACAAATACCGGAGGCTTTGTTTGGTTTAGTCTAATTCCAGCATTTTCTAACTCTCTATGAAGAACTCTGAAATGTGCGTCTTGAAATGGATCAACGATATACAAGACCATGTCACACGAACGAATTACACCTAGGATTTCCTTTCCTCTTCCTTTTCCTTCAGCTGCGCCTTTAATTAGACCGGGTAGATCCAAAATTTGGATTTTTGCGCCTCTATGTTCCATCAGCCCCGGTATACAGGTAAGTGTGGTGAATGCAAAGTTACCAATCTCAGATTTTGCATCTGTGACTTTTGAAATTAAAGTAGACTTGCCAACTGATGGGAATCCGACAAGGGCTACTGATGCATCTCCTGATTTCTTTACTTCAAATCCCTTAGCAGGACCTGATGCCTTGGCAGAAGCAGCGGCCTTTTCTTCCTTTAATTTTAATTGAGCTATCTTTGCTTTTAATTTACCAATATGGGCATTTGTCGCCTTGTTTTTCTGAGTCTTATTTATTTCATCATAGAGTGCTTGAATCTGCTCTTTTATAGTAGCCATCAAGCGCCCTCCTAACCTTAACGGGTGGACGGTTACTCTTCAATACTATCCACTAATCTTGTCTTGCCCGCTTTATCAATGTAAGAACATATCCCATAGTATAGGTGTGGCATAAATAAAAAATCGTCTAGAATTTATTTTGCACTGATTGGGAATTATAGTTATCTAAACTACGTCCCCATGAACTCATTTATGTTGCCTTGTTGGGGTTGATTATGGGAATTGACATGAAGCTTCATCTTGTAGATGGAAATTCATTGTTGAAACTTCTTAGTATGGATTGGGATGACTTGGTCAGAAAAATGAATTCCAGCCAGTTACGTGATATTAGACCAAAATTAGATTCAAAATTGGATCGAGATTTCGATATAGATTGTGAAGCAGAATTTCTTGACCTTGCTGAGGAAATAATTGGTGATGGTGTAACCAGAGACGTCCTTTCTGAAGTAGGAGGATATGATGTTCTTCTAAAATTAGTAGAGTGGTCGAGTGTAGGATATTGGGAAGCTTGGGAAGGAAGGTGTTTCATCTATATTGAAAATGCAATAGGTAGAGAAGTTTCCAATGTCGAAGAAATGTACTCGTATGAGGTATGGTGCGAGATAAAAGAATCTTTGTCAAGAAAAACCGAATCCGAATTTGCAGAAGAAGTGTGTAAGGATTGGATGCGTAGAAGAGAAGAACTCGGTGAAACTTTAGATGAGAAGAAAGACCCTCGAATTATTCCCACCTTTGAGTCTCATGACAAAAATTCTCGCACCCTTCACTATGCTGTCAATCAAAATCAATACGTTCAAATTCTTGGTAGGGACCATTTAGAGGCACAGTTGTGGGGACATGGCGAATGGAATCTAACTAACCTACTAGATTCGTGAGGTTGAAAAATAAGTTGTAGGTGGCCAAGTCATGGACGAAGATAAGGTCAAACATGAGGAACCTGGAACAGAGGCTCCTGCCACCGAATCCGAAATCGATGAAGCGGATGGTGATTCAGACTCACAAATCACTGAGGAAGTGATAGAACTCGATCCATTAGAGGAAGCAATTAATCGAGCAGAGGCCGCAGAAAAAGAAATTTCATATCGTGATGCAGAGATTCAAAACGTTAGGAAACGACTGATGTCTGAAAAGGCTACTGCGATTCAATATGGCGGTATGGGTATGGCAAGAAAGATGTTGAGTGTGTTGGCTGATATCGATAGATCCCTAGCAGTAAATGAGGATGAAGGTTTAGTCCTAATAAGGTCGAAAATGTGGTCGGAATTATCAGGTGACGGAGTAGAAAAAATAGAGACAAAAGGACAGAAGTTCGACCCAACTAAGATGGAGGCTATAACCACTTTACCCCCATCAGAAGACTTTCCTGCAAATTGTGTTATCGACGAACTAGAAGCAGGTTACACGTACAAAGACAGGGTACTCACTCCGGCTCGTGTAGTTGTGGCTTCCGATCAGTGAACTAGAATAGAGTCTTTTGAACAGATTTTTCCTTCTTTGTGCTTCTGCGGTTTTGAGGTCTGCTTCTGCTACCGTGTTTTTTGTAAACAGCTTTACTTTGATCCCGAGCTTGCGGAGACTTTCTTGCAGCGTAAGTTCTCTTTACCCCTCTTTTTCTCGACTCCACTTCGTCTAGTATCGGTTCTGGATACGTTT
>CESW01149213.1_pt1 | contig 10859 bp, 6 predicted proteins | sample 531171 | NCBI WGS metagenome assembly CESW01 (sample SAMEA2621859, study PRJEB7988) | marine metagenome | biome: marine biome (ENVO:00000447); feature: surface water layer (ENVO:00002042); material: "saline water (ENVO:00002010), including plankton (ENVO:xxxxxxxx)" | depth 5 m
AAAGCAAGAGTACCATTCAGTTTTCGACCAATGATCATAAACTTTTGGTACTGTGGGAGAACCAAGCGGTAGAAGTGCGGGTAATGGGTGATTATTGGGAGTTGGGTATTCCCGAGCGGGCCCGTTTTGTTGATCGTAGTTACTTACGGCTTTGGTTAGCAAATGATGTTGAAGTATTACATAATCTTAGAATTCCAATACAAAATGGGAATATTTTGCAGAATGCGGATCAACTAACCCGGCATGACCGATCATCATGGAATATGTATTTTGTATTTTTAGATCGGTTTAACGATGGGAACAAAGAGAATAACCGCCGAGTAAATGACCCTGAAATACATCCCTCAGTAAACTACTACGGGGGTGATTTGCAAGGCCTTATCGAGATTATTCAGTCAGGTTATTTTGATTCCCTTTCGGTGAATACCTTATGGCTTTCTCCCATTGTTCAAAATCCAGAGGGAGCCTATGGATTGTGGGACCAAAAAGGTGTAAGAAGTACCTTTTCTGGGTATCATGGTTATTGGCCTATTTCTTCTTCTAGAATCGATGATCGAATGGGTACAAAGGAAGATTTAAGGGAATTAATTGAGCTTGCCCATGCAAGGGATATGAATGTTTTGCTTGATTATGTGGCTAATCATGTGCATCAAGAGCATCCGGTGATGCAGCAACATCCAGGGTGGAAAACCGATTTATATCTGCCTGACGGAACTATGAATACCCAGCTTTGGGATGAACAACCTCTGACCACTTGGTTCGATACCTTTATGCCTAGTTTGGACTTTTCACAGGAACAGGTTGTAGAAGCGATGTCTGATTCTGCTTTATATTGGATTCATGAGTTTAATATCGATGGATTTCGCCACGACGCAACTAAACATATTCCATTAGTCTTTTGGCGTATGCTCACTCACAAAATTAACAAGCAACTCAGAGAAAACCAAGAACGTACTTTTTATCAGATAGGAGAGACTTACGGAAGCAGGCCTCTCATTGCTAGTTATATTCGGAGTGGATTATTGGATGCCCAATTCGATTTTAGCCTCTTTGATGCAGCACAATCTAGCTTTGGTCAAAACCAATCGATGCATTCTTTAGCTGAGCAACTCAGAGAAAGTATTAGATATTATGGAATGACCAATCAGATGGGTGTCATATCAGGTAATCATGACAAAGCCCGTTTCATTAGTTTAGCCAGTGGGGAAGTACGTTGGGAAGAAGATGCAAAACTAGCTGCTTGGACTCGGGATATTTCTGATCCTAGCGAAGAAGGTTATGCTAGGTTACAACTCATGCACACCTGGATATTTACTGTCCCTGGAATTCCAGTCACCTATTATGGAGATGAATTTGGACTACCTGGGGCTAATGATCCCGATAATCGACGACCTATGAAATTTGAGGGGCTGAATTCACTTGAACAGCAAAGTCTATCCCACTATACCAATATGGCTAGACTCCGGGCCAATCATCTAGCGCTTCATTATGGATCACTTCGATTCGAAACCATTGAAGAGGATGTACTGATATTTGAGCGGGTTTATTTCAACGAATCGATTTGGGTATTCTTTAATATATCCGACTGTCCTAGACTAGTAACCTTCGAACACCCTTTCAAAGGGGAGGCTATCTCAATTGAACTCACACCAATGAGCTCGTTGGTTCAGGTGTTTCAACCGTAAATGTTAGTAATAATAATCTATCAATCATTGAATCATGAATTTACATCATCAATCTTATTTATCACGTAATCTCAGTTTATTTGTTTTAGGGTTTTTTATGCACACTGTGGCTTGCACACAATCTTCTACCATGGATTTAGTAGCACCTGTGTCCAAAGTAACTCAACCAGAATGGAGTAAAAACGCTACTATTTATGAGGTAAACGTACGTCAATATACCTCGGAAGGTACTTTTAATGCCTTTTCAGTACATTTACCTAGATTAAAAGAGATGGGAGTAGATATTCTTTGGTTTATGCCAATCCATCCAATTGGTAAAGTTAATCGAAAAGAGAATGAAGATAGTATGGGAAGTTATTATTCGGTACAGGATTACAAAGCGGTAAGCACAGACTATGGTACAGAGGAAGATTTCAGAGCATTAGTTGAACAGGCACACAACCTTGGGATGAAAGTGATTCTAGATTGGGTGCCAAATCATACTGCTTGGGATAATCCCTGGACAGAAAATAAAGATTGGTATGTACTTAATGAGGAAGGTGATTTCATTCCACCATTAGGGACAGATTGGACCGATGTAATTCAACTCAACTATGCCAATGAAGATATGCGAACTTCAATGATCGATGCCATGAAGTACTGGGTCGCCGAGTTTGGTGTAGATGGGTATAGATGCGATGTAGCAGGTAAGGTTCCCACCGATTTTTGGGTACGTACTCATATCGAATTAGACGAAGTTAAGGATGTTTTTATGCTAGCCGAAGATGGGGAGCCTGAATTGCTTTTAGAAGCTTTTGATATGAATTATGCATGGGAATATGCACATATCATAAGAGAGATTGCGAAGGGAGCAATGACTTTTGATCGCTTGGATTCCTTATTAGTAGAAGACGCAAAAAAGTTTCCTGACAATTCGTACCGTATGTTTTTTACGTCGAATCATGATGAAAATTCTTGGAAAGGAACCGATACTGATTTATATGGTGATAATTTCCAGAATTTTGCGGTTCTCTCAGCTACTATTGACGGTATGCCTTTAGTTTATAGTGGGCAAGAAGCGGTGCTGGACAAGCAATTATTATTCTTTGAAAAAGATGAAATCGATTGGAAGGACTATGCACTGGTAGATTTTTATACCGATCTATTGGCATTGAATAATCGAAACGAAGCTCTTTGGAACGGTTCTTATGGAGCTAATCCGGTGCGTATTTCTTCGCCAGAAGGTACGTATGCTTATCAGCGTAATAAAGGAGAATTTGGTGTTTATGTAGGGCTAAATAATACCCAAATGACTCAAGATTTTAACCTACCACTAGAAGTGGGTAATATGTATAAGACATATGGGATGGATTCTGCTTTTTATGAAGCAAACGGAGACGATGTCCTGAGTATACCAGCTAATTCTTGGGTGATATTAAGTACCCATTAAACTAAAATCATATAATAGCCGCTTTAGTAACTTAAACATTATTTGGAGTAACCAATGAATCGAACAAAACCCAACTTGAGAAAAGCAGATATTTGGAACATGAGTATGGGCTTTTTAGGTATTCAAATGGGTTTTGCCCTGCAGAATGCCAATGCCAGTAGAATACTTCAAACCTTTGGCGCTGATGTAGAGCATCTTTCTTGGTTTTGGTTAGTAGCGCCTATCACTGGTATGATCGTACAGCCCATTGTAGGACACTACAGCGATAATACATGGACTCGTTTAGGGCGTAGGCGTCCATATTTTTTAGCAGGTGCTGTGCTTGCTAGTTTGGGACTCATTCTAATGCCTAATGCGGGATTATTTGCTGCTTTTATTCCTGCTTTGTGGGTAGGTGCAGGTATGCTCATGATTATGGATGCCTCCTTTAATATAGCTATGGAGCCATTTAGAGCCCTAGTTGCTGATAAATTACCTAGCTCACAACGAACACTAGGTTTTTCCATTCAAACTGTACTAATTGGAATTGGTGCCGTAGTTGGTTCATGGTTACCATATATACTGGCTGAAGGCTTTGGGTGGGGTAAAACAGCAGGGGAAGGTGAAATCCCTTTGAATTTAATCATCTCATTTGTGGTGGGTGCAGCTATACTGTTGGGATCTATTGTATGGACCGTGATCACAACCTCTGAGTATAGTCCGGAAGAGCTTGCTGAATTTGATGATAAAGAAGATGAGACGATAGAGGAAGAAAAGCCTTCTTTAGTTGATATATTTAAAGATTTTGCTTCTATGCCCGAAACGATGAAGCAGTTGGGTCTAGTTCAGTTTTTTTCATGGTTTGCATTATTTTCAATGTGGGTATTTACCACACCAGCTATTGCTGAGCATGTTTTTGGAGTGGCTAAAGGGGATACAGGTTCTCCATTATTTCAAGAAGCTGGAAATTGGGTTGGGGTTATTTTTGGGGTGTACAATGCGATCTCTGCAATTTTTGCCTTTTTCCTGCCAAAAATTGCTGCAGCTGTGGGCCGCAAAAAGACGCACGCAATCTCCCTCATTTTAGGTGGCCTGGGTCTTATATCAATTTATTTCATTCAGGATAAATATTGGCTCCTTCTCTCTATGATTGGTATTGGGATAGCTTGGGCGAGTATCTTAGCTATGCCATATGCTATTTTAGCTGGATCAATTCCCGCAAAAAAAATGGGTGTATACATGGGGATATTCAACTTTTTTATCACCTTTCCACAGATAGTTAATGGAATTATTGGTGGCCCTATTGTTAAACATCTTTATGGAGGGGAGGCAATATGGGCTTTAGTGACAGCTGGAATTTTTATGTTGTTAGGCGCATGGTCGGTTATGAGGGTGAATGATATGGATGGGGATTTAGCTATTCCATTATGATACTATTCTATGCTACTAATTAGGCTACTTGGTTTAGTTTTTCTTATTCTTTTAAGTCAATTCAATACGGGCTGAGCCCAAGCACTGGAATGGTCTAATGGAACGGTTTGGTATCAAATTTTCCGGAATGTTTTCGAAATGGTGATTTAACCAACGAACCCAATAAAGAGCATGCAAGGTGACCTGAAGGATGGGCACTAAGTTTATGGACCTCGGATTGGTATAGTCGGGTACTTTGGAATCAAGTTTTGGGCAATTATTCTGCCAGTCACACAACTCCGATTCATAAAACAGACCCTAAACTCATGCAAAATCAGAAAAACATTGAATTTCTGGGTAATAGACTCATTATTTAGGGAAATAAGCAAGGAATTCTTTCCTATTCATTTGCAATTTATCGTGTGATTAAGTGAAAGCATTAAACCTATAGAAATTTATTCAAGAATGAATGAAACTTTAATTGGTGCATTTCAGATAGCCCGTCTTTTATAGTATTAACTCAGGCGATAAAGTATAGAAAGCACTAACTTTCATCATGAAATTAGATTCTAAACAGTTTGTTCCATTTGTGCTGGTGATCGCATTCTTAGGATTGGTTGCTATCGTATTTTTTTCCTTTAATTTTAATTCAAGACAATTGGAGACCTTCAATAGTATCCTCCAGGAAGAAACAGACTTATTTTTAGTTGAGCATGTTTCTGTATTGCAAAATGGTTTTTTAGAACAAGAAACGGATAGCCTACAATTGGTTTCACTTTCCGATCAATCAATCATTCTGCTTTTTGCAGCTCGTTGGTCGGATAAGTCAGCTGAAGTGGCAAATCAAATAGAGCAAATCATGGGTAAATTTAATCCTTCAACTGCAGATCACTATAAAAAGACGCCAAAGCTCGTTATAGCATTAGTCTTAGATACGCTAGAAGGTTATGGTAAACACGTCGAGGGTATACGACTAAAAGAAGACAATAAAGTATCATATGTAAATGATCATGACTTTTCTAAGCAACATCTTATAATAGATGGGAGTAACTTGTTTAACGAATTCCAAATTCCAGGTATTCCCACATTAGTTTTTTTAATGGATGGACAAATACTTTGGACACAAGTTGGATATAGAAATTCTTCACAATTACAGCCTTTAACAAGTTTAATTAAGGCTGAGTATGGAAGCTAGTAAGGATATCGAATTGATTGTAAATGCCTCTAAAAAGCTTTTGGATGAACAACAGGTTAAAAGAACTCAGACTACCTTGTTAACTGAGTCTTGGGTTTGCCTTAACGGGACTTGGATGTTGGAGTCTGAAGCCCATATTCCTGTTGAAAACAGAGAGGTTATATATGGAGATGGCTATGTAGGAGAATGTAGTTCTGTTAATATTTTTTGGGTAGGAGATCAAATAATATACACCCCCTCCATAATTTGTGGCATTCTACAAGGCACCCCGCGAGAAGCCTTGTTGCGTGCGTTACACAATCAGTCTTTATTTAGTGTTCAAGAGGGATTATTTCACATAGAGTCATTGCTCGAAGCGGATGTCGTTTTTTCAATAAGTTCTATGAATGGAATACAACTCATACACTCCCTAGACGCAATTCAATTCGGTAAAGATGTGGATATATTAGACAGGGTCAATAAGATAAATCAGTCAACTATCTTGTAGAAAATGTCTAAAGAATTTCGCCATATTGACGATGTTGAGAGATATTTATATAGCCTTCCAAAATTTTCTACAGTTGGAGCCAAAGCTGCTAATTTTTCACTAAAGAAGGTCAAAGATTTTTTACATGAATTAGGCAATCCTCATAAAAAATATTCCTCTATTCATGTTGCTGGTACTAATGGAAAGGGGACAGTTTGTCACTTACTAGAGGCCACTTACTGTCGCGCTGGGTACAAAACAGGTTTATTCACATCACCACATTTAATTTCATTTAATGAACGATTTCGAATACTAGGCAAACCTGTATCAGATAATAAATTAGTGGCTTTATTTGCTCAAGTTTCTAAGTTGCTTAATTTATATAAACTTACCTATTTCGAGTTAAGTACTGTTATCGCTTTCACCCTATTTGATAATGAATATATAGATCTAGCAATTATTGAAACTGGCCTGGGAGGGCGATTAGATGCAACTAATGTACTGCTTCCTGAATTAAGTATTATCACTAGTATTTCCTATGATCATACCGATATACTTGGTGAAGATTTAGCTTCTATTGCTTCAGAAAAAGCTGGTATAATAAAGAAAAAAGTACCTTGTATTGTGGGTAATATTTCTGATGAAGCATATAGGGTAATCGCTGAGCGTGCCAATAGACAAAAAGCCCCTTTATTTGAAGCCAAACAACTACAGCCAAGTTTTTTAAACAATAATATCATACTAAAAGAACCCAACATCGCGCTCAAAACATCTTTCTTGGAACTAGTAAATGCTTGGAATGTGGCCATGACCTATCAATCTACTCAGTGTTTATTTGATCAATTTCCGGTTAGTAAAGAAAATTTTATTACTGCTGTTAAAGAATTTCCAGGAGTACCAGGAAGATTTGAGCATATACATTCAACTCATGCTTGGTATTTCTCAGGTTCTCATAATTTAGAGGCAATCAAATCTACCATTAATACCGTTAAGACATTTAAAAACAACAGAAAAGTTATTGTTATGGGAATGATGAAAGATAAAATAAGTAAAGAAATATTAAATCAAACTTTGGGTTTTTCCGATCGTTATTTTTACAAATTAGAAGGTAATAGAGCCGCCTCTATGGTAGATATCCCATCACATTTTAATATGAAATCTATGAATGATGGCAATGTAAAATATATATTAAGCGAATTTAAGACATCTTTGGTTATTTTTACTGGAAGTTTTTACTTTTACTCTACTGTTAAAGATTGGATGAGCCGAATATGAATGTGCTTTTCTTGTACGGCCTGAATTTTGACTCCCTTTCCATCCGTGAACTCTATGTATTCATGACGTCGGTACTAACACGTTTATTTAATTTAATTTTATGTCATCACAAACGAATGATGGGCATTCTTGGAATGACCCTGCACAGTTAAAATCCAAAAAGTTACCAAATTTGCAAGCTATTGCTAAGTCTTTAGGCGTGAGAAGGGTAACAGGGGTAAAAAAACAGTTGCTTATTGATACCATTATCGAGATAAGCTCCAGGCAAATGTCGAATCTAAAAATTAAAAAAGTTAGTACTTCGAAAGAAATAAGTACCCCACTCTTATTCACTGAACCTCGCACGGCAACTCAAATTAAAATGACGGCTAATAACTTATATGGCGGCGGCGATCATGTTATTAGTTATAAAGATGAAAAAGAAGAAGCCAAGGATCAAAAAAATAATAAGCGTAGTAGTTACAAAAACTCCGATCGTCAGCACAATAACGCACCAAATAGAGCAAGAAATCGCAGAAGGTATGAGCATGACGAACTTCCAACTTCCGATGCACCTACTCTTAAGGAACGTTTAGTAGAATTGGAGCCTCAACTTGGAACTTACCTTATTAATGAAGGAACATTAGAAATTCTCCCTGATGGATATGGATTTTTGAGATCCATGAATTATAATTATAAGGCGAGTCCTGATGATATTTATATATCACCTTCGCAGATTAAGCGATTTAGACTCCGTCAAGGTGATAGTGTAATCGGTATTATCCGCCCTCCCAAAGTGGGCGAGAGATATTTTGCTCTTCTAAGAGTGGAGGGGGTTAACGGGCGTATCCCTCGTGATGTAGACAACAGAGGCTATTTCGACGAATTGTTACCTGTCCATCCAGAGCACCGCTACCTTTTAGAATATGTTCCTAATGAGTACACAACCCGTTTAATTGATATGTTTGCCCCAATAGGTAAAGGGCAACGTAGTTTGATTGTTGCACAACCGAAGACAGGAAAAACTACCATATTACGTAATATTGCCAATGCGGTCAGTCAAAATCATCCAGAGGCAAAAATATTAATTTTACTGGTTGATGAACGCCCTGAAGAGGTTACAGAAATGGAACGAGGTGTAGAAGGGGCAGAAGTGGTTGCCTCCACTTTTGATGAGAAACCTGAAAATCACGTAGGCTTGTCGGAAATTGTATTTGAAAAAGCCAAACGATTGGTTGAGAGTGGACATGATGTGCTACTTTTATTGGATTCAATAACGAGATTAGCTCGAGCATATAATGTATGCGCAGGTAATAAAGGACGGACCATGAGCGGTGGGGTAGATTCTGAAGCATTAAAAGTGCCTAGGCAGTTATTTTCATCTGCCCGTAATATTGAAGGAGGGGGTTCACTAACCATCGTTGCAACCGCCTTAATTGATACGGGTTCTCGTATGGATGATGTAATATTTGAAGAATTCAAGGGAACAGGGAATAGTGAAATAGTATTAGATCGCCGTATCTCGGATCGTAGAATTTACCCAGCCATTGATATTTTTCGATCTGGAACGCGACGTGAGGAGTTATTAGTTAGTGATGAGGAAAGGGAAAAGGTTGTGTTATTACGTCGACACTTAACCAACATGAGCCCTTTTGAAGCAATGGAATTCATCTTGGATAAAATAAAGGGGACAAGGGATAACTTAGATTTTCTAGTCTCTATGAACAAACATTAATATGACTTCATGTTAACGAAAAACACTAGGTGAAGAGTAGTAAAAGCTATTTATTAAAAATATTCATTGCTTAAATTATTGCTTCTCTAAATCCTATTGTGGGACTCGATTTTAGCAAAACTCTAAGCTATAGCATAGTACATATGAACCTTTCATCATCTTACGATACCATAGTAGTAGGTTCGGGACATAATGGTTTAGTCACGGCTTGTTATCTCTCTAAAGCCGGTTACAAAGTTTTAGTTATCGAAAAAAACGATAACATCGGAGGAGCAGTACGCACCGAAACTATGTTTAAGTCTGTTGAAAATCCTCATGGGTTTCGTATGGATGTAGGGTCATCCGTTCATATAATGATTCATCAAACAGGTATAATTGAAGAATTAAAACTGGAAGAATATGGCTTGGAATACATCGATATGGACCCAATTATGTCTTATCCAGTTCCAACATCTAAAGGAGTAATACATTTTTGGAAAGACCTTGAAAGAACCATTGAATCTATTGCGACCATAGCCCCCGAAGATGTAAAAAACTATAAGGATTTCATTGAATTCTGGGGTAAGATTAACAAAGGAGTACTCGCCTCATTTATGACCCCACCTAAAGGGGGTAAAATTGTTAGTGAAATCGTTAAAGCCCAAATCCGTGATGGTTCTATGTTCAATAAAGGAGAACATATAACAGGCTTACAACGAGTTTTGTCAAGCTATGGGAAAGTAGTGGATGATGCATTTGAGAGTCCATATCTAAAAGCGGCTTTAGTCTGGTTCGCTGCTCAATCGGGGCCTTTACCGGACCAAAGTGCTACAGGTGATTTTGTGGGATGGCAATCTATGCTGCATGAATCTGGTGCAAAGCATCCAAAGGGTGGGAGTGGAATGCTTACCCAAGCAATGAAAAATCTCATTCTGGCTCATGGAGGTACTATTTTGATCGATACCCCCGTAGAAAAGATTTTGGTGCGTTCTGGCCGTTCAGTTGGGGTACAAACCAAAGAAGGTGAAGAGTTTTTCGCGCCAATTGTTGTCTCCAACGCTCATGTTCAAACAACTATGCTAAAAATGGTTGGCCCAGATCATTTGGCTAGTTCAATGGTCGAAAAAGTTAAAAACATTAATGTTGGTAATGGTTTTGGAATGGTAATTCGGTGCGCAGTGGAGGAATTACCTGTTTATACTGCATGCCCGGAAGATCCTTTCATCCATAATGGTATTCAGTTGCTTGCTCCATCGGTGCAATATATGAATGAAGCCATTGGAGATTATATTAAATCCAAACCGCCACGTAAACCAGCGGCTCTTGCAATGACTTTCTCACAAATTGACCCAGAAGTAGCAAAGGATGGAAAACATACAATGTTTGTTTGGGCTCAATGGCACCCATATAATCTTGCAAATGGTGAGAATTGGGACGATATCCGTGAGCGAGAAGCCCAAAAAATTTATGATGTGGTTGTAGAATATGCGCCAAATATGAAAGATAAACTCATAGATTGGTACATCCAGAGTCCTCTGGACATAGAACGAAAACATGGCTTACTCAAGGGTAATGTTATGCATGTTGAAATGAGTTTTGATCAAATGTTTATGTTTCGTCCTATTCCTGAAATGAGTGCTTATGAGACACCTATTGAGCATCTATATCTTTCGAGTGCTTCTTGTCATCCTGGCGGGGGTGTATTTGGTGCAGCTGGACGTAATGCG
>CESW01075437.1_pt1 | contig 10845 bp, 12 predicted proteins | sample 531171 | NCBI WGS metagenome assembly CESW01 (sample SAMEA2621859, study PRJEB7988) | marine metagenome | biome: marine biome (ENVO:00000447); feature: surface water layer (ENVO:00002042); material: "saline water (ENVO:00002010), including plankton (ENVO:xxxxxxxx)" | depth 5 m
GAAAATCTAAATCCATCTATCATATGAAAAAAAGGGTTATAATTACTCATTACCTTTAAAAAATGAGGTAGTTTATCGATACTATAAAAAGTACCACTTAAAAAACTTAAGGGCACAATTATAAAGTTCGTAACAGTGCTCATTTGATCAAATTTATCTGCATATAGACCAACTATTATTCCAAGTGAACCCATAACTAATCCACCCAAAAATAAATAAATAAACCATAAAAGAAAATTTTGTATTGATAAATTTATAAAAAAAATAAATATTAAAGTTGAGACTGAGGCAATCAATAAACCTCTTGCAGCGGAGGCAAAGGTTATTGCAAATACCACTTCTGATGAAGACAGTGGACTATGAACAACATCAGTAATTGTGCCCATCATCTTTCCCATCATTAATGAAGAACTAGAATGAGCAAAACTTTGTTGAATTACTTGCATCATTATTAAACCACTGGCTAAAAATTCTATATATGGGACACCTAACACGTTATCTCTTTGATCTCCAATAGCTAACGAGATAACCGTTAAAAATAAAATACTTGTTAAAATTGGACCAAATAGAGTTTGACCTGAAACTGTTAAAAATCTGAGAACTTCTTTCTTAAATAAAGAATAAGTTCCTACCCAATTAATTAATCCAAATCTTCTTAATCCAATTTGATATTTTTTTTGTAATTCAACCATGAGTTTTTATTAATAAACTTTTTTTCTTATAATTGTTAAAAAACATAAAAAAAGGCTTGTTATATCTTACTAATTATGATTTCAAGATAGTGTTATGTATAATATATAATATACTAAATATAGTGTAATGAGTTGGACAGATGAAAAAGTCAATAAATTAAAAGACCTCTGGGGAAAGGGTCAGACTGCGAGTCAAATAGCTGAAATAATTGGGGGTGTCAGTAGGAACGCTGTTATTGGCAAAGCGCATAGATTAAATTTATCAGCAAAAATTAAAACAAGAACAACAACATCTAATATCAATAATGGTACAAGTGGTCAAAATAATTACTTATCTAAAAAGGGAAGTAGAAAAAATCGATTTAGATCTTTACTTTTAGATGAGAACTTTGAGGCTGCAAAAAATCTTAAATTAGAAGATTTAAACGAAAATACCTGCAAGTATATGGAAGGTCACCCTGACGAAAAAGATTCATCATTTTGTGGAAGAAAAACTGTAGAAAAATTTTCTTATTGTCCATTACACTTAATGATAGTTTTTCAACCGAAAGGTAAAAAAGATGATGTGGTAGATAAAGATGACGAAGTACCTAAATTCATTGAAAAGAAAGTTAAATCTGCGTAATTTATTTTAAAATTTTACTTTTAGCTTTATTAAATTCCTCCTCATTAATTATCCCTTTATCCTGTAAATCTTTTAATTCTTTCAATTGACTTACTATTTCAATATTTTGAATTTCATTAACATCATTTAACTCTTTATTTTTTTCTTCTTTAATTATTTGTTTTGCCTCTACGCCTCTTGTTATTGCTTTAACTGCAATAGAAAGTACAAATGCAAGTATTACAAATACTGTGATATAAATAAGATATATTAACATTAATTTAAATTATCAATTTTTTTTTTTGAAAATTGACCGCCACTAGTCCAATTAAAACTATAACGATTTATTTCCTCTTCAAATTTTTTATTTGCTTTCATTTCTAATTCAAAATTAGTTTTATATTTTTTAGAAACAACATTATCATATTTTAATAATTTTAGCTGATCAAGTGTGATTAAGGGTTTAGGCATAAATTCAAATAATTTGGCATTTATTTTAGCTAATGGCAATGGCAATGGAAATAACAATCTTCTTTTATTAATTGATTTTAAAATTTTTAATATTAATTCTTTAAATGAAATTACTTCAGGGCCAATACATTCAATTGTTTCTCCAATTATTTTTTTTTGAACAATTTCAAAGATTATATTAGCAAGATCTGAAACGTGTATAGGTGTAAATTTAGTTTTTCCACCATAATATAAAGGCATAACAGGTAGCATACTTAGTAAACTCATAAAATTTGTAGTAAAGTTATCATCTACAGAATAAACAATAGAAGGTTTTAAAATAACAGCCCCAGGAAAATTTTGTCTGACTTTTTTTTCTCCACTAAGTTTGCTCAGGGCGTAATTACTATCCGAAGCAGATTCAATACCTAAAGCAGATAAATGAATGAATTGTTTAAGAGAACTTTCAAACGCAACCTTTGAGAGCAAGGACGGCAATTCTGAGTGAATTAAATTAAAATAATTCTCTTTTTTTTCATATAAAATTCCAATTAAATTGATACATATTGATGATTTTCTCATTAAATTCGAAATTTTCTCTTTAGAAAATGAGTCGATTTCTACTAGCTCTAAATATCCATAATTTGATTGGGTTTTGATTTGAAATCCCTTTCTATGAATACTTCTTGTTACTGCTATAACTTTATAGTTATTTTTTGTGAACTTTCTTATTAATGATTTACCTATTTGTCCAGAAGAACCAAATATTAAAATTGAATCCTGATTTTTCATATATATATATCTATTAAAATGAACTTTGATATTAAATTACATAAAGGAGATTTGCCAGTTGAAATAGAGTTCAGTGACAAGATAGCAATTGATTGTGAGTTTACTGGATTAAATGTGCAAAGAGATAGGCTCTGTTTATTACAAATCTCTAATGGAAATAATGATGCTCATATTATTCAATTAAATAAAGATAGTTATGACGCACCAAATCTAAAAAAAATTTTAGCTAATAAAAATATAAATAAACTATTCCATTTTGCTAGAGCTGATCTTTTGTTTATAAAGAAATACCTAGAGGTGGATGTGCAAAATGTAAATTGCACTAAAATAATGAGTAAGATAGCCAGAAGTTACTCAGATAAACATGGATTAAAAGATTTGATTAAAGAATTTCTAGGTATTGATATTAGTAAACAATTACAATCATCTTATTTTGGCGGGGAATTGACAGATAAACAATTAAAATATTGTGCACAAGATGTAATTTATTTACACAAAATTTTTGAGTCATTAAAAAAAATATTGATTAGAGAGAATAGAAAAGATTTATATGATAAAACTATCAAATTTATAAATACACGAGTCGCCTTAGATATTGCTGCATTTAAAGATGATATCTGGTCACACTAAATGATTAATAAAAATATAATAAGTATTGGAAAAGAAGTAATTAAAATCGAAATAGATTCTCTAAAAAAACTTAGCTCAAACATAAATAATTCTTTTGAAAAACTAATAAAAACAATTTTAAATCGTAAAAACGGTAAAATAATAATTTCAGGAGTAGGTAAAAGCGGAATAATTGGTAAAAAATGGGCAGCTACTTTGTCTTCAACTGGAACTCCTTCATTTTTTTTAGATGCATCAAATGCAAGTCACGGTGACATGGGTCAAATTACGTCCAATGATACTTTAATATTGATAAGTCTTAGTGGACAAAGTGATGAATTAAAAAATATAATACAATACTCATCTCGTAATAAAAATATTAAGTTAATTGGAGTTACTTCCAAAAAAGACTCCGTATTGTTTAAGAATGCTGATATAAAGTTCCTGCTACCAGAGGTTAAAGAGGCAGGACCTGGCAATATAATTCCAACCTCATCTACAACAGTTCAAGTTGCCCTAGGTGATGCAATTGCAATAGCATGCATGAGATACAAAAAATTTGGAAAATTAGATTTTAAAAAGTTTCACCCAAGTGGCTCCCTATCAGTAAAGTTAAAAACAGTTGAGGATTTAATGTTGCTAAAAAAAAAAATTCCTTTTGTTAAAGAAAGTCTGAGTATGAAATCAGCTTTAAAAAGTATTACAAGAATGGGGTTAGGTGTATTAGTTGTAATAAACAAAAAAAACCAGACAGTGGGAATTTTGACTGATGGAGATATAAAAAGATTGTCTTCCTTAAATATAAATTTCCAAAATTTGAAAATAAAAAAAGTAATGAAAAAAAATCCAATAAGTATTGATAAAAACATGTTAGCAGCTCAAGCTCTTTCTATTATGAATTCAAAAAAAATAACAAGCTTGTGTGTCCATCAAAATAAGAGAAAAAATAAAACAATTGGATTCCTTCACATTCATAATGTACTAGACGCAAATATTAGTTAGATGTCAATTAAATCATTAATACAAATTTTTATTTTATTTTTGATTATATTAATTGTTGGATTTGTATACTTTGAATATTTTGATATCAGAAAAAATGTAGTTATGGTTGAAAACACAAATTCAACAAATGATATTAATAAAAACCAAATTATGGAATTAGAAAAAGAAATAATAAATTTAAAAGAAAAGAATATTAAGCTCAATGATCAGTTAAACAATAAAAAAACTAAAAGTGAAAAGTTAGATAATGAAAATTTAAAAAATAATAAAAAAAAAGATGTATCAGATAAAGAAAAAATAGATAATAACACGAAACTTAGAGGAGAGAATGAAAAGACCATCTCGAAGAAAAGTAAGATCAAAAATCTTGTGAAGGATGTTGAATATATCTCGATGGATAATAGAGGAAATAAGTTTTATTTATTAGCTACTACAGGAAAATCGAATATTAAAAATAACAATATTCTAGATTTAGAAAATGTAAGAGGAAATATCAAGTCAGATAAAAGAGATACAATATATATAGTTTCAGATTATGCTCAATATAACTCTATAAATTTAAATTCAAAATTTTATGAAAATGTAATAATTAATTATCAAGATAAAGAAATTACATGTATAAATTTTGATATCAATATGGAAACAAACATGGCAATAGCTTATAATGATGTTGTAATCACAGATACCAAGTCTATCATGAAAGCAGGAATAGTAGAATTTGATTTAAAAACTAAAAATATTAATATAAATCCTGAGACATCAACTAGTCAAATTGAAGTAATTGCAAACTAATGGCATTAATAAAAAAATTTAGAATTAAAAAATTTAAAGATAATAAAACTGTATTAGAACTTAAAGAAGTTTCAATGTTCTACAACAAAAGACAAATCCTAAATAATTTGAATTTAACAATAAACAAACAAGAAATTTTAGGAATGTTAGGACCTAATGGTGTAGGTAAATCTACTATTTTTCACATAATAACTGGTTTGAAAGATCCGAGTTTTGGCAAGGTTTTAATCAACGGTTTTGATTGTACAAAATTACCTATATATGAAAGAGCAACAAAATTCAAAATTGGATATGTTCCTCAATATGGAGGTTTGATACAAGATTTAAGTTTATTAGAAAATTTAAATCTGGTTGGTGAAATTCATATAAAAGAAAATGAACTTAGAAAAAATAAAATTGATAAAATTATATCTCAATTTGAATTTGATCCTTTATTAAAAATAAAAGCAAAACACCTATCAGGAGGTCAGAAGAAGAAACTTGTAATTGGTATGGCTCTAATAAATGACCCAACTATTTTACTTTTGGATGAACCTTTTGCAGCTTTAGATATCCTTACAATAAAAATGCTTCAAGAGATAATAGTAAACCTTCAATCTTTAGAAAATATTACAGTAGTAATTTGTGATCATCAGGCAAGGGACTTGTTAAGTTGTGTTGATAGAGCGATAGTATTATCTAATGGCAAGATTATTGCATCTGGGAGTCCGGATGAGATAATACAAGATTCAAGTGCAAAGTCCGCCTATTTTGGTGATGAATTTAAAATAAATTAGTCTACTTGTGCCAGATCATATCTTTATAAATAAAAAAATAAAATGTTTTAATAAAAAAATTCAGGTTGGTTCCGACAAAAGTATTTCTATTAGATCGATTCTTTTAGCATCACAGTCCGTTGGCATATCTAAGATTTCAAATTTACTAGAGTCTGAAGATGTATTAAATACTCTTAAAGCCATAAAAAAACTTGGTATAAATTACTTTAAAAAAAAAAATGTTTATCATATTCAAGGTTTTGGATTGAATAGTTTCAAAATAAAAAAAAATACTATTATTAATGCCGGAAATTCTGGAACGTTAGCAAGACTTATACTTGGTTTACTTGTTAAATCAAAATTTAAAGTAAAATTAATTGGAGATAAAAGCTTGTCTAAAAGAGATTTTTCTAGGGTAATAAAGCCTTTAAGATTATTTGGAGTAAATATTAAAAGTAAAAAGAATTTACTACCTATAGAAATATTAGGAACAGATTTTTTAAGACCAATTACATACAATGAGAATATTGGGAGTGCTCAAGTAAAATCTTGTATTATCTTTTGTGCCTTAAATACTCCAGGAAAAACAATAATTAATTCAAAGATTTCAAGAAACCATACAGAATTAATGCTAAAATTTTTAAAATATCCAATAATAGTAAATCAAAAACAAAATGTTGATAAAATATCAGTACAAGGTCTTCATCAATTTAATGCTTTTGAATATAATGTTCCAGGAGATATAAGCTCTGCTGCTTTTTTTATTGTACTTACACTTCTATCAAAAAAATCTCAAATTATTATAGAAAATGTTAATGTTAATAAAAGCAGAATAGGAGTAATAAAAATTTTGAATAAAATGGGTGCTGGCATTCAACTTAAAGACAAGAGAAATTATAATGGTGAATTAATAGCTAACATTAGTGTAAAAGGAAAAAATAATTTAAAAGCAGTAAATTGTCCCTCAAAACTTAATAGTGCGGCCATCGACGAATTTTTAATTATATTTTTAGTTGCAGCAAAAGCTAGGGGAGTGTCTAAATTTAAAGACTTAGGTGAGATGAATAAAAAAGAATCAAAACGGCTAGATTTAGGTGTTCAGTTTTTAAGATTAATAGGTATAAAAGTTGAAAGATTTAAAAATAACATTAATATTCATGGTAATCCAAACTTAGTTTTATCAAGTAATTTCGAAATTAAGAACTTTTTGAAAGACCACAGAATATTTTTTCTTTCATGCATTACCGCTTTAACTTTAGGGGGTAATTGGAAAATTAATGATACTAAAAGTGCAAATACTTCTTTTCCTAAATTTTTAAAAACTCTCAGATTGATCGGAGCCAAAATAAATTGAAAAAAAGAAAAAATATAATTACAGTTGCGATAGATTCTCCTGCAGCTGCAGGCGCTGGGACTCAAGCAAAATTAATTTCAGAATATTATAATTTATTTTATTTGGATACTGGAAAAATTTATAGATATATTGGAAAATTAAAATTAGAAAATAATAAAAATTTTACGTATAATTTAGTTAGCAAAGAAGTAGGTAATTTAAAAATAAATCAATTAAACAATAAAGCTTTACTATCGAATGAAGTTGCGATTTCTGCATCTAAGATTGCAAAAAATAAAAAAATTAGAAATATAGTACATAAATATCAGCAAAAGTGTGCTTATAACCCACCCAAGAAATATAAAGGGTCAGTTTTAGATGGGCGCGATATAATTACAGTACAATTAAAAGATGCTATGTTTAAATTTTACATAAGTGCGAGTCTTAAAGTAAGAGCAAAACGACGATACGAAGAATATAAAGATTTAGATAGAAAAATTACCTATAAAGAAGTTCTTAAAAGCCTAAGAATCAGGGATAAATCTGATAAAGAAAGGAAATTTGGCCCGCTAAAAAAAACAAAAGATTCTATCTTGATTAATACAACCAAATTAAGTAAGAAAGCATGCTTTAAAAAGATAAAAGCAATAATGGATAAGAAATTAAAAAATTAATGGAAATATATAAAGACCTAACATCTCCAGCAAGTCAGCAATTTGAAAAATTACTTAATAGCCAATTATCAAAGAATAAAATTGAAGAAGGCAAAATAGTTGAAGGTAAAATTACTAAAATAACAAACAAATATGTCTTCTTATTTATTCCAGGTTTAAAAAGTGAACCTGTGATTGATGTAAACGAAATGAAAATGATAGGATTAGGTGATGATGTAAAAGAGGGCACTTTGATCTCCGTATTACTTGAAAAGATTGAAGACAAAAATGGTGATGTAATTGTATCTGCACAGAAAGCTCAAAAAATCAAGGGATGGAACAAATTAGTTAAATGTTATGAAAACAAAGAACTAATTAATGGAAAGATCATACAAAAAACAAAAGGTGGTGTGATTGTTGAGCATACTGAAACAGGGTCTCTTATGTTTTGCCCTGGATCTCAGATTTCGGATAAACCTATGAAAAACATTGATCATTTAATTGGTGTAGAACAAAAGTTTGCTTTAATTAAGCTTGATATGGTTCGAGGTAATAGTGTTGTATCAAGAAGACAGGTAGTTTCCTCTAATAAGAAAGAAGATAAAGCTAAAATTATCGAAAAATATTTTAAAATTGGAGATGTTGTTAAAGATGCTGTTGTCAAAGGATATTCATCATTTGGGTGTTTCTTTGAAGTTAATACTCCTGAAGGCACATTAGATACGCTTTGCCACTTGCAGGAAATTAGTTATAGTAGAGTTAATCATCCAGATGAAATTTTTAATATAGGAGAAAAACATGATTTAAAAGTTATCTCTATTGATATGGAAAAAATGCAGGTTGGTTGTTCTATAAAACAACTCTCACCTGATCCTTTTGAACATATAACAAATTATGAAATTGGAAAAGAATACCCTGTTAAAATAGAAAAAGTTACAGACTATGGTTGTTTTGCTTCCATTGAACCAGGTTTAAGTGCTCTTTTACATAATTCAGAAATGAGTTGGACGAAAAAAAATGTTTCACCAAAAAAAATGTTTAATGTAGGAGATACTATTCCATGTGTAATAACAGAGATAGATAAAGAGAAGAGACGAGTTGCGATTTCTCATAGATTAACTCAAGAAAATCCTTACTCTAAGCTTGAAAGTGATTTTCCAATTGGTTCTGAAATTAGTGGAACAGTAAATAATTTAAATGAATACGCTATTTATTTAAAACTGGATGAATTTGATATTGATGGTTTTTTACATTCTAACGATTTATCATATACAGAAAAACCAGAGGAAGAATTAAAAAAGTATAAAAAAGGTGACAAAATCAAAGTTAAAATTCTAGAAATTAAAAAAGCTGATCAAAAGGTTAGGGTTGGATTGAAACAATTAAGCAAGGATCCATTCGATTGGTTTAAAGATAAAAATGTTAAAGATATAATAACTGTAAAGGTTACATCTTCAGACAACAAAGGTCTATTTGTAAAACCTGAGGGTTGTGATATTGAGATATTAATAAAGAAATCACAAATAGCCATGAGTGCCACAGATTCTCGACCTTCACGGTTTGTAGGTGGAGAACGAATTGATGCAGCAATTGCAGAGTTGAATTTCGAAAAGAGAAAAGTTTCACTTAGTATTAAATTACTCGAGGAAATAATGAATGCAAAAGCTATTAAAGAACATTCAAGTCCTTTAAGTGGAAAAAATCTTCCATTCTCCTCGCTTTCTGAACAATTAGATGATAAAAAAAACAAAAAGGACTCTGAATAAAAATTGTCAGTCGTAAAATCAGACTTAATTAAAGAATTAGTAGATAATTACCCGAATTTTATAAAAAAAGATTTGGTTAAACTATTTGACATTTTAATTTACGAAATGCTAGAGGCTTTAAAGAGAAAAGAAAGGGTTGAGTTAAGGGATGTATTTTCATTAGAACCTAGAATTCAAAAAGCAAGAATTTCAAGAAATCCAAAAACTAATGAAAAAGTAAATACACCAGAAAAAAAAGCAATCTTATTTAAAATGTCTAAAGAGTGGGCTAAAAAAATTAATGAGAAATAATAAAGTTTTTATTGCTTGCGATAGTAGAAATATCAGTAAAGTGAAAAAAATAATTAGAAATACTCAAAATTCAGAATTAAAGATTGGTTACAAGTTTGGATTAGAATTTTTAAATTCAAAGGGTGGAAGAAATTTCATATCCAAATTAAAAAATAAAATTACGTTTGGAGATTATAAGTTCTCAGATATCCCAAACACATGTGCATCAGCAATTAAAGCTGTAAATGATTTAAATTTTGACTATTTAACAATTCACATAAACTCTGGTCTAAAAGCGCTCAAAGAAGCTAAAAAAGTTTCAGGAAGAACGAAATTGATTGGAGTAACAATTTTAACATCTCTAGACAATAAATCACTTAAAGAAATTGGATATACTAATAAATTAAAAAAAATAGTTCTTGAGCAAGCTAAAATAGCTAATAAAGCAAAATTAGACGCAATTGTATGTAGCCCTCAGGAAGTAAATCTTGTTAAGAAAGTATTTAAAAAAGAAATAATAACTCCAGGAGTAAGATTTAACTCTAAAGCTAATGACCAGAAAAGAACTTTAACACCAAAAAAATCCTATAAAAATGGAAGTGACTGGTTAGTGATTGGAAGACCAATTACTCAAGGAAATATTAAAAATAATCTTCAAAATTTAATAAATCATTTAAAATAATGGTCAGAGGGATAAAAATTTGTGGGATCACTGATCTTGGGACTTTAAATTATATTTTAAAACATAAATTTCCTCCCAAATTCATAGGTTTTATTACAAATTACAAGAAGAGCAGAAGGTATGTGGAATATAAAAAGTTAAAAAAGTTAGTTAGTATTAAAAAAAATAAGACAAATTTCGTTTCTGTACTTGTTAATCCAGATGACAAAATATTAGAACAAATTAAAGAACTTAATTTTGATTTTTATCAGCTGTATGATGTAAGCCCTGAAAAGACAAAAATAATAAAAGAAAGATATAACATTAAAGTGATTACTGCTTTAACAATAAATAGTCAAAAGGATGTTGACATATATAAAGATTATGATGAAATTTCAGATTTAATTCTTTTTGATGGGAAAGGTTACGAAAAATCAATTGGATTTAATCATGAATTATTAAATTC
>CESW01087646.1_pt1 | contig 10839 bp, 10 predicted proteins | sample 531171 | NCBI WGS metagenome assembly CESW01 (sample SAMEA2621859, study PRJEB7988) | marine metagenome | biome: marine biome (ENVO:00000447); feature: surface water layer (ENVO:00002042); material: "saline water (ENVO:00002010), including plankton (ENVO:xxxxxxxx)" | depth 5 m
CTGAAATGTCATCTAACGTTATCCAGCAAATTGGTGCTAGACTTTAAGATCATTTTTTCTTTCTTTTAAAACTACCTTTACCTTTTTTGGGTTTTACTATCCGAGTTTTATATTTTGGTGTTAGAAGTTCTCTTGCGATTGAGTTTTTCTTTTTATACATAATCTATTTTTTTTACCCAAAATTGATACATACCAATAAAAGCATCTATATTATTTTTCTCGTACTCATTCCAATTTTCAAGTTTAGTATTAGTTTTATCATCTGGATATTTTTTTGAATAATTATTTTTTATATTTGAATTATTAAATCCAAGAAACTCCAGCTTATTTTTTGCTAATAAATCTGAAATTTGAATTAAGTTATATCGATGCTCATTAACGTGAAAAATTAAATCTCTAATATTAGAGGTAGAATAGAAGTCATAGTTTTTCGTAAGTTTTTTCAAAGATTCATTGTTATTACTCATAATTATATTTCTACAATTCCTTATATCATCAACATTATTTTGAAAATTATTTTTTTTTATAAACTCTCTAGCTTCAACTATGTGCTTCCTTGCTAAATTACTATACAAACCAATTTTTAAAAATCCATTTGGTTCAAGCATATCTACTAGTACCTTCAAACCCTCTTCTGGATTTTTCATATGATGGAGAACTCCCATACATTCAATGATCATAAATTTTTTATTTAAATTTTTTAAATTTATTAAATCACTATGTAAAAAATTTATATTTTTATAACCTAACTCTTGAGTTTTTCTTTTTGCATAGGCTAGACTGGACAAACTTAAGTCAACAGCTGTAATATTTGAATTCTCATAGAATTTTCTGTAAGCTAATTGCTGCCCTGTTCCGCAACCTGCTATAAGAATTTCAGCATTGTCTAAATTAATGTTAGAATTTATTTTATTAGGGAAAATATCATTGTTTAAAACGTTTAGGAAATTCATATTTAAACTTTTATTAGCATTTCTCCATCTAGGGTAAGGGTTTTCCTCATACTGATCTCTTACTTTTTTAGAAATAGCATCCGTAATAACACCAAATGATTTTATAGAATTTTTAATTTCCCTCTCTTTTAAAGGTTCATGAAGTGAAATTTTGATTAACTCATTAAATAAATTATTTTTTGAAGTATAATTTGACAGTTTTTCACTAATTGTTTTTGATTTATTAATGGGAACATAACAAGCTAAAATTGCTATTTCTAGCTCATTGATTGTCTTATCATTTTCAATTTTTTCTTTTAGATTATTTACTAATTGTATTTCCTTATTATTTTGGAAAATAATATATTCATTTAAATTTGATTGTTCTGCATATGAAATTATAAAATCAATATTTTCTGTGTTATTATTTAATACACTATTGTCTAATGAAATAAGTAAATCATTTCTAATTTTACATAATAATTTTTCTATCCAAACATCACGGCATAATGATTTTTGTAAAACTAAATGAAATAGTTTTTTTTTTAGTATTTTTTTTATTAATGTATTTTCAAGTAAATTTGAATTTGTGTCTAAAAGTTTTTGAATTTCCTTTTGATCTTTTAAAGTAAAAATTAATTTTTTAGCATTATTAAATAACTCATTCTGATCAACTGAATTTTTTTTATATAATAATATGAATAACTTAGTTAAATCCTCACTATTTCCATCAGTTACATTCTCAAATTGTACAGATTTTAAAATTTGTGCAAGAATATTTATAGTAAATATATTTTCAGCGTCTATTGATAAAGATTTTTGAATATTTAAAATAGCTTTTTCATACTTGTAAACTCGAAGGAGTAATTGAGCTAAAATGTTAAGTGTAATGACGTTTTGTGGTTTGATTTCTAAAACCTTTTCAAAACAGTTAATTGCATCTTGATTTTTATTAAAATTATTTAAAATAATGCCTTTATTAAAAAGAGCTGATAAAAGATTTGGTTTTAGTTCAAGTGCCTTATCATAGTATGGTAAAGCAGTATCAAATTCTCCTGTTTCAAAAAATAAATTTCCTAAATTAAGTTTAATTTCGTAGTTATTTGGTATTAGTTTATCAGCTTCAAACAATAAAGGTTTGGCTAATTGAAATTTTTTTGATTGAGCGTATAAAGTACCTAAATTGAAAATTGCTTTTGGATTATTTGAGTCTTTTTCTAATACTTCTTTATAAGTTTTTTCAGCATCTATAAGATTATTATTTTTGTGATTTTGAATTGCTTGACTAAGTTTTTCGTTAATTGTTGAGTCGTCTATTTTCACTTTATAAAATAACCTGACTTTGAACTTTTTATAAAATTATTGTCATTAAAAGTTACCTGAATCTTTTTTCTCAGTCTGTATATGTGAGTTTCAACAGTATGAGTCTCAAGCTTTGAATTGTGGCCCCATACTTCCTTTTGCAAAATATCAACATTGATTGGAATTTTAGAATTTTTCAAAAATAGTACTATATTAGTCTCTCTTTCTGTCAAATATAAAGTCTTTTTACTATTAGATATGTATCTAGAATTTAAATTTAATTTGTATCTTCCAATATCAATGTCTGATTGCTGACTAAACCTCTTTTTTAAAAAATTAATATTTATTTTCTCTATTAACTTTGAAATTTGAACTGGAGACTTATCAATTATTATTTGGCCTTTTATATTTTTTATTTTTTTATTCGAAATTATTAAACTTGAAGCAGGATCCTTATTATAAAGTTTATTAGCATCTTCTTTAAGTAAATGAATTATATTAAAATTTAAAAAGTGATCAATTTCTTTTAATATTTCATATAAAATTTTATAATCATAAATTATTAAAGTTTGATTATTCATGTAATAATAAGATATGACAATTATTCTAAAAAATAAAGCAACTCTTAAATATGATGAATTTGTCTTTAAATGTAATATTGGAAAAAGAGGTTTAACTAAGAATAAAGTTGAAGGAGATAAAAAAACTCCAATTGGTAAATTTTCTTTAGGTTCTTTGTACTATAGAAAAGATCGAGTCTCAAAACCTTTAACAAAATTAAAATGTATTCCAATAAAAAAAGAAATGGGTTGGTGTGATGATGTTAAAAATAAAAAATTCTATAATAAGATAATGAAAATTAGAAAAAAAAAAATTAAGCATGAAAAATTGTTTAGAAGAGATTCTAAATATGATTTAATGATACCTATAAACTACAATACACATAAACCAAAAATAGGAAAGGGAAGTGCAATTTTTCTTCATCTAGGCAAAAATTTAAATCCAACATTAGGTTGTATTAATTTGAAAAAAAAAGATTTTTTAATTCTGGCTAAACTAATTAATAGAAAAACTAAGATTAGGATTTATTAATCTCTTTTTCCAAATATGTTCGATCCAATTCTTAAAAAAGTTGAATTATATTCCAATGCTTTAAGATAATCAGATGACATACCCATGCTCAATTCATTCAGGTTAATAGAGCTATTAAGACTACTCATTTGAGAAAAATATTTAGAGGGATCTTCGTCAAATGGTGGAATACACATTATACCAATAATATTCAATCCTAAATTTTTAGAAAAATTATAAAAATCTAAAAGATTTTTTTTCATTATACCTGATTTTTGGCTTTCATCTGCAAGATTAATTTGAATGAATATTTTGGGTTTTACATTTAGTTTATTCTGCTCATCGGCAATTTTTTTGGCTAATTTTTCACTATCTAGTGAATGAATATATTCAAATATTTTAACTGCGAATTTTACTTTGTTGGTTTGTAATTTACCAATTAAATGTAATTTAATTTTATCATTTTCTTTTTTAATTTCAGTCCATTTCTCAATTGCCTCTTGGACTTTATTCTCACCATAGTGAATATGACCATTTTCAATTAAAGGCATTATATGTTGTAAGCTAAATGTTTTTGAAACAGCAATAATTGTAGGTATTTTATTTAATTTATCTAAATTAATTAATTTTGATTTGATAGAACTTTGAATTGATATTAAATTTTGAACAGTTTTATGCATACAAATTCTCTAAAAAAGTATTATTTTATTAAAAGATTTATCAAACATAATATTGATAAACAAAGCAGAAATACAATCATAATATATAGAAATTACAATAAAGAAATAGATGTTTCAGAAGTACGAGAGTTGAATTCATACTGTAAAGAAAAAAAGCTTAAATTTATGATCTCAAATAATATTAAGCTATCTCTAAAATTAAATTTAGACGGAGCATATATACCTGCCTTTAATTCTAAATTTACTCATCTAGCCTATAAATTTAAGCCAAATTTTAGACTTATTGGGTCTGCTCATAACTTAAAAGAAATTAGAATAAAAGAGAAACAAAATGTAAGTGAAATTTTTTTATCTTCTATATTTAAAGGAAATAAAAACTATTTAGGTATTAATAAATTCAAATTAATTTCAGACTATTCAGAAAAAAAAATTGTAGCTTTAGGAGGTGTTTCAAAAAAAAACATACATCTACTTAAGCTAACTAAATCTATTGGGTTTGCAGGAATTTCTTTTTTTGAATAAAAAAAAAGGCCCCTTAAAAAGGGGCCTTTTAATTAGTATATTAACTTCTAATATTAGTAAGCAAATTTGAAGTTAAGTTCAAAACCGTCTTCGTCGTTAGTAGCTGTTCCACCAACGTTGTTAATGCTTGAAGTAGAACCTGATACAGTCAATCCACCAGATGTGTAAGAGAAACTTACTCCACCAGCTTCTTGATCTTCTTTGTCAGCACTTTCGTAACTGATTGTAGAACTGTTAACAGATACTGATAGGTCATCACTTACAGCATAAGAAAGACCGATAGCACTGAAGTCCTCATCTGCAGTTCCAGTACCAAAATCAGTTGAGTTAGCTTGTATACCAACTGACATTGCGCCCATTGTGTATACTGCAGCTAAGTTAGTATTGTCAGCTTCATTTGCAGCGTTTTTGTTTTCACCCATTGCTGCATATAATGCTAAACCATCAATACCAGTGTATTTTATACCATACTCCAATGAACCTTCGATTCTTGTAGTTCCAAGTGACGGAGCGTATGATGCTAAAAGATCCATACCATCCATTAAATTCATGTTTAGTACGAATACATCATCAGAACCTTGTCCGTTTGCTGCACCATCAACTGTACCAACACCACCAACACCTGTACCATGTGCTTCTTCGTTAGCAGTTGGAGTTAAATCATCCCATGCAGATATTGGTCCTGAGTTGTCCATACCAGCAAATTGTAGAGATCCTAAATCATTAGAAACTGTTACAAGTGCTGCACCAGTTGAACCGTTGTCTATTTCGTATTTGTAAGTGACAGACATTCCATTGTCCATTTCACCACTTGATGTAAAAGTAATAGAGTCACCTTGGCTCCATTTGTTTTTTACATTACCAGATTGGCTTACGTATGTAATAGCAGTTGAACCAGAAACGCTGAAATCTGCAGCATGACCAGTTGTAGCTACTAATGCAGTACCTAGAGCTGTCAATCCGATTTTCTTTAGATTGTTCATATTATTACCTTTCGTTAATTGTTTAATATTAAACAATGTCAGATTTACCAATATTTCAGAGTAAATTTAGATAATATTAGATAAAATAGGCTAATTTTAGAAAAGTGTTGTATTTTTACATCACAAATAAGTGTTTATTTTCCTCATTTTTAAAGAATTATTGAAAAATTTCTTTTAAATTATGATATTTTTAAATTAAAACAAAATAGTGCAAACATTTTCATTAAATTTTAAAAAAATACTTACCCTTTTATGTGCAGGATTCGTTTTTCTAGCATTATACTCTTGCAATCCAGGTGACGCCAGAAAGAATCCACCTAATCCAGAATTGAGGGTCAAGAAAAATCTTGAAGAAGGTAGGGGTTTTAGGTTGGATAATGTAATTAAAAATAGACGAAAAGGTGGAAACTTTGAGTTCGCAAGCTCAAATGAACTTTGGAGAGCATCCCTTGATACAATAGACTTTATGCCACTTTCGTCTGTTAATTATAGTGGTGGAATTATAGTTACAGATTGGTATTCAGATGGCTCTAATTTAAATGAATCGGTTAAAATTTCTATCAGATTTTTATCTAATGAAGTAAGCGTAGATGCAATTGATATTAAAATTTTCTATAAAGAATGTAATCAAGTTATGAATTGTGAAGTTACTCAAAAAAAAGGTCCCCTTTTAGCGGAACTTAAAAGAGAAATACTAAATAAAGCGGCACTTTATAAAAAACAAACAAAAGATAAAAATTTTGAAGAATATACTGGTAGTGCAGGTAAAGTAGATTAGGTATATAAAATAAAATTTAACCAGTGATCTCAGAAAGATATAATTTTAAAACTGTTGAGCTTAAGTGGCAAAATAAGTGGGAAAGTTCAAAAGTTTTTACTTCAAAAATTGATAAATCAAAAAAGAAATTTTACTGCTTGGAAATGTTCCCATATCCGTCAGGAAAAATCCATATGGGTCATGTGCGAAATTATACAATCGGAGATGTATTATCTCGATATAAAACTCTAAGAGGTTTCAATGTACTACACCCTATGGGTTGGGATTCATTTGGTATGCCAGCAGAAAATGCTGCAAGAGAAAATAATTTAAATCCAAAAGATTGGACAAATAAAAATATTACAGCAATGAAAGAACAACTAAAAAGACTTGGACTTTCAATTGATTGGGATCGTGAAATTTCTACTTGCTCAGAAGATTATTATAAACATCAACAATTATTTTTTTTAGAACTATACGAGAAAGGATTAGTTTACAGAAAAGAGAATTATGTCAATTGGGATCCAGTTGATCAAACTGTTTTAGCAAACGAACAAGTAATTGATGGTAAAGGGTGGAGGTCTGGAGCTAATGTTGAAAGAAAGAAGTTAAATCAATGGTTTTTTGATATTTCAAAATTTTCCCAAGAATTACTTGATGGTTTAGAGCAACTTAAACAATGGCCGAACAAAGTTAAGGTGATGCAAAAAAATTGGATAGGTAAATCATTTGGTTGTGAAATATCTTTCAAAACAGAGGGAAATTTACCCGTAAAAGAAATTAAATGTTTTACGACTCGACCCGACACTCTATTTGGTTTTTCATTCTTAGCATTATCTGTTGATCACGAAATATCAAAATATTTTTTAAAGGATAAAAAATTTCAAGATTTCAAAAAGGAATGTTCTAAAACTGGAACAACCGAAGAAGCAATTGCAATTGGAGAAAAGATAGGTTTTAAAACTGGTTTACTTGCTATTAATCCATTAAATCCTAGTCAAAAAGTTCCAGTATTTTTTGCTAACTTTGTTCTTATGGATTATGGATTTGGTGCTGTTTTTGGATGTCCAGCTCACGACCAGAGGGATTTTGATTTTGCAAAGAAATATAATCTTGAAATTAAAACTGTTGTTAAACCACATGATAAAGATAATACATTCTGTGTTGAAGAAGAAGCTTATACTGGCGATGGTACTATAATTAATTCAGAATTTCTTAATGGACTAAATGTTCCTGAGGAATCAATTTTAAAAACAATAGATATTTTGGAAACAAAAAAACTTGGTAAAAAACAAATTAATTTTAGATTAAAAGATTGGGGTGTATCGAGACAGAGATATTGGGGTTGTCCTATTCCTATTGCTTATGATGAAGAAGGTAAAGTTGTGGCTATTTCAAAAAATGATTTACCAGTAAAATTGCCTGAAAATATAGATCTGAACTCAAAAGGTAATCCTTTAGACTTTAAAGATGATTGGAAGAATATCACTATTGAAGGAAAAAAATATACAAGAGAGACTGACACATTAGATACTTTTGTTTGTTCATCTTGGTACTATTTGAGATTCTGCTCACCTAAAGAGGATAATTATGGATTTAAAAAAGAGGATATTGATTATTGGATGCCAGTTGATCAGTATATTGGAGGTGTGGAGCATGCAATTTTGCATCTCTTATACTCGAGATTTTTTTTAAAAGCTATTGGATATAAAAATAAAAATTTTCAATTCAGTGAACCATTTGAAGGATTATTTACACAAGGAATGGTTTGTCATGAAACCTATAAAGATAAAAATAATAATTGGCTTAGCCCTAATGAGATAGAATTAGTAGGAGATAAGTATTATAAAAAGGGAGATCTAACAAATATTGTTAAAGTTGGACCATCAGAGTCAATGTCAAAATCAAAAAAAAATGTCATTGATCCAGAAAGTATAATGGATAATTATGGAGCTGATGCAGTAAGATTATTTATTTTATCGGATAGCCCTCCAGAAAAAGATGTACAATGGTCAGACCAGGGAATGGTTGCCTCATACAAATTTCTTCAAAAATTATGGGTTTTGCATAATAAAATTAAAAAAAAGATAATTGATAGCTCAAAGACATTTAATAAAGATAATGAATTAGAAAAATTTACAAACCAAATGGTACACAAGATAACAACAAATCTGGAGAATTTTAGTTATAATGTGATAGTTGCAAATATTTATGAAACTTATAATTTTTTGAATAAAGAAATTGAAAAAGATATTGACGTCAACACTCTTAAAAATAACTATGAAAAGATTCTAATTTTATTGTCTCCTGCAGTTCCACATTTTTCAGCTGAATGTTTCGAGGATTTAAAATCTAATGCTATAAAAAAATGGCCCAGCGTAAATTCTCAATTTCTTAATGAAGATAAAATTGAGTATGTAATTCAAATTAATGGAAAGAAAAGAGCTATTTTAAAGGAAACTAGAGATCTGGATCAAGAAAGTCTGTTACTTAAAGTTAAATCGAATAAACTATCTGATAAATATTTAAAAAATAAATCTATTCTCAAAGTAATTTTTGTTAAGAATAGATTGATTAACTTATTAACAAATGAATAAATTATTGACTAAATATATAACCATTTTATTTTTAATTTTTATTACAGCCTGTTCTTATAAACCAATCTTTAGTGGAAAGAATTATAGTTTTGAAATTAATGAAATAACTTTTACAGGTGAAAAGGATATAAATAATATTATCAAGAATAAGTTAGATACCATCAAAAAAAACAGTCAATCAGAAAAAACAAAATATGATATTTTTGTAAACACAAAAAAAATAAGAGAAATATTTTCAAAAGATAGCAAGGGAGACCCTAATAAATTTAATATAATTCTTATTACAAAATATGAAGTGAAAGAAAATGGAAAACTAGTATTTAAAAGAACTTCAGAGAATAATAATACCTTTAATAATGACACTGATAAGTTCCAACTTGAACAAAATGAAAAAATGATAATAGAAAATTTATCTGAAAAAATTGGTGGAGAAATAATTTCCTCAATTATTAATCTCAATGATAATTAAAATTTTTGAAATAGAAAAATTTAAAAAATCTAATTCTAATATACATTTAATTTATGGAGTAAATGAAGGTATAAAAGAAGACGTAATAAACAATCTTTATATTAAAAGTTTTGATGGTGATATTTTAAAATATGATGAGCAGGAAGTTTTGAATAATGAAAACGAATTTATCTCTAGCCTGTTAACAAAATCATTATTTGAGAATAAAAAAATTATTATTATTTCGCGAGCTACCGACAAATTATATACATTAATGAATTATATTTTAGAAAGAGACATATCAGAAACTAAAATTATTATTAAATCATCAAACTTAGAGAAAAGATCCAAACTTAGAAGTATGTTTGAAAAAGACAAAGCAGTAATTTGTACACCAGTTTATGAGGACGATATAAGATCACTAAACACTTTTATTCAAAATTTTTCAAAAGAATATGGACTAAACCTATCACAAGAAATAAAGAATATACTTATTGAAAGAGCTAAAGGAGACAGAATTAACTTAAAAAATGAATTAATTAAACTTAAAAACTTATCTATTACAAAGAATAAATTAACTGTTGAAGATGTAATGAAACTTTCCAATCTTGCAGAAAATTACAGCGTATTTGAATTATCAGACAATTATTTAGCTAAGAATTTAAAAAAGGTCTCCAATATTATCAATGAAAATAATTATTCATCAGAGGATTGTATATTAATAATAAGAACAATATTAAATAAGTCAAAAAGGTTATTGAAAATCAAAAATGCAATGGATGAAAATGAAAATATTGATCAAATAATTTCAGGTTTCAAACCACCGATATTCTGGAAAGAAAAAGATATTGTTAAAAAACAAGCTCAATCATGGTCCACTAAAGAAGTGAAGGAAATTATTTTTAAAATCAACGACTTAGAAGCTTTGGTCAAAAAAAATTCAGCAAATTCAATGCTTTTTGTATCTAATTTTGTAAGTAATAATTAGTAATTTTGTTTAATTATTTCTACTAATTTATCAAATTGATCTGCACTTTTATACTCTAAACTTATAGTTCCAGAGTTATTTCCTCTATTATTTACAAAAACTCTAATCCCAATTTTGTCTGTAAGTTCTTCTTCAAGACTAGTTATATTTGGATCTTTTTTCTTTCTAGAACTATTAGAACTAGACTTCATTATGCGCACCAAATTTTCAGCTTGTCTAACTGATAACTTTTTTAGTATAATTTTTTTTGCTAAAAGAACAGCATTGTCTAGACCAACTAAAATTTTTGCATGACCTTGTGATAATTTTTCTTCAATTATTAATTCTATTATTTCTTGTGGCAAAGATAAAAGCCTTAAGCAATTTGATATATGAGCTCTACTTTTACCAATAAATTTTGATACTTTATCTTGGTCATAACTAAATTCATCAATTAATCTTTTATAACCCTCTGCCTCTTCAATCGGATTTAGGTCCTTTCTTTGAACATTTTCTACAATAGCAAATTCTAAAGATTTAAGATTATCTACATTTATAACAACTACTGGTACTTCATGAA
>CESW01143794.1_pt1 | contig 10816 bp, 9 predicted proteins | sample 531171 | NCBI WGS metagenome assembly CESW01 (sample SAMEA2621859, study PRJEB7988) | marine metagenome | biome: marine biome (ENVO:00000447); feature: surface water layer (ENVO:00002042); material: "saline water (ENVO:00002010), including plankton (ENVO:xxxxxxxx)" | depth 5 m
TTAAATTTCAAGCTTTGTTCTAATAATTCTAAGTCTCTCTTTACTCTCCTTGCTCCATCGGGCTCTAACGAGGCAGCGTGATCTGTTCCCTTAAGAGTCCTGTCTAATGTAAAATGTCTTTCAACCCATTTCACTCCTAACGTGCCAGCGGCAATATCTGAAGAAATACCCTGATGATGTCCAGAAAAACCAATTGAACACACTTTTTTTTCATATTTTTTCCTCAAACGTGATATTTCCAGCAAACAAATATCTTTATGTTTTACTGGATAATCTGAAGTGCATGCGTATAAAATTAACTTCTTATTTTTTTTGTATTTTTTAGCAAGGTTGAAAATCCTTTTTTCCTCTTTTTGATTAGTCATCCCTAGAGAAATATGAGAGTAACCATTAAATTTTTTAAACAAGTAAGTCAACAATTTGATATTATTATTGCACGCTGATGGAATTTTTATATGTTTCATTTTAAGAGAAATCAATTGCTTGAGAGAAGTTAAGTCCCAAGCAGAACACATGTACTCAATTTTTTTTTTCTTACAATAAGATTGAATTTTTTTATGTTGGTTAATATTAAATTCCAATTTTTCTCTATGCAAACCATAAGTAGCAGCAAAAGAATTAGCAGGCACAGGGTGGGGTAAATTATATTTTGTTTCACCCAACAACTCAATTGGGTTTCTTTTTTGAAATTTAACAAATTTTACATCACAAAAATTAACAAGAACATCAATCATTTTCATTGCCAATTTCATGCTTCCTTGATGATTGCACCCTACCTCGGCTACAAAATTTATTGCAATATTTTTTTTTTTCATTAGAAAAGGTAATTTATTATATGATCAATTTTATGAAATTAAACCCTAAAGATTTTAGAAATTATAAAAACAACGGTGTAATAAGAGTAAAAAAAGTATTTTCGAGGTCTGAGATTATAAACTTGAAAAAAAATATTGATTTATATATTAAAAAAAAAGCCAAAATTCTCAAAGGCAAAGAAATTAACTTTATACAAAATGAGGTGAATTCAATTCATTTATTTAAAGATGTTTTTTTTAAAAAATTTTCTAATCAATCAAAAATTCTTGAGTTAGGTAAATTTTTCCTAAAAGCTAAACCAAAAATTAGGCACTTTGAATATTTCGCAAAACCTAAAAAAATAGGCTTACCTAGCCCAATGCACCAAGATAACTATTATTGGAATTTATCAAATCCTAACTCTTTTACAATTTGGATTGCGATTGATAAAGCAACAAAAAAAAACGGTGTAGTGGAATACCTTTTGGGTTCACATAAAAGATTATATTCACATGTTCCATCATATGCACCGGGAAGTTCACAAAAAGTAAAAGAAATTGTTAAATTAAAAAATAAATTTAAGACTAAATCTTTTAATCTAAATTCTGGTGACTGCTTAATTCATCATTCCCAAATAATACATGGGAGCAAAAAAAATTCCTCAAACAATTCAAGAAAAGGTTTTACAGTTCAAGTTATGACAACTACTTCAAAAGTTAATAAAGAAAAATTCATAAAGTACCAAGAATCATTAAAAAAACAAATTGAGTTGAGAGCAACCTAGTATTCTTAAATGTCCCCTGGTAATGAACTTATTGATAAAAAGGAACTTGATGAAATCAAAAAAATATTTACTAAAAGTGATGGTGTTTTATTTGCGCATGGATTTGACAAAAGACGTAAAAATATATTTAGAGTCCGGAATTTTGAGAAAAAGCTGTCTAAAAAATTTAATAGTAGATATGTTCAATGTGTTAGTTCTGGAACAGCAGCAATTAAAATAGCATTAAAAGCATTAGGCGTGAAACATGGCGATGAGGTAATAACACAAAGTTTCAACTTCATTGCTACAATTGAGGCAATTTTAGATTGCGGTGCAAAACCAATTATTACAGGAATTAATGATGGGTTAAATATGCCTGTTAATGAACTGTCAAAATTAATAACAAAAAAAACTAAAGCAGTAATTATTGTCCACATGCTTGGCTACAGCGCGGAAATTGATAAAATAATAAAGTTTTGTAAAAAAAGAAAAATTCCATTAATTGAAGATAACTGTGAAGCGGTGGGTGGAACTTATAATAAAAAAAAACTCGGCACTCTTTCAGATATTGGAATTTTTAGTTTTGATTTCGGTAAAACAATAACTACTGGAGAGGGTGGGTGTATTCTTACAAATAATAAAAAAAATTATTTATTTTTTAAAAGATATCATGACCATGGACATAAGCTATTAAAAAAAATTCCTAGGGGCATAGACGAAGCTGATATGCCAGGTTTTAACTACAGAATGACAGAGCTTCAAGCTGCAGTAGGACTCTCACAACTCAAAAAATTAGATTTTATACTTAATGAGAGTAAAAAAAGGTTTAATTTACTAAATAGAATTCTCAGTAAAAAATTTGAGATGAGAGACATATATTCAGGGTCTGAGCCAAATTATGACACAATTATTTTTAAAGTTGAAAATAAAACTAAAAGAGAAAAAATAGTTGATTACTTAGTTAAATCTGGCATAGGAACAAAGAATTTGCCTGATGCTATAAAATGGCATTTTGCCTATTTCTGGAAGCATGCAATTACAAAAGATCAATTAAAAAATACAATTTATTCAAAGAAAATTTTGGAAAAATATATTGCTATACCAATATATTTAAACGTAAGTTTAAAGAGCTACAAAAAAATTTCGCTAAGTTTGCTAAAAATTATTAATTCCTAGTTTTTAAATTTTCTACTTTTTTAGCAAGTTCAAATGTAAATTTATCATCAATGTCTATAAAATTTAATCTATCAATTTCGTAGGGAAAAGTATTTTTATTAATAATTGTCTTTCTTTTATTAAAAAAGTTTCTTGTGAAAAAAAACATTGAACCAGTTATAAACATATATTTGTTTATATAATTTTGCCTATTTACTACTCTTTTCCCTAAAAGATAGCTCCACTTATTTTTTTTCTTTTTAATAATTTCATAGGGGCTTTCAAGAACTTTAGTAACATGCATAAGAGAACTTAATTTTTTTGACTGGATAAATTTTAATGTATTTAAAATCTCATTTTTTCTCAAAACTGGAGATGTAACTTGAAAAAGTAAAAATTTAGTATTTTTTTTTTCATTATTATAAAAATTCAAAAAGTTGTCAATTAGATCATCTATTTTTGAATCTGTTTTAGATAATTTACTTATTCGCTTATATTTTATATCAATTTTTTTATTTTTAATAATTTTTTTTTTATAAAACTCAGAGTCTGTTAAGATATAAATCCTCTTAATTTTTTTGATATCTATCAGTTTTTTAATTGTAAAATTTACTAAATTGACTCTTTTTTTAAATAACAATATGTTTTTATTTTTCAAACCTCTTGACTTTGATCTCAGGGGGATTATTGCTTCAAACATGCTTGTTTTTATCTATAAATCTCAAAAGAATAGGTTTATTTCTACTTTAACAAAAAAAGAACATAATAAAATTTTGTAATTCATAATAATACTATGAAAAATTTTATACATTTTTTAACTGAAAATAACAAAAAATCCATAATATTATTTATTATTCTTAATATTTTTTTAGTATTTGTTGAAACTTTTAGTATAGCTTTAATACCTTTAATTATTGATTTCTCAATAAGTAATAATCCAATACTTCCACAATATTTTATATTTTTAGAAAGTTTACTAAATGATATTGATAAAAAAAATATTCTTTTATACGGGTCTCTTTTTTTAATTATTCTTTTTATACTTAAAAATATTTATGTGATTTTTTTGGTAGCTTTTCAAGCTAATCTATTTAGAAATTTTAGCAAACAAATTAAAAAAAAATTTTTCAAATTGTATCTTGACGCTCCTTTTGAGGTTATAAATAATTATAATTCATCTCAGATACTTAGAAACATTGATACCGAAACATCTAACTACGTTAATAATTTTTTCTTTATTATTAAATCTTTTAAAGATTTTTTTCTTTTTATTTCAATTTTTTCTTTATTGCTTTTTGTTGATTTGAAATCGACTTTGCTTTCTTTTTCTTTATTACTAATTTTATTAATTCTTTATTTTTTAATATTTTCAAAAAAATTAAAAAAATTTGGTCAGAATACTTTAGGTGCAAAAAACCATTTAATTAAAGTTTTACTTCAGAGTTTAAGCTCTATCAAAAATATTAAGATTACAAATAAGGAAGATATTTTATTGTATAAATTTCTTAAAGAGGTTAATGTTTACGAAAGTGCTAGAAAAAAAATAAATATTATTTCTGCTATACCAAACTCATTATTTGAGGTGTCATTTGTAGTTGTTATTTTTTCACTGATTATAATTATATCAGAGTCTGAAATTGAGAATTATTTACCAATTATTTCATTATATATAGTCTCATTTATAAGATTATTACCGATCTTCTCTAGGATAGGCACAACTTTATCATCTTTAAGAAGTTCTTACCCATCTGTTCAACATTTAAACAATGAAATTAAAGTTTTAGGAAAACTTAAAAAAAATGAAATCAAAAATTTCAATAAAAATAATAAATTTGATTTCAACAAAAGCATTAAGTTAGAGAAGGTAAGTTTTAAATATCTGAAAAATAAAAAAATAATAATTGATAATCTTAGTTTTTTAATAAATAAGGGTGTCGCAGTTGGTTTGGTTGGAAAATCAGGATCGGGAAAATCTACACTTATCAATTTAATTTGTGGTTTATTGCCTCCCTCAAGTGGAGTAATTAAAATAGATGATAAAGATATATTTCAAAATATTATAGGTTGGCAAAATAGGATTGGTCTTGTACCTCAAGAAAATTATTTGTTAGATGATACAATTTTAAATAATATTATTTTTTTTGATGATAAGAAAGATATTGATAATATAAAACTTGAAAACGCAATGTATTACTCTGGTGTTTCTCAATTTATAAATCAGTTAAATGAAGGGTTGAATACAGTTGTGGGAGAGAGAGGCTCTTCACTTTCTGGGGGACAAATTCAAAGAATAGCTTTAGCAAGAGTTTTGTATCAAGATCCAGATGTATTAATTTTAGATGAATTTACAAATTCTTTGGATCCAGAAAATGAGGATTTTATATTAAAGCAACTACAATTACTTAAAAAAGAAAAAAATAAAAATTTTTTTATTATAACACATAAAATGAAGCCTTTAAAATTATGTGATAAAATTATTGTTTTAGAAAATGGTAAAATTTTACAAGAATATATTTTTGACGAATTTTATAAAAAATTTAACTTTATTTATGAATGACATTTTTAATTAAAACAATTGTTCGTTCGACTATTGATAAAATCAAACTGGTATCATAGAAGAAATGATAATGAATGAATTAAAAGAAGACGAATTTATTACAAAATTAATTGGTTTTAAAAGTTACATTATTCACAAAAAAATTTTATCAAAAAGTTTTAAAAATCTAAAAAAACCTTTTTTTCTAACCATCAAATCAAAAAAAAAAATTTTTTTCAAATCAAAAGTTAAAGGTGTTAAAATTGATCTTCCTTCAAAATTAATACATTTCGAAAGAAGATTTAAAAAAAAGGTTTTTATAGATTTGTCATGTCGTGACGCAAAAAAAAAAGATATCAATAAGATAATGAATATTGCTAAGGAAAATAATTTGGATTCACGATTTATGGTTGATAAATTGATTCCAAATAAATTTAAAAAAAAATATAGATCACAATGGGTAAAAAATTTTTTTAATAAAAAAAGAGGCGATCATTTATTTGTTTCATATCAAAATAATGAAATATTAGGTTTTATATTAATCATTAAAAAGAAAAAAATTTTAATTATTGATTTGATTGCTACTAGTAAAAAATATAGAAAAAAAGGAGTGGCGACTTCACTTATAAACTATACAAATAACAAATTAAGGAAAAAAAGTAATAAGATCATTGCAGGAACCCAATTTAATAATTTTTCAGCAATAAAAATGTATCAAAAACTTGGATTTACAAGGAAAAAAGAGATGACATTTTGTTATCATATCCATGGTAAATAAATCTGAAATAAAATGATGAAAAATTATAATTATAAAAAAAGAATTATCTCAAAAAAAAATTGTGTTTCTATTATCGGTTTGGGGTATGTAGGATTACCATTATCTCTTTTGATATCAAAAAAAGATAAAGTTATAGGCATAGACATAGATAAAAAAAAGATAAGCATTTTAAATTCAAATAAAAGTTATCTTGAAAGAATTGATAATAGTAAAATTCGTAGATTTAATAACAAAAAAAATATTTTTTGTTCAGATTTCTCAAAATTAGAAGATAGCAATTTTATAATTATATGTGTTCCTACACCTTTAAAAAAAAATAATACACCAGACTTAAGTTTTATTAAAAATGCTCTAAAAAACATAAAACCTTATCTTAAAAAAGGTCATGTAATTATTCTTGAAAGCACAAGTTATCCAGGAACTACGCATGATCACGTTGTAAAAATTTTGAATAAAAACTTTAAAGTAGGAGAGGAAATTTTCGTTGGTTTTTCATCTGAGAGAATAGATCCAGGTAGAAATGACAATAAAATCGAAAAAATTCCTAAAGTTGTAAGTGGATATTCAAAAACTTGTCTTTTTGCCATAAGTAAATTTTACCAAAAACATTTCACAAAAATATTCAAAGCAGAATCAATAGTAATTGCTGAGTTTTCAAAACTTTTAGAAAATATTTATAGATCTGTAAATATTGGTTTTATCAATGAAATGAAAATGATAGCAGACAAGATGGGTGTTGATGTTTTTAAGATTATTGAAGCTGCAAATACAAAACCATATGGTTTTAGAAGGTTTTGGCCTGGTCCTGGAATTGGTGGACATTGTATACCTATTGATCCACTATACTTAAATTTTGCTGCAAAAAAATTTGGATATGATAGTAAATTTGTTAAATTATCATCCGAAGTAAACTCTAAAACCACAAAATTTGTTGAAAAAAAAGTAATATCTTCTTTGCATAAAAACAATATTAAATTTTCTTTAGCTAAAATTTTGTTTTTAGGTCTGTCATATAAAAAAAATTTAGATGACTATAGAGAGTCAGCTTCTTTGAAATTATTCGATTTATTAAGAAAAAAAGGTATCAAAAAAATAAAATTTTATGACCCACATTTTAAGAAAAATAATATTCCAAAAAAAATTATTTTGCTTAAAAAACTTACTTCAAAAATTTTACTAAATTTTGATCTTGTTGTGCTTATGACAGATCATGATTGTTTTGATTATAAATTTATAAATAAAAATTCTAAAAAAATAATAGATTGTAGAGGGAAATTCCCTGTATCTGAAAAAGTTATAAGAGGCTAAATTGCTTTGTATTATTCAAGCTAGATTAAATTCCAGAAGATTTAAAAATAAAGCTCTTCATTTAATCTACGGTATCCCACTCATTCAGCATGTTATTAATAGAGTAAGGAAATCAAAAGAAATATCAAAAATAATTGTTTCCTCATCTTTTAAAAAAAGTGACAATCAATTAATTTCTTATCTGAAGAAAAATAAAACGAAATTTTTTAGAGGTGATTTAGAAAATGTAGCATTGAGACTTTATGAGACTGCTAATATAGATAGAGCAAAGTATTTTGTTAGAATTAGTGGAGACAGCCCTATGATAGATCCAAATTTAATAGATAAAGCTATTAAAATATCAAAAAAAACAAAAGGGCATGATATTATCACAAACGTTTTTCCTAGAACCTTCCCAAAAGGCCAGTCTGTAGAGGTGATAAAGACATTTACATTAAAAAAAAGTTTAAAAAATTTTTCTAAGACTGACAAAGAACATGTTACAAAGTTCTTTTACAAAAATTCAAAAAAATTTAATATAAAAAACTTTGTTTTAAACAAAAAAATTAAAGAAATTAAAATGTCGATCGATACAAAAAAAGATTTAAAACTTATACTAAAAAAATTTGATAAAAAAAATTTTAAAAATTATTCTTTAAAATTATGAAAATTATAGCTGCAGTAATAGGAATGGGCATAGGAGAAAAACATTTAGTAGCGATAGATGGTTTTTTGGGATCCAAAGTTAAAATTATATGTGAAAAAAATAAAAAAAAAATCAAAATATTAAAGAAAAAATATCCCAATAAAATAGTTACTTCAGATGAGAAGAATATATTTTTAGACAAAAAGATAAATCTAGTTTCCTTAGCTAGTTACGATAATGACCATTATAATCAAATTTTAAAATGTTTAAGATTCAATAAAAATTTTATTGTAGAAAAACCTATGTGCCTAAATTTTAATCAACTTAAAAAAATCTATAAATTGATAAGAATAAAAAAAATTAAGATGACTTCAAACCTTGTTTTAAGGGTTAATTCATTATTTAGAAATTTTAAAAAAAATTTAAACATTAAAAGAATATATTATATTGAAGGAGATTATTTATGGGGAAGAAAAAAAAAATTATTTGGATGGCGATCCAAAATAAAAGAATATTCATTGACCTTAGGCGCAGGAATTCACATCATTGATCTTATAAATTGGCTGACAAATTTAAAACCAATAACGGTTTATGCTATAGGAAATAAAAAGGCTACCAAAGAAACCGTTTTTAAGAAAAATAGTTTAATTACGATGTTGTTTGAATATCCAAAAAATATTACAGTAAAAATTACAGCTAACGGTGCGGCTATTTTTGATCACTTTCATGAAATAAAAATATTTTCAGATAATCAAACATTAGTACACTCAAGATTGGGCTCATATATATTTAAGAAAGAAAATTTAAAGAAAATTAATTCAAAATACCCAGACAAAAAAAACAGAAAAAAACTAATTCATAATTTTATTGAAACTCTGATTAAAAAAAATATAAAACCATTAATATCTATTAAAGAACAAATTGACTTGATGACAATTTGTTTTGCTGTTGATAAATCTGTGAAATTAAATAAAAAAGTAAAAATTAAGTATCTGTAGCTAAATGAAAGGTATAAAATTTTCAATTCCAAACATTTTCAAGCAAGACATAAATTTAGTTAGTAAAATTATAAAAAGTGGGTGGTTGACTCATGGAAAGTACACTACTCTTTTTGAAAGTGAGATAAAAAAGTTTACAAAGTCTAAATTCGCAGTCACTGTTTCGAGTTGTACAGCAGGATTGCACATATCATGTTTGGCATCAAATTTTAAAAAAGGTGACGAAGTTATAGTTCCAGCTCAAACACATACCGCCACGGCTCATGCAGTAGAATATACCGGAGCAACACCAATTTTTGCAGATGTGGAATATCCATCTGGAAATATGAGTTTAGATAAAATTAAAGATAAAATAACAAAAAACACCAAGGGATTAATTTTAGTTCATATGGCAGGCCATCCTTGTGAAATGAGTAAAATTATAAATTTTTGTAAGAAAAAAAAAATTAAAGTTTTAGAGGATTGTGCACATGCTCTTGGCACACATTTTAAAGGTGTTCACGCGGGAAATTTTGGTCTTTCTGGAAGCTTTTCCTTTTACCCTACTAAACAAATTACCACTGGTGAAGGCGGAATAGTTGTAACAAATAATCAAAACTTTTATAAAAAAATAAAAAAATTTAAGGCTTTTGGTATAGACAAAGATATTAATGATAGAAAGAAGCAAGGTGATTACGATGTAAAATCACTTGGATTTAATTACAGAATGACAGATTTTCAAGCCGCCTTAGGTTATCGTCAAATTTTAAATTATAACAAAAATCTTAAAATAAGACACGAACTAGCTAAAAGGTACATAAAAAACTTTTCTAAAATAGATAACATCACACATATGCCTTATTCTAATAATAGCTCTTATTTTGTATTTCAGATTTTTTGTAAAAAAAGAGACAAGATACTTAAAATTTTAAAACATAAAAAAATTGGAGTAAGTGTTCATTATACAAACCCAATACCAAAAATGTCATATTATAGAAAAAAATATAAGTTAAATATCAAAAATTTTAAAAATTCTGAGAAATATGGAAAGTATAATATTTCTTTACCAATTTATCCCAAGCTTAAGAAAAAAGAAGTTGATAAAATTTGTAATGAAATCATTAAATTAATATAGCATGAATAATAAAAAAGTTCTTTTAGTAGGTGGATGTGGTTTTATAGGACATAATTTGGCAATTCATTTAAAAAAGTTAGGGGCAGAACCTGTAATTGTTGATAGTCTTTCCGTAAATAATATCTTTTCATTTAAAGATAACGATATAAAAAATAAAATATTATATTCATCAATTTTAAATAATCGAATTGAGCTTTTAAAAAAAGACAAAATTGAATTAATCATACAAGATGCTAGGGACTACCATGCAATTTCAAAGATATATAAAAAAATCAATCCTAGTATTATAATACATTTAGCGGCTGTCTCTCATGCCAATAAATCGAATAAAGATCCACACAGTACCTTTGATCATAGTTTTAGAACTTTAGAAAATACTCTAGATTATGCAAAAGCTAACAAGACTCATACAATATATATTTCTTCAAGTATGGTTTATGGAAATTTCGACTCGGAGGATGTCAAGGAGGAAAGACAATGTAAACCAATTGGTATTTATGGAACACTTAAGTATTCTGGTGAATTATTAGTAAAAGCTTATAGTGATGTATTTGACTTGCCATATACAATTATAAGACCCTCAGCTCTGTATGGAGAGAGGTGTGTAAGCAGACGAGTAGGGCAAATATTTATTGAAAACGCAATCCAAAATCTTGATATTGCTATTAATGGAAATGGGGAAGAAAAATTGGATTTTACATACATTGATGATTTAATAAATGGTATTAGCCTATGTTGTAATAA
>CESW01069258.1_pt1 | contig 10812 bp, 11 predicted proteins | sample 531171 | NCBI WGS metagenome assembly CESW01 (sample SAMEA2621859, study PRJEB7988) | marine metagenome | biome: marine biome (ENVO:00000447); feature: surface water layer (ENVO:00002042); material: "saline water (ENVO:00002010), including plankton (ENVO:xxxxxxxx)" | depth 5 m
AGTAATTCACAAAAAAAATGGTTTACTTGTACCAATTAAGGATCCAATAGCTTTAGCAAATGCTATGAAAGAACTTCTTAAACAGTCAAATAAAAATTTAAAAAAAATGGCTAAAGAGAGCTTTTTAATTGCAAAAAATAAGTACGAAATAAACAAAGTTAATAAAAGTATTCTAGAACTAATGAATTTATAGATAATTTTGAATCACATTTTTATATTTCCTTATTTTCAAAGTATAAATTGATATGAATAAATTATGTTTCTATTTTTATATTTTTAGATTAATCATGAATAAATAATATTAGAGAAATTATTATGAAACTTAGCTATCCTAGTTTTAATAAAACAACATTGAAAAAAGTTCATAAAGTTCTTCAATCAGGCAGAGTTAATTATTGGACTGGTAATGAGTGTAAAGAGTTTGAAAAAGAATTTTCAAATTATATAGGTAATAAATATGCTGTAGCGTTAAGTAATGGCAGTGTTGCATTAGAGCTCGCATTAAGTGTTTTAAAATTTAAAAAAGGTGATGAAATCATTGTTTCACCTAGGTCATTTATTATATCTGCATCTTGCGTTTTAAGATTAGGGTTAAAACCTGTATTTGCCGACATAGATAAAAATGGAAATTTAAGTATTGAAGGAATTGAAGAAGTTTACAACAAAAAAGTAAAAGCAATAATTGTTGTTCATTTAAATGGACTGTCATGCAATTTAGACCCTATTTTAAATTTTGTAAAAAAAAAGAAACTTTTTCTAATTGAAGATTGCTCACAGGCCCATGGTGCAGTTTATAAAGGTAAAAAAGTAGGTGCATTTGGACACATTTCAACCTGGTCTTTTTGCCAGGATAAAATTATATCAACTGGTGGCGAAGGAGGTATGATTTCGACAAATAATAGAAGATATTGGTTAAAATTATGGTCTTTAAAAGATCATGGAAAAAATTTTAACGATGTTTTCCACAAGAAGCATAAAATTGGATATAGATGGCTTCATGATGAGCTAGGATCAAATTTTCGAATGACAGAAATGCAAGCTGTAATTGGTAGAGAACAGCTTAAATCATTAGATAAACAAATAAAGCAGAGGAATATTATTGCAAATTTATATTTAACCGGACTAAAAGATTACTATCAAAAATATAAAATTTTAAAAAAACCAGATTTTAATTATAGCACTTCTGCCTTGAAACAGGTTAAAAAATCAAACAATAAAAGTGTTCATGCCTTTTATCGTTTAAATTTATTCATAAACAATAAAAATATTAAACAATCTAAATTATTGGAACAACTAAATAATAGTAATGTAAATTGTGGTGTAGGATCATGTCCTGAAATATACAGGGAAAAAATATTTAAAAAAAAAATGATAAGTTTAAAAAAAAGATTATCGAATGCAAAACTACTTGGAGAAACAAGTCTGACAATTCCTATAAATCCTTATAGATCTTTGATTAATATAAGATCTGAAATTAAATCTATAAAAAAAGTTTTAAATAAATACCTTTAATACATGTATAAAAAATATTTTAAAAGATTATTTGATGTAATCTTGAGTATTACTTTAATATTATTGTTTTTACCTGTTATGATACTCATATTTTTTTTAGTTTGGATTGTGATTGGGTTCCCAATTTTCATACAAAAAAGACCTGGCTTTAAAAATGAAATTTTTTCAATATATAAATTTAAAACCTTATACGATGTTTCTAAAAACTCATCTGAAAAAAAAAGACAAAACAAACTAGGAAATATTCTTAGAAGATCAGGATTAGATGAATTACCGCAATTATTTAATATATTAGAAAATAAAATGAGTTTTGTTGGTCCAAGACCATTATTGTTGGAATATTTACAAAAATACTCAAATTACGAAAAAAAAAGGCATTTAGTAAAACCAGGTATTACGGGGTTAGCCCAAGTAAATCCGGAGTCATCTGGCATAAAATCTTGGAAAAAAAGTATAAAATTAGATATTTATTACGTAAAAAATGTGAGTTTTTTTTTAGATATAAAAATTATTTACAAAACACTAGAATTAATAGTTTTTAAAGAAAAACAATATAAAGATTTTAAAAAATTTTATGAGTAAAAAATTAGCAATTTTAGGAGCAGGGGGACACGGCAAAGTTGTTGGAGAAATTGCAATGTTAAATCAGTATAAGTTAATTGACTTCTTCGATGATAGATTAAACGAAATTAAAAAATATCCTTTTAATATTGTTGGAACACTTAAAAATTTATTTCAAAGTTTAACTGAATATGACTCCTTTTTTGTTGCCATTGGAGACAATAAAATTAGAAGCGAAAAAATAGAATTACTTAAAAAACATGATATGAAAATAGTAACACTTGTACATCCAAAATCGATAATTAGCGGCTTGAGCACAATAGGAACAGGAACTTGCGTAATGGCTAATGTAGCTGTTAATCCTGGTGCGATAATCAATGAAGGGGTTATTTTAAATACCTCTGCATCAATTGATCATGATTGTGAAATTGGTAAATATTCTCATGTATCACCTAACTGTTCATTATCAGGTGGGGTAAGAATTGGAAATTATACTCATTTAGGTTCAGGAACTTCTGTACATCCAGGAATTTTTATAGGAAATAATGTCAAAACTGGAGTGGGTACAAAAATATTTAATGATATTTTAGATAACACAATAATAAAATAATTATATAGAACATGAAAAAGTATCTTAAAGAATTTTCAAATTATATATTATCTCTCAATCGATATTCAAAAAGGGCGATAGCAATAATAACTGATGTAAGTTTAATTGTTTTTTGTACTTGGCTCGCATTTATATTAAGATTAGAGGAATTAATTTTATTAAAAGATTTTAATTTCCTTCCTGTAATACTCTCTATCCTAATTATGGTTCCAATTTTTTGGTTATTTGGATTGTACAGAACAATTTTTCGATATACAGGCTCATCAATTATTTTCACAATATCAATGTCAACATTTTCATATGGATTAATATATTTTTTAATAATTGGAGTTTATGGCATTCAAGGAGTTCCAAGATCTATTGGTATTATTCAACCAATGCTATTATTTTTAGCCATTCTGAGTTCCAGATTAGGAATTAAATATATTATTAGTGAGAGTAGTATCTTGAAAAAAAATACAATTAAGCAAAATGTACTAATTTATGGTGCGGGTGAAGCAGGTAGACAGCTTATAACGGCTTTAGAAAATAGTCTTGAGTTTGAAGTTGTTGGTTTCCTAGATGATAACGTGCAATTACATGGACAAGTTTTGCTTGGTAAAATTGTTTATCCACCATTTAAATTAGAAAAAGTATTACAAAATAAAAATATTCGCTTTGTATTTCTTGCTTTACCATCAGTCAGTAGAACAAAAAGGAATCAAATTATTCAGAGGCTAAATCTATATAAATTAAGCGTTAAAACTCTTCCAAGTGTATCAGAAATTGTTGACGGCAGGATAACAGTCTCAGATATTAAAGATTTAAATATAAATGACCTATTAAACCGTGAGGAAGTAAAACCAGATATTAAATTATTAAATAAAAATGTTAAATCAAAAATAGTATTAGTTACAGGAGCTGGTGGTTCAATTGGTTCTGAGCTATGTCGACAGATTATCAAATTAAACCCAGAAAAATTATTGCTTTTAGAATTAAATGAATTTGCACTTTACAAAATTTTTGAAGAACTAAAGGATTTAAACAAAAATTTAAAAATTATTTCATTGCTTGTTAATGTACAGGATCAATCTAGATTAGAAACAATTTTTGAAACATTTAAGGTAGACACTGTCTATCATGCGGCGGCTTATAAGCATGTACCCTTAGTTGAAGAAAATATGTGCGAGGGTGTTAAAAATAATGTGTTTAGCACTTTGTCTGTTGCAAAAGCAGCTGTTAAAAAAAAAGTTTTAAATCTTGTTTTAATTTCAAGTGATAAAGCAGTAAGACCTACTAATATTATGGGAGCTTCCAAAAGACTTGCAGAACTTTGTATGCAAGGTGTTTATCATGATACTAAAAATATAAGTACAAATTTTTCAATAGTAAGATTTGGCAACGTATTAGAATCTTCTGGATCTGTTATACCAAAATTCAAAAACCAAATCAAAGAAGGTGGACCTGTTACTTTGACTCACAAGGATGTTAGACGTTATTTTATGACAATAACTGAAGCAGCACAGTTAGTAATACAAGCTGGATCTATGGGAAAAAGTTCGGAAGTATTCTTACTAGATATGGGAGAAAGTGTGAAAATAAAAGATTTATTATATAATATGATCAAGCTATCTGGATTCACAATTAAAGATGATAAAAACCCAGATGGGGATATAGATGTAAAGATAATTGGCTTGAGGCCAGGTGAAAAACTATATGAAGAATTACTTATAGGTGAAAATCCACAAAAAACTAATCATCCAAAAATACGCAAAACAAATGATCCTTATATTCCCTTTGATCAACTAGAGGAAAGTCTTTCTAGTTTAAAAAATTTACTTTATTTTAATAAAGTAAAAGAAGTTAAGGAAATGCTAAATAAATTATTGAAATTATATCAATCTAACTCAGATATAGTAGATCATATCTATGTTGAGCAATTGTCAGTAAATAAGTATAAACAAGACTTATCAATCGGAATTAATACAGATAATAAAGTTATAAAAATAAACAAAAATTAAGAAAATTGTATTTATTATTTACTATTTGATAATAGGTTTTCAATTTATATAATACTTAATATCTAATTAATTTATAATGATCTTTCACACTTCTAGAGAAAAATTTATTTTTTACAATTTCCCTGTTATTTTATTTTCATTAATTCCTTTTTTTCTAATAACTGGTCCATTATTAAGTGATTTATCGATTTCATTAATATCAATATTATTTCTATTTTACTGTTTTAAAGAAAAGAATTTTTCTTATTTTAGGAATAAATATTTCTATTTTTTTTTAGTATTTTGGGGATATCTTATTATAAATAGTTTAATTAACAATATAAACTTGGATAGTTTAAAAATTTCTTTTTTTTATTTTAGGTATGGTGTTTTTGTAATTGCCATTGTTGCATTATTAAATACTGATAGTAAATTTATTAAATATTTTTTTTTTTGTATTTTCTTTTGTTTCACAACTTTAATTATAGATGGATTTTACCAATATTTTTTTGGAGAAAATATCCTAGGATGGGTAAACAAAAATACAACTAGGGTATCTAGTTTTTTTGGAGATGAATTAATCTTGGGAGGTTATTTATGCAGACTTTGGCCAATTTTTTTTGGACTATCTATACTAATTTTCAACCAAAAAAATAAACTATTTTTAATATTTATTTTAATTTTTATTTTGTCTGAAGCTTTAATTTTTTTGAGTGGAGATAGGTCTCCCTTTTTTTTTATTAATTTATCAGCATTTTTTGTAATTTTGTTTTCTAAAAACCTACTTAAATTGAGATTGCTAACATTGTTATCTAGCATCTTATTACTAATTATTATTAGTTTTGTTAATCCAAATGCTAAAGAAAGGATATTTGATAAAACTTTGAATCAAATGAATTTATTGAATAATCAGAGTCAAATTTATATTTTCACACCAGGACATCATTATATTTATACATCAGCTTATAAAATGTTTCTGGACAACAAAGTTTTAGGGGTTGGAGTCAAGAATTTTAGAAATATATGTAGAGATCCAAAGTATTATGTAAATAATAAAGAAGTTTGCAATACTCATCCCCATAATACTTATCTTCAAATACTAACTGAGACTGGAGTCATAGGTTTTATTTTTTTAATAATAACTCTTTTATATTTTTGTAAACATGTTTCAAAACATTTACTTTTAAAGTTTAAGGGTAAATACTATTTCACAGATTTTCAAATTTGTATATTATCAGGTATTGTAATTTATCTATGGCCTTTTGTTCCGACTGGAAATATATTTAATAATTGGTTGAATATTGCAATGATTTTAAATTTACCTTTTTTAATTTGGAGTAAAAACTTAAAAAGTTTAAAAAATTAAATATAAATAATACTTTTTAATCTTTGACTATTTATATTTTTTTCAGTAAAAGATCGTGCCTGGTGATTATTGCGAAAGTGTAATACCCGATCCCATTCCGAACTCGGAAGTCAAGCCTTTCTGCGCCGATGGTACTTTGTCTTAAGACATGGAAGAGTAGGACATTGCCAGGCATATATAAAATGAAAAATCACATAGTTGTAACAGGCGGTGCAGGCTTTGTTGGTTCAAATCTAATAGATCTTATATTAAAAAAATCAAAATATAAAATAATTAGCATAGATAATTATTCTTCGGGAACTAAAAAAAATCATATTAAAAATAAAAGAGTAAAATATTTGAAGTCAGATACTATGAATATTGAAAAAGTTTTGGAAAAATATAAAAAAAAAATAATCTCAATCTTTCATTTTGGGGAATTTGCAAGAATTTTTCAAAGTTTTAAAAAATTTGATGAATGTTATCTATCAAATAGTATTGGCTCAAAAGCGGTTTTTAAATTTTGTTTAGATAATAATATTAAACTTATTTATTCAGCAACTTCAGCATCTCTTGGAAATAAGGGTAATGACAGAAATCTTTCTCCTTATGCATTTACAAAATCTAAAAATTTAGAGTTATTAGAAAATTTAAAAAAATGGTTCAATTTTAAATTTGAAGTTATTTTTTTTTATAACGTATACGGTCCAAGACAAATTAAAACTGGTGAAATGGCAACTGTGATAGGTATATTTGAAAATCAGTTCTCTAATAAAAGACCTTTAACTGTTGTAAAGCCTGGAACACAAACAAGACGATTTACACATATCAATGATACAGTTGAGGTTTGCTATGAGGCTTTTAAATCTAACAAATGTAAATATTACAGCATTAGTAATAAAAAATCATACTCAATTTTAGATGTGGCAAATATGTTTAAAAGTAAGATTATTTTTTTAAAACCTAGATTGGGTGAAAGATATGCATCAGCTTTAACTAAAATTTCATATAATAATAAAATAATCCATAAATATGGAAAATTGCAATTGAAAGATTACATAACTTACTTTATTAAGTCTGGTTAATTATGAAAATTAAAAGCTCATTAAAATCAATCAAAAATAGGGATTTAAATTCTAAGTTAGTTCGTAGAAGAGGTAGAGTATATATTATTAATAAAAAAAATCCTAAATTTAAAGCAAGACAAAAATAATTTAATGGTCTTTAAAAACCGTAAAATTGAAATATCAAATTTTAAATGCATTTAGTATCTGTTTCTGAAAATAAAGACATTGAAAAAAGGTTGGCGATTACGCCTGAAATATCAAGTAAATATTTAAATTTAGGATTTAGTTTGTCTCTTCCAAATGGATATGGTGACCATTTAGGATTTAAAGATGATGATTATAAAAAACTGGGAGTTAATATTTCAACAGATGAAAAAAATATCATAAAAAATGCAGATATAATTGTCCAACTAGGATTGCCAGACAATGAAAAACTATCACTTATGAGAGAAAATCAAACTCTAATAGGAACGTTAAATTCATATTCTAATAATGAAACATTAAAAAATTTAAAAACAAAAAAAATTAACTGTTTTTCTTTAGAAATGTTACCTAGAATAACAAGGGCTCAATCAATGGATATTTTATCATCCCAGGCTAATTTGGCTGGATACAAAGCAGTAATAGAAGCATTTCAAGTTTACGAGAGGGCAATTCCAATGATGATGACTGCGGCTGGAACAATACCTGCAGCGAAAGTACTTGTTGTCGGTGCTGGAGTAGCAGGCTTACAAGCTATCGCAACTGCAAAAAGAATGGGTGCAATAGTTTTTGCAACCGACGTAAGAATGGCTTCTAAAGAACAAGTAGAAAGTTTAGGCGGTAAATTCTTAACAGTTGAAGGTTCAGAAAATTTAGAAAATGAAGGTGGATACGCAAAAGAAACATCGGATGAATTTAAAAAAAAACAGGAAGAACTATTATCTGAAACATTAAAAAAAATTGATATAGTAATTTGCACAGCTTTAATACCTGGAAAAGAAGCACCTAAGATAATAAAAGAAGAAATGTTTAAAAATATTCAACCAGGTACTGTCATTTATGATCTAGCAGCTGTTCAAGGTGGCAATACAGTATTTACTGAAGTTGACAAAATCGTCGAAAAAAATGGAATTAAAATTTTAGGTCAAGCAAATATTTTGAATAAATTACCGATTTCAGCCACAAACTTGTATGCAAAAAACGTATTTAACTTTATTTCTAATTTATATGATAAAGAAAATAAAAAGTTGAATATAAATTTAGATGATGAAATTATAGAGAAAACATTGATAAAATAAAGTCATGGAAATAGATCCTTTTGTATTTAGATTAAGCATTTTTATCTTGTCAATATTTATTGGCTATTATGTTGTTTGGAGTGTAACACCATCACTTCACACTCCTTTAATGTCAGTGACGAATGCCATATCATCAGTCATTATTGTTGGTGCAATTATTGCCGCTTTATCAAGTAATGACTCAGTTGTTTTTTCATCCTCTAGTATTTTTGGATTTTTAGCTATTATTTTAGCTGCAGTAAACATTTTTGGAGGATTTCTGGTTACCCAAAGAATGCTAGCTATGTATAAAAAAAAGAAAAAGGATAAACATTAGATGTCTGCAAATTTATCAGCAATTTTGTACTTAATATCAGGTGTATTATTTATTTTAGCTTTGCGAGGGCTATCTTCACCCGAAACTTCAAGGCAAGGTAATTTATTTGGAATTATAGGAATGGTTATTGCTGTTACCGTAACATTTTTATCAGTCGGTAATTTTACATCTGGATTTATATATGTGTTAATATTCTTGATTATTGGTGGAAGCATAGGAGCATTTATAGCTTACCGAATACCAATGACAGCAATGCCTGAATTAGTTGCTGGCTTTCACAGTTTAGTTGGTTTAGCTGCTGTATTTGTTGCTATCTCTGCATTCATAAATCCAGAGGCTTTCAAACTTGGGACACCTGGAAATATTAAACTTGCAAGTTTAATAGAAATGGCAATTGGGGCATCAGTTGGTGCAATCACTTTTTCAGGCTCTGTTATAGCATTTTTAAAACTTCAAGGCATCATGTCTGGTTCCCCGATAACTTTTAAAGGGCAACATTTGTTGAATGCAATAATATTAACTTCAATTATTGTTTTGACTTTTTATTTATGCTCAACCCAATCATCAAACATATTTTGGATCTTAATAGGGATCTCCTTTTTAATTGGTTTTTTAATAATTATTCCAATAGGTGGTGCAGACATGCCTGTTGTTATTTCAATGTTGAATTCTTATTCAGGTTGGGCTGCAGCAGGAATTGGTTTTACTCTTGAAAATACTGCTTTAATTATCACTGGAGCATTAGTTGGATCATCTGGGGCAATTCTCTCTTATATTATGTGCAAAGGTATGAACAGATCATTTTTTAATGTTATTTTAGGAGGTTTTGGCGCAACTGATCAGTCATCTGATGTCAAATCTAAGGAGAAAAGACCAGTTAAAAGTGGTAATGCAGACGATGCAGCTTTTTTAATGAAAAATGCATCTAAAGTAATTATTGTTCCAGGTTATGGAATGGCAGTCGCCCAAGCTCAGCATGCGTTAAGAGAAATGGTCGATACATTAAAAAAAAATGACATAAGTGTTTCATATGCTATTCATCCAGTAGCAGGTAGAATGCCAGGACACATGAATGTTTTATTAGCTGAAGCAAATGTTCCCTATGATGAAGTGTTTGAACTAGAGGAGATAAATAATGATTTTGCAAATGCAGATGTTGCATTTGTAATCGGTGCAAATGATGTAACAAACCCAGTTGCTAAAACTGATCCACAAAGTCCAATTTATGGAATGCCAGTCCTTGATGTGGAAAAATGTAAGTCAGTATTATTTGTTAAGAGAAGTTTGTCCCCAGGTTATGCTGGAATAGATAATGATCTATTTTATAAAGAAAATACTTTAATGTTATTTGCCGATGCAAAAAAAATGACTGAAGATATTACTAAAAATCTTTAAATTAAATGAAAACAAAAATTTACTGTGACATTGCAGACATAACAACTATAAAAAAATTCAGCAGAAAAAAAATAATAAGAGGTTTTACTACCAATCCTAGCTTAATGAGAAAAGCAGGGGCTAAAGATTATAAATCATATTGTAAAAGAATACTAAGAATATGTAATAAAAAACCTGTTTCTTTTGAAGTATTTGCAGATGATCAAAAGTCTATGATTGTTCAAGGAAAAAAAATTAGTACATGGAATAAAAATATCTATGTAAAAGTTCCGGTTATAAATTCAAAAAATATCTTCTCAGGTAATGTTATTAATGAATTAAATTCAAAAAATATAAAATTAAATATTACTGCAGTATATACGTCTAAACAAACTGAGAAAATTTTAAAAGTTATAAACAAAAAAACAAGAGTAATTATATCAATTTTTGCAGGCAGAGCAGGAGATACTGGTAAAGATCCAATTCCTGAAATTACAAAAAGCATTAAATTGGCAAAAAAATATAAGAATGTAGAAATATTATGGGCCAGTGTAAGAGAACCTTATAATTATTTGCAGGCAAAACAATTAGGCTGCCATATTATAACAATTCCACCACCTATTATCGAAAAAATTGAAAATTTTGGTAAATCGTTTAGCAAATTGACCAAAGAGACTGTTAAAACATTTTTGATTGATAGCAAAAAATCAAATTTTAAAATTTAATTTTTTGGTTGCGGGGGACGGATTTGAACCGCCGACCTCAAGG
>CESW01028652.1_pt1 | contig 10797 bp, 10 predicted proteins | sample 531171 | NCBI WGS metagenome assembly CESW01 (sample SAMEA2621859, study PRJEB7988) | marine metagenome | biome: marine biome (ENVO:00000447); feature: surface water layer (ENVO:00002042); material: "saline water (ENVO:00002010), including plankton (ENVO:xxxxxxxx)" | depth 5 m
TTAAAAATAGAACCTTTTGCTGAATATGGTTTTAACAAAAGTCATGCTGCTGCATATGCTGTTATTGCATATCAAACCGCATATTTAAAAACACATTTTCCCCATGAATTCTTTGTAGCATCTATGTCAATGGAATTATCAAATCAAAAAAAGTTAAGTGAATTTCATGAAGAATTAAAAAGACTTAAAATACCAGTAATAAGACCAGATATAAATAAATCAAACTCAAATTTTTTTTCGGATGGCAAAAATTTTTATTATGCTCTTGGTGCAATTAAAAATGTAGGCTTAGAAGCAATCACTAATGTTGTAAATGAAAGAAATAAAAATGGTATATTTAAAAATTTATCTGATTTCATAAATAGAATTAATCCTAAAGATATAAATAAGTTACAATTGGAAGGACTAGTACAAGCAGGGTGTTTTGACGAACTTAATTGTAATAGACAATCGTTGTTTAATTCAATACCTAATTTGATTTTAAAATCAAAAAATATCCATGAAAATAAATTATTAAATCAAAATGACTTATTTGGTGAGCAAGAAAATATAAATATTAATTTCTTAGAAAATATAGACGATTGGAATACAGACTCTAAGCTTACAAAAGAATTCGAAACTTTAGGTTTTTATATTTCTGATCATCCACTAAATCAGTATAAATCAATTTATAAACAATATAATATAGTTAATTACGATGAGTTTGAAAATAACAGCGATATCTTAAGTTCAAATATTGCATGTACCGTCTTAAAAGTTCAAGAAAAAAAAACACAAAAAGGCACTTCTTATGGTATTGTTAAATTTTCAGATTTATCTAATGTATTTGAGTTATTTATATTCTCAGAAGCTTTTGAATTAAACAGAAATAATTTATATGAAGGAAATTCTTTGATGATAACTTTAATAAAAAATTTTGTTGATGATAATAAAACTCAAAAGAGAATAAATGTAAAAAAAATGATGTCTTTAAAAGAATTAACAAATAAACAAATTAAAAATATTACCTTTAAATTCAATAATATTGAAGATTTTCATAAAATAAAAAAACTTAGTTCAATAAATGGTGAAACTGAAATTAACATACTTTTTGATAAAGATAATAAAATTCATAAATTTATGCTAAAAGACAAAAGAATGGTTAATAATCATCAATTAAACACCTTAAATTTAGATGAAAATGTAGTAATAGAGTAAAAAAAGGTTGTTTTTTAATAAATATTTTGTATTTATCACACAAATTAACACGCACACAATTAGTGGTTTTATACCTCCGGTCCCTAAAGGGCAATAATTGTGGTGGCATAACCGGGAAAAAAAATGAAAATACCAAAAATAACTATTGAACAACTTTTAGAAGCTGGGGTTCATCTTGGCCATAAGACACTAAGATGGAATCCAAAAATGAAAAAATATATATTTGGCAAAAGAGACTCAATTCACATCATAGATTTAACACAGACATTAGAACTAACAAATATAGCTTTAGAAAAAGTTCATAGTACAATTTCGTTAGGTGGTAAAATTTTATTCATTTCGACAAAAAAACAAGCATCTGAAGCAGTTGCACAATTAGCTAAAGATACTGACCAATACTTTGTTAATTATAGATGGTTAGGTGGAATGTTGACAAATTGGGGAACAATATCAAATTCTATAAAAAAGTTAAATAAAATTAATTCAGATCTTACATCGGAAAATCGAGGTTTCACAAAAAAGGAATTATTAAAAATGAGTGGGCAGAGAGATAAATTACAAAGATCACTTGGTGGAATAATGGAAATGAAAAAAGTTCCAGATTTAGTTTTTATTATAGATACTAATTACGAGTCACTTGCAATTAAAGAGTCAATAAAACTTAGTATTCCAATAGTTGCAATACTTGACACTAATTCAAATCCAGATGGAATAGATTTTCCAATTCCAGGTAATGATGATGCAAGAAGATCGATTGATTTATATTGCAATCTGCTTAAGGATACAATCAACGATGCAAAAAATAATATTCAACAGTCAAATGATAATATAAAACCTGAAAATAAAAACCCAAATATTAAAAACAGTTCACTTAAAACAGATAAAAGCAAAACATTAAATTAAAAAATTTAAAAATTTAAAATGAGTGATATAGAAAAAATAAAAAAATTAAGACAATCAACTGGAGCTGGATTTAAGGATTGTAACGCTGCATTAAAAGAAACAAACGGAGATTTAGAAAAAGCTGCTGAGATATTAAGAGTTAAGGGAATTGCTAAAGCATCAAAAAAAATGTCAAGAGATGCTAAAGAAGGAGTTATAGTAATTAGTGGAAACTCAACTAAGACATCTTTAATAGAAATAAATTGCGAAACCGATTTTGTTGCAAAAAATAATGATTTTATTTTATTTGCAAAAGAAATTAGTGATATAAATAATACCAATTCATCTAATATTGAAAAGTTAAAAAAATCTAATATGTCAAATGGAAAATCAGTTGAAGAAAATTTAGTTTCGTTAATAGCTAAAATTGGTGAAAAAATAACTATTGGAAAAACAAAAACTATTGAAAATATGAATTGTATAAATTTTAGTTATCAACATTCTGTAATAAAAGATAATGTTTCAAAATTAGGTGTAATAGCATCTTTAGAAACAAATAAAAATGATGAAAAAATTAACAACTTTGGAAAACAATTATCTATGCACATTGCTGCATCAAATCCATTAGCATTAAATTCAGAAAAAATAGATAAAGAAATAATCGACAAAGAAGTAGAATTGATAAATGAAGAATTAAAAAATTCAGAAAAAACTAACGATATTGCAAAAAAAATTAGTATTGGAAAAATCAATAAATTTAAAGAAGAAAATAGTTTACTGAGTCAAAATTGGGTTATGGAACCAAAAAAAAAAGTAAAAGATGTATTAAATGAACTAAATATCTCAAATTTAAAGATAATAGAATTTGTAAGAATTAAAATTGGTGAATAATGTTTAATGATAAATCTTATAAATCTAAAATGTCAAAAACTATCGATGTTTTTTCAAAAGACTTAAATTCATTAAGGACTGGTAGAGCAAACGCAAGTATGTTGGATTTAATAAGAGTTGAAGTTTATGGGCAAAAAATGCCTATAAATCAATTAGGCACAATAACAGCACCGGAACCTAGATCCATAAATATACAAGTATGGGATATCAACAATGTAGCATTGATAGACTCTGCAATTAAAAAATCAGAAATTGGCCTAAACCCTCAAATAGATGGTCAATTAGTTAGACTTCCAATCCCAAATTTAAGTGAGGAAAGAAGAGTCGAAATGAAAAAAATGGTTAAGTCAATGGGTGAAAAATGCAAAGTTTCAATAAGAAATATTAGAAGAGAAGGAAACGATGAGCTTAAAAAACTATTAAAGTCAAAAGACATATCCGAAGATGATTTAAAAAAACTTGAAAAAAATATCCAAGATTTTACTGATGAGAATATAAAAATAATTGATAATAAGGTTTCTTCAAAAGAAGATGAAATAATGACTATATGAATTCACCTAAACATGTAGCCATAATAATGGATGGCAATGGAAGATGGGGAATAAAAAAAAAAAAATCAAGAAATTATGGACATAAAAAAGGTATAAAAGTTGTAGAAAATATTATCGAAGCATCTATAAAAAAAAAAATTAATTTTTTAACATTGTTTGTATTTTCAACAGAAAATTGGAAAAGACCATTAAAAGAAGTAAATTTTCTTTTAAAACTTCTTGAAAATTATATTGAAAATGAAATTCAAAAACTTACAAACAACGATATTAAAATTAATGTAATAGGTAATATAAATTCTTTTCCAAGTTCTTTAAAATCAAAGTTATTCAAAGTTCAAAGATTAACAAAGTTTAATAAAAAAATTCAAATTAATATGGCTTTAAATTATGGATCAAGAGAAGAAATAATAAATTCGATACAAAAATTAAAAAAAAAAAAATTTTCAATAAATGAAAAAAACATTAGTAATTTTTTATATACAAAAAATATACCAGATCCAGATATTTTGATTAGAACGGGAAATACAAATAGAATTAGTAATTTTTTATTATGGCAATCTATTTATACAGAGATTTTTTTTTTAAAAAAAATGTGGCCTGATTTTACAAGTAGTGATTTTAATAAAATTATTAATAAATTTAAAAAAATTAAAAGAAATTTTGGTGGATTAAATGACTGAAATAAAAAAAAGAATTATTACATCTTTATTTCTACTAATCATTTTTGGATTATCTTTTTTTAATATTTATTTTATGACAATTTTGTTATTTTTTGTGTGTATTCAGGTTTTTAACGAATTTTTTAATATTTTTAAAAAAATATTTATTAAACAAAAATTCAGAATATTTTTAATTTTAACTTTAATATTAATAATTGTTTCCTCTTTAATTATAAGTATTTGGCTTACATTTTATAATAATATTGAAGCAAAACAGATTTTAATATTAAAAATAATCACAATATGCATTTCATCAGATATAGGAGGATTCGTTTTTGGTAATTTATTTAAGTGGAAAAAATTAACTAAAATTAGTCCAAATAAAACTTATTCAGGTGTTTTTGGAGCCTATATATTTTCTTTGATTTTTTTTAATATTTTTTTTTATAGTCAAACAAACTTTATTGAAATGATTTTCTTTGTTTTGGTTTTGTCAACTATATCACAAGCTGGAGATATATTTATTTCATTTCTAAAAAGAAAAGCAATGATTAAAGATACAGGCAATATTCTACCTGGACATGGCGGTATACTTGATCGTTTTGATGGATTAATATTTGCTATACCTTCAGGTTATATTTTAATTAAAATATTATGAAAAAAACTGTAGCTATTTTAGGTTCCACTGGTTCTATTGGAACCTCCACTTTATCAGTATTAAGTAAAAATAAAAACTTTGAAGTAATTTTATTATCTGCAAATAATAATATAAACAAATTATATAACCAAGCGATTAAATTTAAAGTTAAAAATGTAATTGTGGAAAACAAAAAAAAATTTTACGAAAATAGAGTCAAATTTAAAAAAAAAAAAATTAATCTCTATTTAGGATTAAATAATATTCGAAGAATTTTAAAAAAAAAAATTTTTTATACAGTAAACTCTATTTCTGGTATAGATGGATTAAATCCGACATTAGATATTATCCCTTTTTCAAAAAATATATTAATTGCAAATAAAGAATCTATAATTTGCGGATGGAGTTTAATATCAAAAAAACTTAAAATTTATAAAACTAAATTTATTCCAATTGATTCTGAACATTTTTCTATATGGAAACTTTTGAAAGGCGAAAATATTCATACCATTGATAAAATTTTTCTTACCGCCTCAGGTGGACCATTTTTAAACAAAAATATTAATAATCTTTCAAATATTAAGCCTAAATTTGCATTAAAACATCCTAATTGGAAAATGGGCAAAAAAATTTCAATTGATTCATCAACTATGATGAATAAAGTTTTTGAATTTATCGAGGCTAAAAAAATATTTGATCTTAAAAAAAAAGAACTAGGAATAATTGTACATCCATCATCATTTATACATGCGATAATCTATCTAAAAGGAGGGTTGATTAAATTTTTAGCCCATGAAACAGATATGAAAATTCCAATTGCTAGCGCATTAGATATCAAATTAAAAAACAGTAGATCTTTTAATTTAAATATAGATAAAATAAATAAATCGAAGTTCTATTTTGTTACTGATAAAAAATTCCCACTTTTATCAATACTTAAAATTATACCTGAAAAATCTTCATACTTTGAAACTATATTAATAACTATTAATGATAATTTAGTTAACAAATATCTAAAAGGCATAATCAATTATAAATCAATATATTCGAATCTATTGCTTTTCATGAAAAAACCTTATTTTAAAAAATATTATACCCTAAAACCTAAAGATATTTATGATATAAAGAATATGATTAAAATTACAAATAAATATCTTGATAAAAATTTTAAACATTATGCTTAATAAAATTAAAATTTTTAAACTTTTATCTCTTTCAATAATTTTTTTTGTAATATCTTTAAATGCTCAAGGAGAAACAATTAAAAAATTCAATATTATTGGAAATGAAAGAGTTTCAGATGAAACTATAATTATGTTTTCAAACCTCGACGTTGGTCAAAATATAGAACAAGATATTTTAAATGAGGCTTTAAAAGATCTTTATTCAACGAATTATTTTAAAGATATTTCAGCAGAAATTTCTGGTGGCATTTTGACAATTTCTGTTAAAGAAAATCAGATAATACAAGCGGTTACTATAAAAGGTATTAATAAAAAAAATGTATTAGAAAGTATTGAAAGTGTTACAAAAAAAATTGAAAAATATCCATTTATAGAAAGTATGATAAATGATCAAGTAAATTTATTAAAAAATACTTTAAAATCTTATGGTTATTATTTTGTTAAACTTAAGACCTCTATTGTAGAAAATGAAAATAATTCTGTTGATTTAATTTATAATTTCGATCTTGGACCTATTGCTGAAATAAAAAATATTAAATTTATCGGTAATAAAGTTTTTAGAGATAATACATTAAGAAATGTTATTATTTCAGAGGAAACTAAATTTTGGAAATTTATCACAAAAAATAAATTTTTGAACACCAGCAGAATAAATATTGACGTTTCCAGGTTAGAAAAATTTTATAAAAACAGAGGTTTTTTTAATGTTAAAATAAAATCTACTACAGCCGTTATAAACAATGATGATGAGTTTGATTTAATTTTTAACATAAATTCAGGTAATAAATTTTATTTTAATGAAGTTATAATTGAAAATAAAAAAGATTTACCGTTTGGTAATTTTGAAAAATATCAAAAAAGATTTGATAAATTAAGTGGAAAAAAGTACTCAGAAAAAAAAATAAATGATTTAATTAGTGATATAAATTTTTTTACATTAAGAAATGACTTTGTATTTGTAAATGCTGATTATAAGGAAATAGTCAAACCTGATAATAAAATTGATATTTTAATAAATTTTGATGAATTAGAAAAAGTTTTTGTTGATCGAATAAATATATTAGGTAATTTTATAACAGACGAAAAAGTAATAAGAAATTCATTGATTGTTGATGAAGGTGACCCCTATAATGATGTATTATTCAAAAAATCTATTCAAAATCTTAAATCTCGAAATATATTTAAAACAATTGATTACAAAATAACTTCAAAAAATAATTTGTATAAAGTAATTGATATTAATGTTGAAGAAAAAGCTACTGGTGAAATTTTTGCTGGTGCTGGAACTGGAACTGCTGGCTCCTCAATAAGTGCTGGTATAAAAGAAAATAATTATCTTGGTCTAGGTATTAAACTTGATACAAATTTAACAATTAATGATGACAGTGTTAGAGGTAAATTTTCTGTTTTAAATCCAAATTATAATAATTCTGATAAAAGTTTAAGAACTACAATAGAAAGCTCAACAACTGACCTTATCTCATCTAGTGGATACAAAACTTCTAGAACAGGAATAATGTTAGGTACAGAATTTGAACAGATGACTGATTTATTTGTTAATCTAGAATTATCAAATTATTACGAGGATCTTGAGACTTCATCTACTGCAAATTCGATTGTGAAAAAACAAGAGGGTAATTATTTTGAAAATTTAATTACTTATTCTATATCCTACAACAAATTAAACCAAAATTTTCAGCCATCAGATGGCTTTATAAGTAAATTTTCTCAAACACTTCCTCTTTATTCTGATGATTTATCTTTTGAAAATAAATTTACGATATCAAGTTATCACTCAATTAGTGATAATTTAATATTATCAGCAAAATTTTATTTAAGTGCTATTAATTCGTTGGAAGATAATGTTAGAGTATCAAAAAGAGTTTACGTTCCAAGCGCACGTTTAAGAGGTTTCGAAAGTGGGAAGATTGGTCCAAAAGATGGTCTGCAATACATTGGAGGTAATTATGCATCATCATTAAATCTTAGCTCAACATTGCCTAACTTGATATTCGAAAATGAGGATGTTGATTTTAATATATTTATGGATTTTGCGAATGTTTGGAAAGTCGATTATGATAGTTCATTAGACTCTAACAAAATAAGATCGTCTTCTGGGTTAGCTGTAAATTGGTTTAGTCCGATTGGTCCTTTAACTTTTTCATATGCCATTCCCTTAAGTGAAGCAAGTACAGATATTACAGAAAATTTTAGATTTCAAATAGGAACTTCATTTTAATGAAAAAATTATTACATATTTTTTTTTTTTATTTTTTCTAAGTTTTAGTAATTTAAATGCTGAAATCAACATAGTATATCTGGATGTCCAATATATAATCGATAACTCAAAACTAGGTGTTTATTATACAAGTAAATTAAAAATTGAACAAAATAAATTGCAAAATACTTTAACAAATAATGAAAATAAAATTAAAAAAATGGAAAAAGAAATTAATGAACAGCAAAATATATTAAAAAAAGATGAATTGGATAAAAAATTAATTGAATTGAGAAAACTTGTTTCAAACTACCAGAATATTAGAAAAAAAAACAATAATTATATACTAGATCAAAAAAAAAAATATAGTGGAAAAATACTTCAGGTATTAAATCCTCTACTAACAAATTATGTCGATATAAATAATATTACTTTTGTAATTGAAAAAAAAAATATTCTTGTTGGTATTAAAACTTTAGATATAACAGATAAAATTTTGACTATTTTAGATAATGAAACATTAGAAAAAAAATTAATAGATGCAAATTAAAAATCCTTTTTTTAAAAAAAAAAATAATATTTATATTAAGGATATATTTAATATTTTAAATCTTAAAAAAACAAAGAATAATTTTAAAGTAGATAATATTTCTGATTTAAATAGTGCCAAGATTAATGATTTATCTTTCTTTAATTCATTAAAATATATTGAGAGTTTGAAATTAACTAAAGCTAATAATATTATTACTCATAAAAAATATGAAAAAATAGTAAAACAATATTGTAATCCTATAATAGTTAACAATGTATTAAAAGCTGTTGCAAGTATTACACAATTATTTTATCCTACATCTATAAATGATAATATTGACTTTAATGTAGGGACTCCTGAAAAAAAAAAATTTAAAGATGTAAAATTTGCCAAAAATATATTAATTGGGAAAAATGTTAAAATTGGTAAAAAAACTCAGATTGGTCATAACAGTATAATCGAGAGCAATGTTATAATAGGAAATAATTGTGATATCGGTAGTAATGTAATTATAAAAAACTCCATAATAGGTAATAATGTACGCATTCTAGATGGAGCAGTAATTGGAAAAAAAGGATTTGGTTTTTTCCCTAATGAAACAAAAAATTTAAGATATCCTCACATCGGAATGGTTATTATTAATGATAATGTAGAGGTGGGATGCAACAATACTATAGATCGAGGATCTTTATCAAACACGGTTATTGGAAAGAATACGTTTTTAGATAACCAGGTGCATATAGCTCACAATGTAAATATTGGAAAGAATTGTATAATTACAGCTCAAGTTGGATTTGCTGGAAGTGCATCTATCGGTAATAAAGTATTAATTGGTGGACAATCTGGAATATCTGGACATTTAAAAATCGGAAATAACGTACAGATTGGCGGAGGTAGCGGAGTTGTAAAAAATATACCAGACAATTCTAAGGTCATGGGATATCCTGCTAAAGATATAAGAAATTTTTTAAAAGAAAATAAATGACAGATAAATTAAATAAAAACCAGATCAAAGACTTGCTACCTCATAGGGAGCCAATGCTACTGATAGATGAGTTAATTAATATTAAAAAACTTAAATCAGCCACTGCGATAGTGAATGTTAAAAAAGATAGTTTTTTTGTCCAAGGTCATTTTCCTGGCGAACCTGTTATGCCAGGAGTTTTAATTGTCGAAGCTTTTGGACAAGCTGCTGCAGCCTTAACTGCAGCAGGAATAGATAAAAAAACTTATGAAAATAAGTTAGTTTTCTTGATGACCGTCGATAAAGCAAGATTTAGAAATCCAGTTATACCTGATTGCAAACTAGAATTAAATATTAAAGCTGTCAGATCTCATGGAAGAGTATGGAAATATAAAGGTGAAGCTATTGTTGATGGAAAAACAATGGCTGACGCTCAGTGGGCTGCAACTATTGTTGATAGAAGGAAATAATCAGTAGTAATTCTTGATAAGAATTTAGATAATAATTTGTTATCAATTAAATGTGATACATCCATCATCAATAATAGATCCAAATGCTAAAATTTCTAAAGATGTAGTGATTGGTCCATATTGTGTAATAGGTCCAGACGTTGAATTAGGATCAAGTACAAAATTACATTCTCATATAAATATTAATGGTAATACAAAAATCGGAAAAAGTAATGAGATTTTCCCTTTTGTATCAATCGGAACACCTCCACAAGATTTAAAATATAAAGGTGAAAAAAATTCTATAATTATAGGTGATAATAATAAACTTAGAGAATTTGTGAACATTAATCCTGGTACTTCTCACGGCGGAACAGTTACAAAATTAGGTGATAACAATTTATTAATGGTTTATTGTCATGTAGCTCACGATTGTAATCTTGGAGATAACATAGTTTTAGCAAACAATGTTCAGGTTGGTGGTCATGTAAAAATTGAAGATAATGCTATAGTTGGTGGAAGTTGCGCAATACATCAATTTTCTAGAATTGGTCAATTAGCAATGGTTGGTGGAATGACAGGTGTATTAAGTGATGTAATTCCATTCGGTTTATCCTTAGGAAATAGAAATAA
>CESW01107292.1_pt1 | contig 10782 bp, 9 predicted proteins | sample 531171 | NCBI WGS metagenome assembly CESW01 (sample SAMEA2621859, study PRJEB7988) | marine metagenome | biome: marine biome (ENVO:00000447); feature: surface water layer (ENVO:00002042); material: "saline water (ENVO:00002010), including plankton (ENVO:xxxxxxxx)" | depth 5 m
AAATTCTATATAGTTCATCAAAAATTTTTTCTTTAATTTTATTATTTGGTTCTAAAGAGTGAATAGTAAAAATTAAATCAATTGAATTTTCTTTAAATGGAAGTTTGTATTCAGAATTACAAAATATTTCAAATTTTTTAAAATCATTTTTCTTTAAATGCTTTTTTAAATTATTCTTACCTATTATTAACCTATTTAAAGAGTTGTCGTTAGCAAAATACTTTATAATTTTTTTTTTTAGGTGATTAAAAATATAATATGAAGTTGTGAGCTCTCCACATCCAAAATCCAAAATTGTTCTTGAATGTTTAAAATTATCTTTAATAGCTTTTACCAACGGATAATATACTTTTTCAATTTTTTTTTTTGAAAATTGATTAAAATAGTCTATATAGTCTCCAGATTGAATATCATACGAAATCTTAATAACATCGGTTTTTTGTAATTTATTTTTAAAAAACTGTTGTATATTTTTTTTTGCAGCGTACTTTTTTTTGGCTATTTTGTATGTAGTTATTAATTTAAGTATATTGATATAATTAAAAAACATTTTAAAATCTAAAAAAAGAGTTAAAAACTACTTATACAAGTTATTCAACTAATGAGAATAAAAAAAACTTAATTTTAACATTATTTAGTATTACTAATTTATTTTGTTGTGTTTAAAAAATTTATAAATTTAAAAAAAATTTTTGGAAATAAAGATTATTTTTCCTTAATTTCCGTTTTATTTTTGTCTGTTCTAAGTGGTTTTTTAGAATTAATTGGAATTGGTTTGATTGGTGTTTTTGCAATTTCTGTAAGCGATCCTGGAATTGTAATAGAAAAAATCCCGATTCCAGAATTGAAATTTCTTTTGTATGAATTGGAAAAAATAAAATTAATTATTTTATTTTCAATTTCTATAATAATTGTTTTTTTGATTAAACATTTTGTAAGTTTTTTTATTAGTTTTCTAGAAATCAAGTTATCTAAAAAAATATTATTAAATATAAAAAAAAAAATTTTTACTTTCTTTTTAAATCAAAATTATGAATATTTTTTAAATAATAATAAATCCCATTTGATAAATTTAGTTTCAGGACAATCACAAAGCTTCATGGGATATATTTTTCAAGTTTTTTCTATTATTAAAGAATTAATTGTAATCTTATTAATATTTCTTGGAATGATATATATAAATTGGAAGATAATTTTATTTATAACATTAATATTGACTCTCTTAACATATATCTTTGGTAAGTTTTTTAAAAAAAAACTAAACGATATTGGAGATAAATCAAGAATTCTCGAAAAAACAGAAACTCAATACTTAAATGAAGCGTATCAAGGCATAAAGTTTATTAAACTTGGATCCAAAGAAAATTTTTTTATTAATCTTGTTAGCGAAGTTGTAAAAGAAAAGAATAAATATGAAGTTTACCATTACTTGATAGGAAAATTACCAAAAATTTTCCTTGAAATGATAATATTAATAATATTTACATCTGTAGTAGTACTTCTAATAGGTATTAGTCAAAATGATCAAACTATATTCGGTGTAATAACTTTTTTAGCTTTTTCATCAGTCAGATTATTGCCATCATTTGTAACAATAAATAATGCATATACAAACTTATCATTTTTTAGATCTCCATTTGAAATTATTTACAGCATGATGATGAGATTAAAAGACTATGAGGAAGATGGTGCAAAAATAGTGTTTAACGAAAATATTAAAAAAATTTCATTTAAAAATGTAGATTTTAAATATGTTTCATCTGATAAGATAGTATTACATAATATTAATTTTGAGGTGAATGAAAATGATTTTTTAGGTGTAATCGGCACTTCTGGATCTGGGAAATCAACAATACTTCATCTATTAAGTGGGTTGATAGAGCCAACCAAAGGCAGCATAATTTTAAATAATTATGATAAAAATAATATTAACGAATTTAATTTAAATAATAAAATTTCTTATATTCCACAAGATAGTTTTATTTTAGACTCAACTTTAGAGAACAATATTGCTTTTGCAGATCAAGAACATGAAATTAATCAAAAAAAAATAAGCGAATGTTTAAGCTTTACAAATTTAGTAGATTTTGTTGAAAATTTACCGAAAAAGATAAAATCTCTTTTAGGAGATGATGGCTCAAAAATTTCACATGGTCAAAGACAGAGGATAGGTTTAGCAAGAGCAATATATAATGACCCAAATGTTATAATTTTAGATGAAAGTTTAAATGCATTAGATTATGATAACGAGAAAGAAATTCTATCAAATATAAGAAAATTAAAAAATAAAATTTTAATTTTTGTTTCACATAGATTAGAAAGTTTAAAATTTTGTAATAAGATAATAATTTTGAGTAATGGTACAATTAAAGATTTTGGTGAAAAAGAGTCGGTATTATCTAGAAATAAGGATTTAAATAAATATTTTAGCTAAACTATTTTATGAAAAAAGTGGAGTTTTTTGGGATTTCTGGTTCAGGAAAAACATTTTTTAAGTCAAATATTGAAAGTAAACTTAAAGAAAATAAAATTATTACATATTCGTATAAACAAGCACTAGAGGAATTCTTACCCTATAATGAAAGAAATATATTAAATTACTTTTTATTGAAAATTTTTTTATTTTATAGAAAAAATACTCATAAAAATTTTTATCTCAAAAATGATATTCCAAGTAAAAATATTAATAAAATATCTCTATTTCAGGATTTAAAAAAAAAAATTTTCAAGATTTATGAAAAAAATCTTGATAATATTTTCAAAAAAAACAAAAAAAAAAAATTTTCAAAAATTACATTGGACTTGATAAGAAAGAGTAATTTCAGTCAAAAAAATAAGTTGATCTTTATAAGGTGGTTTAAAGAAGAAATAGCGGCAAATTACCTTATCAATAAGAACTTAAATAAAGCTCAATTTATAATTGATAGTGAGGGCTTTATTCAAAGATTATTTATTTATCTTTATAAACAAAAAAATAAGGAACAAATTGCAAATTTATATCTAAGATATTGTCCTATGCCCCATCTTCTTATAGTAATGGATAAAAAAATGATAACAAAAAAAGTGTTTAGTAATAAAGAATTTAATATGGATTATAAAGAACTTCTTAAAATTCAAGAAATTTCACTTAAAATCTTGAATAGAAATAAAAAATTAAAGATAATATATAAAAAAAATTTCAAATTATCATATTTATAAATTTAACTGAAAATTATTATTTTTTTTATCTAAAAAAATGTCATACCATTTTTGAAACATTATCAGGCCCCATAATGATTTATATCCATAATTTTTGGTAAAAATTCCTAAATTTTCTTTATAATAACCCTTTTCTTCAAAAGATTTTAAAAATTTTTTTATATAATAAATATTGAATATATTTTGTGATTTAATCTTATTTGGTGAAAATAAAGTATTATTTAATTCTTTAAAATTAAAATTCTGTTTTCTTGATTCTAGACCAATAAAGCCTCTTTTTCTATTATTCAAATTTTGCTTTGGAATAATTTCTTTCATAGACTCTCTTAATAAATATTTAAAATCTTTTTTACTAGTTCTTATCTTAGATGAGATAGAAAAAATTAGGTTCGTAAAATCATTATCTAAAAAAGGAGCTCTAGCCTCAATTTGATTTGCCATTGAAAATTTATTTACCATATTGCAATATTCATCTTGTAATTGAGTCTTTAAATCCAAATACATTATTTTGTCTCTTATATTAGTTAGATCATTTTTATCTATAATATCCTTTAAATATTTACTTGCAGAAGATTTTAATTCTTTGTTGATCAATTTCGATTTAAGATTTTCTGAAAAAAAATATTTTCTATTAAAAAATAAAGTATCAAAATGAAATTTATTTCTAAAAACTTTATAATTTGTTTTTTCTAATAATGTCCACCTTCCGAAATTTCCGAAAAGTTCGTCACCACCTAATCCTGTTAATATAACACCGAAATTTTTACCAGCTTCCTTAAGCACATGCCAAAGCGGCAATCCACCTCCATATGGCTCATCTAAATGATAAATCATTTTGTCTAAATCTTTGAAATATTCTTTGACACCTATAGTCATTTCGTTATGTTCGGTTTTAAAATTTTCTGATGCAACTCTTGAGACATTAATTTCATTTAGGTCACCTGGTTCATGACTATCAAAACCCATAGTAAAAGTGCTAACTTTATAATTGTTTTTTGTAAGTAAACCGACTATTGATTGAGAATCTAAGCCACCAGACAATCCACAAGCAAGAGGCACATCAGATAAAGTCGCTCTTTTTACAGATTGTTCTAATGTAAATTTTATTTCTTCCGAGATATCTTTTAGGCTTTTAAAATTTGTGTTTTTTATCTCTACATCCCACCATTTATTGATGGAAAATTTTTCTTTATTGATATCTATTTTAATAAAATGTCCTGCAGGAAGTTTTTTTACACCGTTAAGTATAGTTTCTGGTCCTGGTACCCATAATAAGCTTAAATACTTGTTTAAACTCTCAAAATTTAATTTATTAGATATCTTGCCGGTTGATAATAAAGCTTTTAATTCAGAAGCAAATAAAAATTCATTTTTATTCCAACTGTAATAGAAAGGTGCTAAGCCAAATCTATCTCTTGCACAAATAAGGGTTTTCTTGTGATTGTCGAAAAAAGCAAAAGCAAATGATCCATTCAATTTATCAAGTTTATCAATTCCGTAATTTATGATCATTTGTAGCAAAACTTCTGTATCAGAGTTATTTGTAAAAAAATTTACATTTTTTTTTTCGAGATCTTTTCTTAATGAAGGAGCGTTTAAAATAGTCCCATTGAAAATAATAGTATATCTTCCATCTTTAGTGGTCATTGGTTGAATTCCTAACTCTAAATCTAAAATTGATAATCGACACATTATTAAACCAACTTGGTTTGAGGGGTTGATATATGAGTTTGTACTATTTGGCCCACGATGAATTTGACTTTTATTCATCTGATCAAGAACCAAGTTTATTTGATTTCTATTTGACTCTTTTTTAAAAAAACCTGCAATTCCACACATTTATCATTTCAATTATAACAATGGATATATAAGTCAAATGATTTTTACGAATTAAATTTTTATATCTTTGTTTTTTCATGATTATTTCGTATAGATAATCATAAAATGCATCTCATAAAACCTTGTGAAAATAAAAATGCAAATAAAACTTGAGTCAAAAAGGACAAATAAACTCGACAGAAAGACAATATTAAAAATATGTAAATTAAAAAATATTCATTGGAAATTTGGATGTTCTAATCAAATTCAATGGTTTAATGAAAATATTAAAAAAGATGATATTCATAACCTATGCTTTTTAAAAAAAAACCTGATTGGCTACACAGCATTAAGACAAGGTTATTATTTTGTGGAAAAAAAAAAGAAAAAAAAATTTTTGTTATTTGACACACTTATTATTAATCCAAAATATCAAAAAAAAAAATTAGGCAATTTATTAATGAAATTTAATAATTTAATCATTTTAAAAGAAAAAAAACCCTCATTTCTTGTTTGTAAAAATAGATTAGTTAAATTTTATAGATTAAATAATTGGAAAGTGATAGCTAGACAAAAATATAAAACTTTATATAAGTCGTTTAATTTAAAAGGTATGACTTTTCATTTTAGTGAAGAAATAGAAAAAAAAATTTATTTTAATTTAAGTAAATAATGAAAAAAAATATTGCTTTAATTACGGGTGGTTTAGGATTTATTGGATCCACATTGGCAAAAACTTTAATTAAAAGAAAAATAGTAAGCAATTGTATTTTACTTGATAATTTTGGAAGTTTCATCAATCCATTAAAAACAAATTACAATGACTATCGACAACGAAGAATTATTTCAGATAAAAGATTTATCATAGAAAGGGGAGATGCAAGCAATAGTCAAATTGTATTAAATTTATTTAAAAAGTACAAGCCAACGCTGGTTTATCATACTGCAGCTCTTCCTTTAGCTAAAATTGAAAATTTAAATGCAACAGAGGCTAGCATTGGTTCTATTGACGCTACAAAGAATCTAATTGAGAATTTAAATTTTGTAAGATCGCTAACAAAAAATTATTCAATTAAAAGATTTGTGTATTTTTCATCAAGCATGATTTACGGAGATTTTAAAATAAAGAACATTCATGAAAATATTGAAGCAAACCCTAAAGAAATTTACGGAACCATGAAATATGCTGGAGAAGTTATAACAAAAGGATTATGTAATTATTATAATATACCCTATACAACTATTAGACCGTCAGCTGTTTATGGTCCTACCGATATGAATCAAAGAGTCAGTCAAATATTCATTGAAAAAGCAATTAAAGAGGAGAAAATTTTGATTCAAGGAAAAGATGAAAAATTAGATTTTACTTACATTAAAGATTTAGTTGATGGTGTAATATTGGCTTCATTAAAAAAAAATGGAGTTAATAATACATTTAACATTACAAATGGGAAAGGTAGGTCATTATTAGAATTTACCAAAATATTAAAAAAATATTTTCCAAAACTAAATTATAAAATAACTTCAAGAGATAATTTTAGACCAAAAAGAGGCACACTTTCAATTTTAAAAGCAAGCAAATTGCTTGGCTACAAACCAAAATATTCAATTGAAAAAGGCATTAAGGAATATTTGAGCTACTTAAAAGAAATCAATTTTTATTAATGATAATTTAAAATTTCTCTGTAAAGGTTTATATATTTTTCGATCAATTTTTTAGAGTTAAAGTTATTTTTTATTTTCTTCTCTGCTTTAATAGCAATATCTTTTGATATTTGCTCATTCGCTAAAATCCAATTAATACCATTTGCGAGATCCTTACTATCTTTATAATTTGCGCCATAACCACCAATTATTTTGTTTTCACAAATATCTTCAATTGCAGTATCTTTAAAATAAACAACAGGGGTATTACACAATAATGACTCAGAAACAGTTTTTGGAAAACCCTCTTGTAAAGAAGTAGCCACAAATACATCTGCAATAGAATAGAGTTTTCTTTGAATTCTAACATCTTTAATGAATCCAAAATTAGTAAATTGGATTTTTTTGTCTTTAATTTTTTTTAGATTCCAAAAGTTTCCAAAAAAAACAATTTGGAATTTTGATTTATCTAAATAATCAATAGAATCTAAAAAATATTTAAATCCTTTATATTCTGCTTCAATATTTTGTGCACCATATAAAATAATTTTTTTATTTGGATTTAAATTCATTATTTTTTTATCTATTAATTTATCTTCAAAAAAATTTTCCATATCGAATGATGGATAAAATGTTAAGATTTTAGAGTTCTTTAAAACGGTGCTTTTTTCTGCCATTTTTTTCATCCAATTGCTATTTACTACAAAAGATATATTTTTATTAAGATATTTTAATTTTCTATTTTGATTAAAAGTAGACAAATCATAATTAAAATTACTCTTCAATTGTGGGCACGAATAGCAGTTAGACATAAATCTATTACACCCAAGTGTGTAATGGCAACCACCTGTAAACGGCCACATATCTCTAATAGTCCAAACAATTGGTTTTTTTATTAGATTGATTTTTGAAATATTAAAGAAACCGTTATTTATCCAATGCAAATGAATTATGTCTGAATTTTTATAAAGTTTATCATTTATAAAATTATAACCAACTATAGATGAGCTAAACGTAGTCTTTTCTCTTTTTGGATAAAAAATTTTAGGGAATTTTTCAATTGATTGTCTTAGATACGATTTAATTTTTTTGATTTTTGTATCGTCTTTTTCATAAATCATTGAAGAATCTATTTTATTTTTTAATAAGTCTTCATGTAGTAAATTTGCACCTTTAAATGCCCCTGAATTTTTTTTACCTCCTACAAAATGTACTATTTTGAATTTTTTATTTATCTCCATAGTTTGATATTTCCATTTAAATGAAGGTCTTCGTCAGTTGTATAAATATTTTTTTTATATTCATTTTTTAATTTTTTAATTAAAAATCTGTCAACGCGTGACCTTGCTGTATAATCATACGATTTATTTCGCTCATTAGTATAGAATTGTTTTCCACCAGACATGCCAATTCCTGTAATTAGGATATTTGAATTTGGATTTTCATCCAAAGCTTTTAAAATTGAAAAAAACCCGGTAGAAACTCCTTGGAACTCAAGTTTCTTAAGATTTTTTAAAAAATATTTTATTTTATCTTTAGTTTTAATTTCTCTGAAAAATTCTGAATATATGACTGTAAAATTCCCACCTTGAAAAAATTTTGATTGAAATTTCAGTTGGCTTGTAAAACTTAAATATTTTAATTCACATTTTGTTTTTAATTTTTCAGGCAGATGAATTTTTTTACCTCTTACAATCATTCTATCTGGAAAAGCTTCCGTAATTCTAACTCTGACATTAATATTTTTTTCAAATTCTAAATCACCAACTAAACAAGTTAAACTCGTTTTAGGAAACTTTTTTTGATAATTTTTCGCTCTTTCTGCCGCTCCATTTGCAGTATAAATTTTACTAATTAAAAAATTTGGTATTACTGATTTTGGTTTAGAACCAATAACTAATGCATCGAAATCCATAAAAAATTAATTGATTATCTATATTTTAAATACAAAATACTATATTCAATAAAAATATGTTTTAAATAAGAAATATAAACTATTATGAAAACTATTTTTTATTGGTGTCCATTTATCTCAAAAGTCGCAACAGTCAGAGGTGTAATTAAATCAGCAGAAGCTTTAAAAAGATATTCAAATCATAAATTTGAGCCTGTAATTATTAATGTTGCAGGGGAATGGAATGAATTCAAATATGAAAACAAGTTCAAAATTAAAATTATTGATTTAAATAAATCTAAAATTTTGGATAAAAAGAATTGGACTGGTTTTTATAAAAGCAGGCTAATTTATATATGTCTCTTTCTAATGAGTTTTTTTCCACTATTAAATTTATTAAAAAAAAATAAACCTGATTTCTTAATTATTCATTTAATTTCTTCATTACCTCTTTTTTTAAATTTAATATTCAATATAAAAACAAAATTCATTTTAAGAATTTCAGGCATACCAAAACTTAATTTTTTTAGATTTTCTCTATGGAAATTATCTATTAATCAAATTGTGTATATGACCACTCCAACAATAGGCACATATAATAACTTGATTGAAAAAAATTTTGATAGAACAAAGATCAAAATTTTACACGATCCAATAATAACGCCGTCAGAGATTCTTAAGAAAAAAAAATTTGATATAAATATAGAAGATAATTATTATATTTCTATTGGCAGATTAACAAATCAAAAAAACTATAAATTTTTGATTAATAATTTATCATTGATAATAAAGAATGACTCTTCTATCAAATTATATATTTTTGGAGATGGAGAACAAAAAAATGATTTAACTAAATTAATTTTTAATCTAAATTTAGAAAATAATATCAAACTTTTTCCTTTTACCGAAAATATTTATAATTATCTTCACAAATCTAAAGGGTTTATTTTATCTTCATTGTGGGAAGATCCAGGTTTTGTTTTGGTAGAGTCCGCATATTTAAATGTACCTATTTTGTCTAGTAATTGTAAAAACGGTCCTGAAGAAATTTTAAATTATGGAAATAATGGCATTTTGTTTGAGAGCAATAACGCAAATAGTTTTATAGAAAAATTTAATGACTTTCATAATTTAAGTGATGAAAGAAAAATGAAGTTTAAAATAAATGCAAAAAAATATGTTAGAAAATTTACTATTTTTTCTCATTTCCTTCAATTAAAAAAAATTCTAAAATAAACATATGGAAAATCAATATTCTAATAAGTTAGATAAATTCTTATTTAAAGAAATAAAAGATCTTAAAGATTTTAGTATCGTAGAGTTTGGTGTGCGAGAAGGAATTTCAACTAAAAAATTTCTTGAATGCTGCAAAAAAAATAACGGCAAGCTATATTCTATAGACATAGACGATTGCTCTAGTGTAACAACTGATAAAAATTGGACATTTATAAAATCAAGAGATGATAATTTTAGTTATTTAGATGAAAAATTACCAAAAATGTTTGATGTAATTTTAATTGACTCTTTTCATAATGCTTCTCATGTTAAAAAAATACTATTTCATTATTATAAAAAATTAAAACCTAGCGGTTTATTGTTTATTGACGATATTTGTTGGTTACCGTATTTAAAAAATAATTATAGAAATCATTTTAACAGCGAAATTAATAATTTGGAAACTTTCGAAATGTTAAATGATGTATTATTAGCTAATCAAAAAAATATTCATCTTTATTATACTTTTGTTGGGTCTGGAATGGCAAAAATTATTAAATTAAATGATGAATCTTTAAATGAATCGATCAAAGCCAAATCGAGAAAATTTTCAATAAAGAATATAATAAGAAAATTAATTAGAAAATAAAATGACTGATAATCTTTTTGAGGAAGTTAAAAATAATATTAAAAAAAATAAATCAAATCATTTAACAATAATGCATGACATTGTTATTAATTCAAAATTAAAAACAATTGTGGAGTGTGGAGTTGATAGGGGGGCATCAACATGCGCGTTTTTACAAGCAACAAAAGAAACAGGTGGAAATTTATACTCATTTGATATCAAAAATTGTTCAAATTTATTTAAAGATAAAAACTGGAACTTTTCTCAAACAAATGATGTTAATTTAAGCAGAATAATAAATAAATTTCCAGAGATAAAAGAAAAAGGTATAGATTTATTGTATATTGATAGTTATCACGAGCCATCTCATGTGAGAAGAATTTTA
>CESW01142844.1_pt1 | contig 10782 bp, 9 predicted proteins | sample 531171 | NCBI WGS metagenome assembly CESW01 (sample SAMEA2621859, study PRJEB7988) | marine metagenome | biome: marine biome (ENVO:00000447); feature: surface water layer (ENVO:00002042); material: "saline water (ENVO:00002010), including plankton (ENVO:xxxxxxxx)" | depth 5 m
AGAACCTAATTTTGCACTTAACTTTTCAAGTTAATGATGATAGGGCATGGGCAAAAAAAAATTGCTAGTTGTAGCGCACGCACCCTCTGAAAATACTCAGCGGTTGTTTGCGGCTGTCGGAAAAGGCGCGAAAAGTGATGCCCAACTCTCCGTAACCGTTGATATGTTGAGCCCATTCAATGCTCAGCCCGAAGATGTTTTGGCATGCGACGCTATAATACTAGGAACAACGGAAAATCTGGGTTACATGTCCGGAGCACTCAAAGACTTTTTTGATCGTTGTTATTATCCAGTGCTTGAAAGAAAACAGGGCCTTCCCTACGGTTTATTTATTCGTGCTGTTCATGATGGCACAGGTACTCGCCGCGCAGTAGAGGGCATTACTAAGGGACTTCGATGGAGGCCAGTTCAACAGCCACTTATCTGTCATGGAGATTGGGACGATTCCTTCGTCGAGGAATGTCATGACTTAGGTGTTGCAGTTGCAGTAGGACTCGACATGGGTGTCTTTTAAAAAGTTAGAAGTTTTGTCTAACTATGGCTTGCAGGGGCAAAGTTCATCTGCGTTGGTCGGAATACCATCCTTCCATTCAAGCCGTTCGTTATCAGGTCCAATTGATATCACATTCCAGAAACTTCCCTCTTGCCATTTGCCGGTCATAATAGTTCCGTTAGGCTTGGAATACGTCCCCTGGCCATGCCACAAATTATTTTGCCATTGGCCACGGTATACCTCGCCGCCGGGCCAGTGATAGGTGCCATAACCATGGCGTTTGCCATTTTTCCATTCACCCGAATACTTGCGCCCGTCGGGCCAAGTCATGGTTCCCTTTCCATGAGGAACATTATTTTTCTCTGAACCTATATATTTTTCATGAGAATTATTTTCGGTGGCATCTACTTCTGTCGTATCCAAGACAAGAAATGTCGCGATTAGGAGGATAGATAAGATTGAACGTGAAAGTTTCATAATTGTATAGTTATAAAAACTTAGCACTTGAGGCAATAGTGCTTCTCAGAAATAACGAGGTAGACAGGCTATCCTGCTGTTTCTAAAGTTGCTAGGGTTTTACTATGACATCTGTATTCACATCATTAAATGAGATAGCGGAATCAATTCCTGACGGTTCTAAATTAGCTTTGGCTCCTGAATACAATGGATGTGGCTGCGCGTTAGCAGTGGTTCGGGCGCTTGTAAACCGTTCCCCCAGAGATCTTCATTTAATCGGTGTTCCGGCTCTAGGTTTACAAGCAGATCTATTAATAGGGATAAACGCAGTTTCTAAAGTTGAGTGTGCAGCTGTGACACTTGGTGAGGAGGGGCTTGCTCCGCGCTTTTCCGAAGCGATAAGAACGGGAAGTATAAAAATTTTAGATGCTACCTGTCCAGCGATCCATGGTGCACTGCAGGCTTCAGAAAAAGGCGTGCCCTTCATGCCGATGCGAGGAGTATTGGGCACTGACCTTTTGAAAAACCGATCCGACTGGACTGTCATAGATAATCCTTTTCATAAATCGAATGACCCTATTGTTTTGTTGCCTGCCTTAAAGCCCGATGTGGCGTTATTTCATTCGCCGTTGGCAGATGAGGAAGGCAATGTTTGGATTGGTGTACATAAGGAATTGATGACGTTAGCTCATGCTTCCACAGAAACATTTGTATCGTATGAGCGCTTTTATAATGGAAATTTATTGGACGACGAAAAGTATGCGGCTGGTACAATTCCATCGGTTTACATTACGGGAATCGCCGAAGCAGAAAGAGGGGCATGGCCAATTGCGCTCCCTAATCATTATGTTCGTGACGTCCGCCATATCCGTAGATATTTTGAGATGGCATCGAGTGCAACAGGATTCCAAAAATACTTAGCAGAGCATGTATACACGCGGATAGCTAGGGCGTGAGAGATATGCTTAAAGTGGAAGAAATTCTCATTTTTTCTATATTGCCGCTCCTGCAGGGCATAAAACACGTTGCGATTGGCGCTTCATCGCCGATACCTGCGGCTGCCGCTATGTTGATGCGTAAGAGATCGAGAGGTCAGGTTCGAGTGAGCATTCTTGGTAGTACCGAACGATATACCTTTACAGATGGAGGGAGAGAATTATTTGACCTTGCTGGGCAAGGGCGTATTGATGCTTTTTTTCTAAGCGGGGGACAAATAGACGGAGAGGCGAATGTAAATCTTATCGGTATCGGCGACTACCCTCAAATGAGTGTTCGATTTCCAGGGTCATTCGGTTCGGCCTATCTGTATTATGTGGTACCTCGCGTAATCTTATTCAGGGAGGAACATACATCGCGTGTCTTTGTTGATAAAGTTGATTTTATAAGCGCTGCTGGAGGTTCGGAGCCTTTCGTCCACAGGCCGGGAGGGCCGTACGCGCTAGTTACGGGACGTTGTGTAATGAAATTTAATAGTGCAGAAAAATGTTTTGTTCTGGCGAGCTTACACCCTGGCGAAAGCGTCCAAAGTGTCAAAGAAAATACTGGGTTCGAGTTTATTTGTCCCGACAATATTCCAGAAACCCCGCTCCCAGGTGTTGATTTACTGAATTGTTTGCGTGGTTCAGTTGCGGATCAATTAGCTGCGACCTACCCCACTTTTGTAGAGCGAGTTTTTGGGTAGATATTGACGTTATGTGCTTGAAAAAGGAGATGTGAGTTTGACCGAAGACACTGCCCGTGCTCTGGCTGGCTTGAAAGTTATCGATCTAACCCGGGTATTAGGGGGGCCTTATGCGACTCAAATTTTGGCCGATCATGGTGCTTGCGTTATTAAAATTGAGCCACCTCAGGGCGATGAGGTGCGCGATTGGGGGCCGCCATTTTTCGAGGGTAATGCCTCATATTTTTTAGGGCTAAATCGTAACAAACGTTCTTTGGCTCTCGATTTGTCAAAAAATAGTGGGCGCAATGTTTTTTTTCGGTTGCTTGAGGATGCAGACGTATTAATCGAAAACCTTAAAACTGGTACGCTTGAAAAATGGCATTTAGGTTACAAAGAGGTGCTGCAAGCGAAGTTTCCCAAGTTGATTCATTGTAGGATTTCTGGGTACGGCGCTGATGGTCCTCTTGGGGGGCTTCCTGGCTATGATGCTATTGTTCAAGCGTATGCGGGTTGGTTCAGTGTAAACGGTGATTCTGAAAGTGGTCCAACACGAATAGGTATCCCAATGGTTGATATGGGGACAGGGCTCTATTCGGTAATAGGAATCTTAATGGCTCTGCGAGAGCGTGAGCAATCAGGGATTGGTCAGTTTATCGATATGACCCTTTATGATTGCGCAGTGTCCCTGATGCATCCACATATCCCAAACTATATGTTGTCAAATGAGACGCCTGTGCCAACTGGCAACGCTCATCCTAATATATCGCCATATGATCGTTTTCATACCAAGACGGTAGATATTTTTATAGGAGCAGGCAATGATAGGGCTTTCAAGCGACTATGTTCTTCAATCGAAGCTCACGAAATTGCCCTAGATCAAAGGTTTGCTACGAGCAAGTCTCGAAACGAGCATCGTGAAGCACTTACCAAACTTTTGTCGGACATAATCATCAAAGAGGATGGTGAAGCGCTCTGTGGCCGGCTCATGCGTGCGGGTGTGCCAGCAGGCCCCATATTAAATACAGCTCAGGTAATGGATGCGGAGCATACCAAACACCGCAAAATGAATATGCGTTGTGATTGGTGGCGCGGAGCAGGCATTCCGATCAAGTTCGGTCGAACTCCCGGAGCTATTACCACTCCACCTCCAAAATTTGGTGTTCATGGACGAGAAGTCCTGAAAGAGTACGGGTTCTCTGATGAAGAAATCGATAAATTGATCAGGGAAAATGTTTTGGTTGAAAAGCGTAGTTAATAGACAATCAAGTTTTTACGGTAGTGCGAAGAAACGCAGGAGTTTCATCGCCAAACCCTTTTATAGTTTCTGGTGGAGGATCCTTTTCTTTTAAAGTTTGTGTAGAGTGTTTTCTTGACGAGTGGTTGTTACTTGCACTCTTCATTGTTTCTGACCTGTCATTAGCTGGACGGTGTTTGTTTTGATTGCGGGTACGGCGGTTGCTGGAGGGTTTATCTTGGAATTTCTCTAGTTTAGGCTTGCCGATGCCCTTTAGCGTAATTTCCTTTATTGCACCCTTAGCAATTATTTGGACTGCATCAAGATATTTGCCTTCTTCTTCCGTTACAAATGTTATTGCATGACCTTTGCGTCCTGCACGGCCTGTGCGGCCGATACGATGAACATAATCTTCGTCATGCATGGGCACATCAAAATTAACCACATGTGTCATATCAGGAATATCTAGGCCCCTTGCAGCCACATCAGAACACACAAGGTATTCGATTTTGTCCTCTTTGAACTTGTCTAATGTTTCTGTGCGTGAAAATTGATCCATATCACCGTGTAGAGCTCCAGCTTTGAAGCCATGGCGCATCAATGACCGGTGAACCAAACCAACATCTTTTTTGCGGTTACAAAATATAAGTGCATTTTTTACTTCAGCGCCACTGAGAATATCGCGTAGAGCTTCTCGTTTCTGTTTTGCATCAAGCATTACCATTTGCTGCACAATTGTATCAGCAGTTGCCGATGGCGGACTAACTGCAACTTCTTTAGGATTGGATAAAAACTGCTCAGCGAGTTTCTTAATCTCCTTCGGCATCGTTGCGGAAAACATAAGTGTTTGCCTAAGAGGTGGAATTTTGCTGACGATTTTGTCTACGTCCGGTATGAACCCCATGTCGAGCATTCTATCGGCTTCATCAATAACAAGAATTTTTACATCGTTGAGCAAGACGTTGCCACGCTCAAAATGGTCGAGAAGGCGACCAGGGGTTGCAATCAATACGTCGACGCCACGGTCAAGCAATTTGTCTTGTTCGCCGAAGGTTACGCCGCCGATCAAAAGTGCCTTGGTAAGTTTATGATATTTTCCGTAGAGATCAAAATTTTCCGCTACCTGAGCGGCTAATTCGCGAGTAGGCTCTAAGATAAGAGAACGAGGCATGCGCATGCGGGCACGGCCTTGATCGAGGATATCTATCATCGGCAATACAAAAGACGCTGTCTTGCCAGTACCAGTCTGAGCACAACCTAATAAATCTCGAGCCATCAATACATATGGAATAGCCTGCTCCTGAATAGGGGTTGGATTTTGGTACCCACGTTCATCCAGTGCTCGAAGAAGTTCTTCGCTTAAGCTTAAATCTTTAAAGGTCATACGGACTGTATTTTTTCGGATGGCCGATCTTGTGGTATATTTTTTTTACAACCCAACTCATTAATCCTGGTTTGTTAAGAGAGATACTAGCGACGAATAGTGCGACTTACTTCTGGTGTAACGGCAAAATCCGATCTAAACGCCTGTCGAGGCAAAGAAATTATTATTGCAGCTCGGCAGGAACTTTGTAATCCTATTATACCGAACTTTCTAAACTCATGATGATATGATTAACAACTGCTTAACTGGCTGTCTAGGTCTGGTTTCTAGGGGGGTAGCCCAGGATAGGAAGTAAAACTGTGACTCACGAATCATCATTAGTTTTAGTGCCGGGCCTTCTTTGTGATGAAGATTTGTGGTTTGACCAGATAAAAAGTCTTTCCAATGTTACAAAAATCTCGATGGCTGATACCTTGTCTGACGATAGCATTATAGAGATGGCTGCTCGGTTATTGGCAAACGCTCCTGCAGAATTTGCGTTGGCTGGATTGTCTATGGGTGGTTACATTGCGCTTGAAGTAATGCGTCAGGCACCGGAGCGTGTCACGAGGTTGGCACTCCTAAGCACAAACGCTGAGCAAGATGACGCGGAAAAAAGCAGAATACGCAGAGGATTAATCGCGCTGGCTGAAAAAGGGAAATTTAAAGGTGTTTCTCCGCGCCTTTTACCCATGCTCCTGCATGAAAGCCGCCTCAATGATGCTGTGCTGTGCGATAGAGTTGCAAAAATGGCGGCCAGAGTTGGTAAAGATTGCTTTGTCAGGCAACAAAAAGCAATTATGTCGCGCTCTGATAGTCGAAAAAACCTTCATTCAATAAAGGTTCCCACAATGGTTGTATGCGGCCGTGAGGATTTGCTTACGAACCTACGTCAGCATCAAGATATTGCAAAAGCAATTCCGTCTGCTGAGTTACATGTTTTAGACCTATGTGGGCATCTTCCCACAATGGAGCGTCCGCAAGAAGTCACATCATTATTCCGTAGTTGGTTATTACGCTGAAGAGCATATCCAGATCTTATAAAAGCTGAAATATGGCTCTAAATGTAATCCTAGAAATGGCATGTTATTTTTTATTCTGGGCACATTGTTTAGCATTATTGGTATCAATATCAAAAAATATATCGTACGCCGTAACCTCATTTGCAGCTATTTTTTCTGTCGAAGCATCATATTGTTATTTTTCTACGAATGTTGTATTATTTGGTAATGTCGGGGGCAGGGCCGAAGGCTGTAAAAACAGTATGAAGGCTACCGACGGATGACACAGAAAACAAAAAATAATAATGTCGGACCGAACACCGGCGTTCAAGAATTAGGTGTTAGCAACTCCTCCAAAGTCAGCGGTGACGTTGACCCGAAAGACGCTGTGTCAGCTGTAGATCCGCATAATTTAGTATCAGACAAATCCGGCTCTGATGTGACGATCGACAAGGGGTTGGAAGCCAATAGACCAAATGACCCATCGGGTTTGCTAGGGGCAGCAGTCTGGCTTATGCTGTCTTCAGGTGCGCATAAACACTTATTCGTAACCGATTTTGAATGGCTTGTAGTTCCACCTATTTTGGCAAAACAATTTCGTTTATTTCGCAGAAATAATGTTCCTGTTGGATTTATTAGTTGGGCTTTACTTGATGATGAAGTGGAGGCCCGGATTATCAACGGTTCAGTCAAATTAGCGCCCAACGAATGGACTATAGGTAAAAAGTTCTGGATTATTGATGTTATCGCTCCCTTTGGGGGTGGGGATGACATGCTTAAAGACCTTAAGAAAAATGTATTTAAGGACGAGGTTGTTAAATATATCCAAGCTGATGAAGATGGTCGGCGCGTGGAATTGTTGAAATAAGGTATGGCAAACACCCGCAAATATACACCTTTAGTGCTGGATCAGTTGCGATCGGATGAATGGGATGCTCTGTCACGCACTCCCTTGGATGTCATTCTGGACCTGCGTTCCGATGGCCCAACTGACTCATTAATGGGACAGGGGGTAACGGCGTTTCAACCGTTGGAAGGGATAGAAAATCTTGTTGTAGACAAACAAACTTTTTCTCCCAACAGTTTTTATAAAAATTCGGAACAAAATGATCAAAGGCTTCAACAGAATATTTTTAAATCCGAGGAGTTATTTGACGCGGCTGTGCCAAATCGATTGCAATTTAGTCGTGCCGATTTAATTGGCACTGATGTGCCTTTCGATGGTGAGATTGTTTCTGTCACAGAGGCAAGAGGGGGTGAGGCAAGGCTCGTTGGCAGGGCCGGCGCAGAGCAGGTGTTATTCGACTTGGCAACTCAAAACGATCCTATTAGCTCACCCTCAATGTTTGAATTCCATGTTATCGAGCCTGATGGAACGGAAGGCAGCGGCAGTGTGGAAGTAAATGCACTTCCTAATGATCCATTGTTCGGCCAGCAGTGGCATCACTCGGCACTGAACGTTGTCGATGTTTGGGATGATTACACTGGTCGCGGTGTGAGTGTTGGCATTAACGATACCGGCGTGGAGCATACCCATCCCGACCTAAATGATAATTATGACACATCGATAGATTATGATTTTTCTAACCGGGATAATGATGCTTATCCTGAAAGATATGACAATCACGGTACTGCTGTCGCCGGTATGGTTGCTGCTGAGGCAAACAATGGTATCGGAGTGGTTGGCGTCGCGCATGGTGCCACTATTGCTGGATATCGTTGGTTGGGGTTTTATGACACACCAACGGATATCTCTAATAATAGTTGGGGCCCCACACCCTCATGGGCTTTCTTTTCTCTCTCTCAGGGTGGGTATTGGAGATCCTATGAGAATCAAATTGTGGATGCTGTCACCAATCATCGCGATGGTCTTGGACAAGTTATTACTTTTTCTGCTGGTAACTCACGCAGTATAGATGCGCGTCCAGAATATAATGCAGTAAATGGGAATCGAAGGGTAATTACGGTTGGCGCAACCGATAGCGGCGGCCGGGATGCTTATTTTACAAGTAGGGGGTCGAGTGTTTTGGTGACGGCTCCGGGGCGTAACGTGCTGACAACAGATCGGGTTGGCAGTATGGGCTATACTTCTTCGGATTATGTTACCATTAATGGTACTTCTTTTTCGGCGCCGGCAACCGCGGGCGTCGTGGCTCTCATGCTTGAAGCCAATCCTGATTTGGGCTATCGCGACGTCCAGGAGATATTGGCCTACTCAGCGGTAAAAAATGATCCCTACGACAATACATGGGATTGGAATAATGCTAACGATTGGAATGGGGGTGGGCTCCATATCAGTCTCGAAAATGGCATGGGCCTGGTTGATGCAAGGGCTGCAGTCCGACTTGCTGAGACGTGGCAAGAGCAATCTGTTAGCTCTAATGAAATTCATCGTTCCAATTATTCTGGCAGCTTGAGTTTTGCGGACGCCAGCACAGTCAGTGACACAGTCAACTTTACAAACAGCGTTGATATTGAAAACGTAGAAATTTTTGTGAATTTATCGAGTGCGCGGTTAAGTGACTTACGTATCACGGTGACGTCTCCAGATGGAACTTCAAGCGAAATTATGGGGCGGCCGGACACATCAAAGTCAGGGTTACAACATCGTTTTACAAGCCGGCAATTTTGGGGCGAGACGGGCATAGGTGATTGGACTATCTCCGTCAGTGACGAGGTCAGGAATGGGATTGGGGGGAATCTCAATAGTTGGGGGATAAATTTATTCGGCGATATTTTAGATAATGACGATTTGTATGTATATACAAACGAATACCGAGATTTTACAGGCCGAGGAGATGCCTCTAGGCGACTATTGTCAGATAGTGAAGGCACTGACACTATAAATCTTGCAGCGACCACGGCTAATGCTGTAGTTGATCTTACTGGTGGCCCCGGATCAATTGCTGACACCAACTTCAAGATTGGTGCAGGTTCCACAATTGAAAATGTGTATAGCGGCGACGGCAACGACATTATCACAGGTAATTCGTCAGACAATGTCATTTTGGGTGGGCGTGGCGATGATACACTTGTCGGTGGAGAAGGAACCGATACCGCAATCTACAGCGGCAATAGAGCAAACTACACCATTGGTAATGGGAGCATAATCGATAATAGGGGACGCGATGGCACTGATACCCTCAGCGGGTTTGAGTTCTTGCAATTCGCGGATCAAACCATTGAAGCGCCTGGGAAGAGCGATCCACCAGAGCCGATAACAACATTGATTTCAGGCGATGAGGACAATCCCTCAAATGGGTTTCTTCGGGCAACAGACCCGGATGGTGATACCTTAACCTTTAGTCTGGTAAGTGCTCCTGCTAAAGGGACCTTAACGATTAATGATGATGGTTCCTATAACTTCGATCCGGGCAAGGAATTTGATGACCTGTCCGAAGGAGCCAGTCGCGACCTAAGTTTTATTTATTCAGTTGATGATGGGACAACGGTTGTTCAGCAAACTGCAGCACTTCGTGTTACTGGGATCAATGACGCTCCCGCAGCAGAAGTTGCCAAAATTAGTTTAGAAGAAGATGCCGTGTTCGAAGGCACGCTGAAGGCTGCTGACTTAGATAACTCATCTGATGAATTAGTTTTTTCGCTATCCAGTCTTCCTGCGAATGGCATGGTGGTAATAAATGCTAACGGGACTTATACATATACGCCCAATGAAAATTACTATGGCTCAGATAGCTTTCGCTTCACAGTTACCGATGCAAATGGGGCTATTGATACAGGTGACGTCGCAATTGAGGTTACGCCTGTAAATGATGCAGCTCCAGAGGCAAATCCTGACAGTATAACAGTCACAGAGGATACACCACTCTCTTTCCAAGCTAACGAGCTGATAGCTAATGACACTGATTTAGATGGTGATACGCTAACTGTGATAGCTGTTTCAGGAGGTGAGAACGGTTCTGTTTCCCTCGTTGATGGTATGGTCACATATTCTCCGAGGGCAAATTACAACGGGCGTGATAGTTTTTCGTATTCGGTCTCTGACGGGCAGGGAGGTGTGAGTGAGGGGCGCGTTTCTGTGACGGTATCCGCCGTTAATGATGCTCCTAGAACCCCAGCCACCGCCGTTACCCTTGATGAGGATACATCCTGGTCGGGTGTTTTGGCCGCTACGGACGTGGATGGTGATCAGCTTAACTATAGCCTTCACAATCAACCTAAACATGGGTCGATAAGTGTCGCGAACAATGGGGCCTATGTTTACACGCCTAATGCAAATTATCATGGCTCTGACGAGTTCACTTACAGTGTGTCCGATGGGAATGGCGGGTCTGTACTCGGTAAAGTATCACTCACTATTCTTAACATAAACGATGCTCCCGTTGCATTGGATAGCGTTGCGAATGGCCTTGAGGATGCAGCACTTTCCGGCGCATTAAAAGCAACGGATATTGACGGAGACGTTCTTAAGTATTCTTTAAAGCAGGGACCCAGTAACGGGGTTGTTACAATCAACCCGGATGGAACGTATTTCTATCGGCCGAATAGTAATTTTAGTGGTTTGGATAGCTTTGCCTATACCGTATCTGATGGTAGAGGCGGGCTCGACAC
>CESW01149558.1_pt1 | contig 10781 bp, 7 predicted proteins | sample 531171 | NCBI WGS metagenome assembly CESW01 (sample SAMEA2621859, study PRJEB7988) | marine metagenome | biome: marine biome (ENVO:00000447); feature: surface water layer (ENVO:00002042); material: "saline water (ENVO:00002010), including plankton (ENVO:xxxxxxxx)" | depth 5 m
TTACTAAATTTTCTTATTTTTAATGCTAAAACTGTTAAATGTTGAAGCCTTGAGATTTCCCATGGATACTTTACATCTCTTTTTTTATTGAAATCAATCTTAATGAACAATGAATTTTGTTTTGCTGGCCAGTGATAATTATTTTTTGGATCATAATTCCACTTCATAAATTTAATTTTTGATTTTGGGTTAATTTCAAACTTTTTGAAAAGTTTTCTATAAATATTTAAACAATAAGCTTTATTAGAAAAATTTATATTTTTTTTTATCCATGATTCATGTTTACCAAGATGAAAAAAATCCGTTATTTTAATTCCCAATATTGTAAGGTTTTGAAAAAGTATTGTGTTGAAATTATTTTTTTCAATTTTTTCTACTTTGTCATAATCAAAAATTTTGTTTGTCTTATTTAAATTATGAATATCACGGGAATAAGTGCATTTAAAAATATTTAAAATATTTTTTAAATATGTATTTAATCTAATTGTGAATGATTTGATAACAAAGTCTTTTAATCCAAAGAAACCATATTTACTATAAATAAATTTAAATATTTTTTTATAAAACATAATTAAATTTTTATTTACTTAATTTTAATATCCATGATCATGAGGGTTATAATGAAATATATTCATCATTTTTTGAGTTTAGCCTTCCTTTAAATTTAGGTGTAAAAATCTTAAACCTAAAAGATCTGTAATTATTTTTGTCATATTCCTTATTAATTCTTTTTTAGGTTTGCTAAATTAAAGATTTTTTTAAATTTTTTTAAAGTAAAATTGATTTCTATTTCTTCTCTAAACATATAATTTTTTTTTTGGTAGCATAACAATATTCAAAAAGATTATATTCATATATTTAACATATAATAATGAAAAGTATTTTTAAATCTTTAGTACCTCTATTTATAAAAAATTCTTTATTTAAGATATATTTAATTTCTATAAAATTTTTTTTTAAATATACTTCATCACAAAAATTTTGGAGCAAAAACATTGTTGATTGTCCTAAAAATGGTTTTGAAAATATTGAAAATTCGCTTAATCATTTGGCATGGAGAAATAATCAATATATTGACTCAATTAATCATTTTAAGATGAATCAACTTAATAATAAAATAGTTTTAGATTATGGATGTGGTCCAGGAAATGATATCATAAATATCTACCAATCAAGCAAGCCAAAAAAATTAATTGGAGTTGATGTTTCAGATCAAGCACTTATTTTAGCAAAAAAAAGAGTTGATCTTCACAAAATCAAAGTTGACCTAATAAAAATTAATGAGGAAGAAAAAATAGTAGCCATCGATAATGATAGTATCGATATAATCCAAAGTAATGGAGTTTTACACCATATTGCTAATTTAAAATTTGTGTTTAGTGAATTTTCGAGAATTTTGAAAGAAAATGGTACAGTAAGAGTAATGATCTATAACAAAAATTCAATTTGGTATCATCTTCACGTAGCTTTTGAAATGAAAATCAAAAAAAAGGTATTCACAGATTTAACTTTAGACGAACTTTTCTCTAAAACAACTGATGGATTCGATTGTCCCATTTCAAAGTGCTATCAACCTGAAGAATTTATAAATATTTGCAAAAAAAATAGATTTAAAGGAAAATTAATAGGTGTAAGTATTTCCTTGTTTGAGATGTCAAAAATACCTCTTATGTGGGAAGCGCAAAAATCAAAATTTCTTGAAAGTAATTCAATAGAATTTTTAAAAAATATAGAATTTGATAAAAGAGGAATACCTTATTATAAAAAAGTTGTTGCTGGAGTAAATTCTTATTTTGAATTAACAAAATTAAGATAAGTTTTTTTCTTTATAAAAATATCCCACCAAATTGCCAGATTTAGTAAGAACCAAATTCTGGTATCGCTTTTTCTTTTTGAAAGAATCTTACTGACCTCGTTCTCGTCAAAATAGTCAGTTTCTTTTACAAAGTTCATTATTATTTGTTCTTCATTTATTCCTAATCCATCTGAAAACCAATCTTTAAGAGGTAGGCCAAATCCTTGTTTTTTTCTTTTAATAATTATTTTAGGAATTAAATCCTTTACGCAATCTTTTAAAAGAGATTTCAAATTTCGATTTTTAAATTTTATATTTTTTGGAATATCAATCATTTTTGAAATTAGCACATGATCCAAAAAAGGTACCCTCGCTTCAAGACCACATGCCATAGACATTTTATCTATTCTCATTAAGATTAATTCAGGTAATCTTAATTTTAGGTCAATATAAGTCATCCAGTTTTCCAAGCTATTGTATTTTGCTCTTTTATTAAAAATATTAAAGTGAGGCTTAATTATTTCCCAGGAACTTCTTGATGAAAATTTTTTTTTCATTTGTTTTGACAAAATTCTTTTTTTTTCTGATTCTGAGAATGCCTCCGCCCCGCTCCAAAAAATTGGTAATTTTTTTATTGATCTACTTAATAAATCAAAAGAATAAATGTGATCTAATTTTAAAAAATTCATCAAAGATTTTATTATTTTTTTTAAAAATCTAAAAAAAAATAAATTCTTTAAAATTTGGTTGATTTTTATTGTTCTAGCCCAATTTGAATAACCAAAGAATAGTTCGTCAGCTCCTTCACCAACTTGACATACTTTTACATTCTGACTAATCGCTAATTGTGAAACATAGTAAATTGGAAAGCACACAGGATCAGATATTGGCTCATCTTGATGAAAAATCATTTTTTCAATAATTGTAGTAAAATGTTTTTTACTCAGTTTTTTTTCAAAGTGTTTAGAACCAATATTTTGAGAAACTAACCTTGCATATTCTAATTCCGATTTATATGATTTATAATTTTTGTCATAACCAATTGAAAAAGTTTTAATTGGATTTTTTGATGATTTTGAGAATAAAGTTGCATTTGTTGATGAATCAATGCCACCGGATAGAAAAACACCTACATCAACATCTGACACTGTCCTTAGTTTTACAGAGTTATTTAATTCCTTAAAAATTCTTTTTTTAAAAGTAGGTTCATCATTAATAAAATCTTCTTTATTTTTTATTGGATCCCAATATTTTTTTTTTTTTATTTTCCCAGTTTGATCTATTAATAACCACGAACCTGGTTCTAATTTTTTAATTCCTTTAAACATTGTATTTGGAGCAGGAGTACACAAAAATGAAAGGTAATGAAAAAGGCTTTCTTCATCAATTTGAGGTCTGTAAGATTTATCTAATAATATTGCTTTGATTTCAGATGCGAAAATTAATCTTTCACTATTTTTTTTGTAATATACAGGCTTAACTCCAACTCTATCTCTTACTAACCAAAGTTTATTTTCATCGTTATCCCAAATTGCAAAAGCAAACATACCTCTTAAATAATTTAGGCAGTCAGTTTTCCATTCTTTATAAGCAAACAGTAAAACCTCAGTATCTGAGTTATTTGTAGTAAATTTATAACCTTTCTTTTCTAAAATTTCTTTTATATCTTTGAAATTGTAAATTTCGCCATTGAATGTTACCACATATCCTTTATCAACAAAAGGCTGGTTTGCTTTTTTTGAGACATCTAAAATTGAAAGCCTTGTATGTGCAAGTCCAACTTTTTTATTTTTTTCAATCCATATACCACTTGCATCTGGACCTCTATGTTTTTGCAATTTATTTATCTTCAATAAAAACTCTTCGCTAACAAGTTTTTTATTTTTAAATTCAACCATACCACCGATGCCACACATTATAGTAATTCCTCAATTTTAAAAGTTAGCATCATTGTCTGAATTTGAGCGTCTATGGATATATTATCTGTCCTATTTATGATATTATATAAAAAATTCTTTATAAGTATGTCATGTCCTTTTTCTGGGTAAGGAGACGATAACAATTGTTGATGATTATGTTTAGTTTTTAAAACAGCACTTTTAAAATCAATAACTTCCAAAGTTTCTCTTTGACCTTGAATTCTAATAAACTCTTTTTTTTTCTCATCTCCTCCCATCGTTGAATAATTAAGTTTCGCTATCGAGCTATCTTCAAACTCAATTGTTACATAAAAATTATCTGTTTTATGAAATTTGTTTTTTTCAAAATTTAATGATGAGACATTTAATTTTTCAACTTTTTTATCAATTAAGAAAAGAAATAGATCATAAAAATGACATGCTTCACCAATATTTCTTCCTCCTCCCTCTTTTTTATAAATCCATGAGTTAATGTCTAATATCTCAGCATTCACATCATAAATTATAACTACAGGTCCTTCTTGGTTGTTTACAAAATCTTTCATAATTTTTGCATAATTTGAAAATCTTCTATTAAATCCTGAAAAAAAAATCAAACTTTTCTTTTTTTCTAAAAGTTTTTTAATTTCATTAAGTTGTTGTTGTTTTAGACATATAGGTTTTTCAACAAAAATATTTTTATTCCTGTTAATTGATTCTTTAATTATTTCAAAATGAAGATCATGCCTTGTTGTTATGAAGATTGTATCAATTTGTTTATCATTTAAAATATCTTTATAGTTAGTGGAAATATTTTTTATGTTAAAATTTTTTGATATATTTATTGATGATAAGGATGACTTAGTACACACATAATCTAAACTGCAAAGATTGGTATATTTCAATATATTCGGAATGATAATTTCATTTGCGAATGATCCAGCTCCAATAACAGCACAATTAACAAATTTTTTATTTTTTTTAGCTTTTTTTCTAATAGTTGTTTGAATTTTATTTTTTTTAGTTTTTTTATAAGTAAATAGAACTGAAAGTGGTCTATTTTTTTTCTTTAATACATCATAGAGATCTTTTGCTTTTTCAATAGGCTGAGAGTATTCAATGAGATTTTTTAAGTTTATTTTTTTATTCTCAATCATCTTTACATAAGCACTCATATTTCTATTCATTGTCCATCTTACAAAGCCAATTGGGTAATCAATTCCTTCTAATTCATAATCTGGGTCATATCGACCTGGGCCATAGGAACTTGAAATCTTAAAATCTATTTCTTTTTTATAGATATCTTCTCTATCAATTTCTAGACCAACATCGCCTACTAAAATTACTCTTGCCTTTTTTCTACACAATTTAAAAGTTTCCTTTAGAATTAAATTTGATTTGCTTGATGCAGTTATGATAGCTCCATCTAAGCCTATATTTTTAATTTCACTTGGGAGCGATTTATTCAATGTCTCAAAATTTTCGTACACACTTTGAAAACCGTTATCTTTTGCTTTTTTTAAATAAACTAAATTAGGTTCAACTGCATACACTTCAATACCACAATTTCTCAAAATCTGAATTGTTATTTGACCAATTAGTCCCAATCCAATAACTACAAAAGACTCACCAATAGTTGGGTTTGATCTACGAATACCATTTATCGCAATAGCTCCGATTGAAACTGTAGAACAGTCAAATAGATTCTCTTTTTTATTAATTTTCACAAGTAGGTTTTTTGGTACCAATATTTTTTCTGCATGAGACGCTATGCCCCCACCACTGCATGCAACAAGATCTCCTTTCTTAAAATTATCTATGTTGTCTCCAACCGCTAGAACTTCACCTGACGAAGAATATCCAATTTCATACAATTGGTTTAATTTCTTTTTTACGATATTTTTTATTTTTTTATAACCGACCTCTGAAAAAACATTTAGGAACTTTTTAAAAATATCGGGTTTTTCAATTACCTTCCTAAGCAAAGGTTTATTTATTGACAGTAAGCTATTAAGCTCTGTTCCGATTGATACACAAGAAAAATTATTAGATACAAGAACAAAGTTTTTATTAACTAAGGGATCAGGAACTTCTTCAACAACAATTCCATTTTTTGAAAGAAAAACTTGTTTCATATTTTTTTATTAATTTGACAACGAATGTTTAAGAAATTTTTCATTTTTTTTTTAGTTTTATTTAATTATATGATAACGTTTTATAAAAATGCTTTTCATCATATCATTAAATAAAATTTTATAAATTGACTCTTTTATTAAAATTTATCAGAAGTATATAGCTACAGCATCCATAGATTTTATTCTTCATAAACTTAGCTAATATTATTGTTTTGGTAAATCCTGAAAATACAAAAAAAAATATATTCTCCTGAAACTTCTAATAATATAGACAGGCTTTATTAAAAACTTTAGGAATTCTCGTTTTAATAAATAGTCTAAATCTTTTTTAGTAGATTTACTATTCTGGAAGAAGTATTTCCATCCCATTTATCTATTTTAATTTTTCTTTTTTTTTTAATTGATATCATTTTTTTCATAACACTATTTACATTTACTAAAATGTTAGTACCTTTTTTTATCGTGATTGGTCTTTCAGTACTCTTTCTCAATGTATAACATGGTATGCCTAAAAACGAGGATTCTTCTTGAACTCCTCCTGAATCTGAAATTACAAATTTACAATGCTTTAAATAATTAAGAAAATCAAGATAGCCTAAAGAATTGTATAATTTAATATTTGTCAAAGAATTTATTGTTTGCAAGAGTTTAAATTTCTTTAAAGATCTAATTGTTCTAGGGTGAACAGAAAAAACTAAAGGTATTTTTTTACTTATTTCTCTTAGCTTATCCAAAATATTTGAGAGTTGATTTTTAAAATCAACATTTTCAGGTCTGTGGAAGGTGACAAGACCATAGTCATGATTTGAATGTGGTTTCATTTTATTTTTTTTCATAATAATTTTTAAACTATCTATCATGATATTTCCTACAAAAAAAATATTTTTATTGATATTTTCATGCTTTAGATTCTGGTTTTCAATCACAGATGGTGTAAATAAAAAATCTGATATTGAGTCAGTTATTCTCCTATTCACCTCTTCAGGTAATGACTCATCATAACACCTTAAGCCCGCTTCTACATGTCCAAGTTTAACGCCCATTTTTTTTGCGGTTAGTGCTGCCGCTAAAGTTGAATTTACATCTCCGAAAACCATAATGATATCAGGTCTATTTTTTGTTAAATATTTTTCATATCTAAACATAATTCTTGAAATTTGAGTATTACTTGAACATGAGCCGACACCTAAATTAACATCGGGCGACCTTAAACCTAAATCTTTCAAAATTTTTTCATATAATATAAAATCATAATGTTGGCCTGTGTTTATAAATTTTGTTTCAAATGTGCGATCACATTCTAATTTACTTAATAAAGGTGATAGTTTTATAAAATTTGGTCTTGCCCCACCAACTAAATGTATTTTAATTTTTGACTTTTTTAACAACTTTATCTTCTGATTAAATCTATTTTTTCACATTTTAATTTATTTTTTTCTAACAAAAATTTTATTAAAATACTTTGAGTTTCATTATTTATTTTCATTTAGTCTACTAATCTTATTTTTCTAAATAATAATATTTTCAATGACAATTTTTTAAAAATTAAGAAACTGTGCTCATTTAAATATTTATATTAAACAAAAATTAAGTTTAAAAAGTTTTATTTTAGCTTTCACTTTCTAATAGTTTTATGTTTTTTTTATATTTATTTTTCTAGAAATAATTGCTTTAGCTTGATTTAGTAATCATTAATATTTTTGTTAAAGGTAAAAGTATATAAACAATAAATTTTGTGAATGTAAAATTTTTTTTTCTTTTAATAAACAACATCCAATTTCTACTAGAGCAACTTGTGAATTAATTTCTTGGCATAGTGCAGCCGCAAAAGCATTATTAAAATAATCCATTTTTTGAAAATGATTTTTTAAAAGCATCGAAGTAATAAACAGGATTGAAAATCCACAATTTGTGAAATCTCATATATAATTTTTTTTGATTTTCTGTCTCTTATCAAACAATAAATAAGTTTACCTTCGAAGTCAGAAAAAGTAGTTCCTAATTCTAATTTTCTCATTTCATAGTATTTTTTTTTAATTCTAAACGAAAGATCACTGAGTTCTTTTGAATATTTTCTTATTAAATCTTCCAGTTAATCTAGTTTAATTTGTTTCGTTCTTTAAATTATTTAATAACTTACGTTAAGTTTTTAATAGTTATCTTGTCTTTATTCCAATGCTCATACCATATTTGAAAAACAAAAAAGTTCCACAGTAAGAATTGCCAGTTTCTTTTTCCACTTTTGTGTTCTTTCCATCTCACTTTATATTCGTCTATATTTAAAAGATCTTGATTCTTTAATACGTCAGAATTTAAATAATAATCCATTCTTGATTCTAAGGTTTTTGAGAGTAAATTACTTAGAGGAATACCAAAACCCATTTTAGGTCTGTCAAAAAACTTTCTAGGCAAATAATTTTCTAAAATCTTTTTTAAAACTAATTTTCCTTCATTATTTTTGATTTTCTGATTGATTGGTAAATTCCATGCATTTTCAACCAGATTATGGTCAAGAAATGGGACCCTCACCTCAAGGGAGAAAAACATTGAAGCTCTATCTACCTTTGTTAGTATATCATCTGGTAAGTAAGAAAGTGTATCTATAAATTGCATCCTTGAAATTATACTCGGAAAAAGTTTTTCTAATTCTTTGTCAAATAATATGAATTTTTTTTCTTCGGAGGATCTAACAAAGTGGCTGGGTTCGTTTATGTTGCTAACTATTCTCTTATGAAAAGTAGTTTCGTCTACATTATTCAAAAGATTTCCTAATTTATATAATTTGTCACCAAATTGTTTCCCACCAAATTTTGAAGGTAAAACTTGTCCAATTACATTCCAAAAATTAATAGGTAATAAATATACTAATTTTGAAAAAAGAATTTTAAAAACTGCTGGCTGATCAAAAATCCATTTTTTATATTTTTCTGCTAAAAAATATCTATAATAACCTCCAAAAACTTCATCGCCTCCATCACCTGAAAGTGCAACTGTAACTTTCTTTTTTGTAATTTTTGATAAAAGTAAAGTTGGTAATTGTGATGAATCTGCAAATGGTTCATCATAAACTTCACCCAACTTATCAACCAGTGTACTGAAATTTGAAAAATCAAAATATTCTTCATTATGATTAGTACCTAGAAAATTAGCTATATTCTTAGCATAACTTGCTTCATCAAATCCTGCATCTTTAAAGCCAATCGTAAATGTATTTATCTTTGTTTTTAGGTTTTTCTGAGCTAGACAAGTGATTAATGAACTATCTATTCCCCCCGAAAGAAAGACACCAAGTGGAACATCAGAGCGCATTTGATTTTTTACAGATTTTTCCAAATTTTTTTTTATTATATCAAAATTACTTTCTTGTTCCTTTTTTTTTGTTGCAATTTTTTTTAACGACCAAAATGATTTAATCTTTATCTTTTCTCTTGCATCTATTTCAATAAAATGTCCAGGCAAAACTTTAAAAATTTTTTTAAAAATTGAATGAGGTGCAGGTATATAATTTAATCTTACATAGCTCGATAATGATTCTTTGTCTATTTCAAAATTTATCCAGGGAAGGGCCTTTAAAGCTTTAAGTTCGGACGCAAATCCAAAACTTTTATTTTGAAAATACCAATATAAAGGCTTAATTCCCAATCTATCTCTTGCTAAATATACTTTTTTTTTATACTTATCCCAAACTGCAAAAGAGAACATCCCATTAAATAAATACAAAGATTTTTCTATTCCATACTTACTGATTGATTCCAAAATAATTTCAGTATCAGAATTAGTTTTGAATCTAACACCTATTTTTTCTAATTTTTTTTTTATTTCAAGATAATTATAAACCTCTCCATTATACACCAAGATATATCTGTCATTTGATGACATCATTGGTTGGTTGCTTTTTTCTGATAAATCAATTATCGATAATCTTCTATGTGAAAGCACTATTCCAGATCGCTCATCTGTCCAAACACCAAAAGAGTCTGGACCCCTTCTATGCAAAGTTTGACTCATTTTAAGCCCAAAATTTTCTAAATCTTGTTTACCCAAATTTTTATTAAAGTTTATAAATCCTGAAATACCGCACATATAAAAAAAATTTTTTTTAATATATTCAATTTCTTATACTTAATATCTTTTTATAAAGATTTAAATAACTTTGAATTTCGATTTTTGATGAATATTTATTCACAATTGTTTGTCGCGCTTTAATACCGAATTGTTTTTTTACCTGCAAATTTTTTTTAAAAAATAAAATTTTAGTTATTAGCTCATCCGAATTAAATCTTTTTAATAACATACCATTTTTATCATTTATTATTTCAGATATCCCACCAGAATTTAGGGCTATGGCAGGTGTTCCACATGACATCGATTCCAATAACACATTAGGAAAATTATCTTGATTAGACAAAAGAAGTAAACAATCGGCTGCATTATAAATATTTTTCTTTTTTGACAAAGATTCAACATAGTCTAATGTTACAATATTTTTTTTTTGAAGATCTCTCCATTTATGGCTATCTTGACCGACAATTAAAATCTGTATATCGTTTCTCTTTTTAATAAATTGACAGATTTTAATAATATATTCTGTTCCTTTTCTTGGGTTATTAAATGCAACATGAGCCATAAATAAAATTGTAAACATGTTCTTAATGTTAAGTTTATTTCTAGCTTTTATTTTATTTTGAGGATTAAAATAATTAGTGTCTACACCATTAGGAATTATCTCAATATCTTTATTACAAAAAATCTCGCTTTTTTTCACCTCATGAAACATTACTCTTGTCGGAACAACAATTGTAATATTAACATTTTTAAAAATTTTTTTTTTATAATTCCATAAGTATTTTGTTCTGTCCTGACCAACTGAAGGATATAATCCTAGGTCTGGGCAATGTTCACAACCCTTTTCCCATTTGTTACATTCACCCGGATAAGCACAATGACCAGTAA
>CESW01020583.1_pt1 | contig 10775 bp, 8 predicted proteins | sample 531171 | NCBI WGS metagenome assembly CESW01 (sample SAMEA2621859, study PRJEB7988) | marine metagenome | biome: marine biome (ENVO:00000447); feature: surface water layer (ENVO:00002042); material: "saline water (ENVO:00002010), including plankton (ENVO:xxxxxxxx)" | depth 5 m
TTAGATAGGGGTGCTTACTAAGATAAATTGAGAACAATCTTCAAACTGGACATAAAAGAATAAAATAACTTTAAATTATGTTTGCATATAATAATGTCGAGTAAAACATTCAGATTAGTTAAAAGGCTTCTACAAAGACTTTCTCTAAAAACAAGAAGATCCTTATTGACTCTATTACCGATTGCAATAATAACTGGATTAATTGATCTTCTTGTGGTCGCGCTAGTTTCAAGAGTTTTTACAGCTGTTGTAGGTCAAGAGAATAAACCTCCTATACCTTTCTCAGATTTTATAACTAATGACCCCTTAACAAAAGCTGTTTTACTTATTTCAGCCTATGTTATTCTCAATTGGATAGCCTCTTTTTCTAGAATATTACTAAGAGCCAAACAAGAAAGACTAAGGGCTGCTGTTTTTTTAGAATTATCAAATATTGCTCAGAAAAATGTTCTAACACAGAACTATGAATTTTTTCTAACTGAAAACACTGAAGATTTATCTTCAAAAATCTTACTAAATATATCAAGAGTTTCTGAAAAATTAATTAGACCCTTACTTCAAATATTTAGTGGTGTTTTCATTGTTTCTTTTATTTTTATAGCTATTCTAAGTTTTGCAAAAATTACGGCCTTGTATTTGATGGTTAGTCTTGTATTCAGTTACTTAGGAATATCATTATTAGTAACTCCTTTTATTAGAAAAGCTACCAAAGAAAGAATAAATTTAGAATCAGAGATTAACAAAGTAATGTCAGAGTCAATTAGGACAATAGTGGATGTTCATTTATCAGGCTCAGAAAAGTTTTTTCAAGAAAGGCATAATAAGGCAGGCAAAATCGCCTTTCCATTTCTTTGGAAAGCAGAAACCTATCCGGAATTGCCTAGAGCATTAATAGAGCCATTAGGAATCACTCTTATTTTCTCAATTGGTCTATTCCCTCTTTTTTCAAAAAATAGTCCAACAAACTTATTAGAAATAGTTCCATTCTTGGCTACTATTGCTGTCGCATCATTAAAGTTAACTCCGCCTTTACAAGATCTTTTTAGAGGAATCACAGATTTAAGAGCCGGGTTACCTGATGTAGAAGAAGCATTAAGCATTATTGAATTGGAGGAAAAAAGAAAGTCTTTACATAAAAGCATTAAGCCAAAGAAAAAGTTATTACAAGTTCCAGAAAAAAGTATAATTTTAGAAAATGTCTCTTATAAATATCCTAACACCGAAAAATTCGCTCTAAAAAATGTAAGTATAAAAATACCAATTGGCCAAAAAATTGCTTTTATTGGAAAGACAGGCAGCGGAAAAACAACAACAGCCAATCAAATACTTTGTCTTTTAAAACCAACATCAGGAAATCTAATTATTGATAATAAACCACTTAAAATTTCTGAAATTCAACAATGGCAATCATTCTGTTCATATGTACCCCAATCAATAAATCTATTAAATAGTGATATTTTATCGAATATTGCTTATGGTTTAAATGAAGAGGAAATAGATCAAAATAAAGTTTGGGAATCTATAAAAGCTGCTCAAATAGAAGATTTAATATATAGCCTACCCAAAAAACTCAAAACAAAAGTAGGTGAGAATGGGATTAGACTTTCAGGTGGTCAAAGACAAAGAATAGCTATTGCACGAGCTTTCTACAGAAACACAAAAATTATTGTAATGGATGAAGCCACAAGTGCATTAGATAATAAAACAGAATCTAATCTTATAAAAGCAATATCTAATTTAAATAAGGATTTTACATTTATTTTTATAGCCCATAGAATTTCAACAATTAAAGAGTGTAATTGTATTTATGAATTTACGAATGGAGAAGTTTCAGCATTTGGTAATTATGATGAATTGGTTTTGAAATCAGAAAGTTTTAGAGAAATGGTAAATAAAAATTCAATTAATTTTTAAATATTTTAGTCTCTTTAAATAATCATAAGAGATAAAAATTAAGGCTTTAACTATATAAATAATGAGTTTATTATTACCTATTTTCCTCTCTCAAAACCATTTAAATATATTGTAAACATGTATAGTGCTCTCCTTATTAGATATCTAACTTTCGAGATGCGAACTTATAAGATATTTTGAATAGAAATATTCATTATTTCTATAATAGAAATTTACTTTCATAGCAAAAATTAAGATAGCTAAATTTTGTTTTTTAGATTATTATTTACCACTTAGAATAATTAACTAAATTTTTTATAAAGAGAAATATAAGAATTTTTCATTTTTTTTATGGTAAATAATTTTCTTTGCGTGGAAAATGAATTCAGAGAAATTTTTGATTTCAATTCACTATTTTTCATAATTCTATCAATATAATTAGCTGCTTCATTTATCTCTCCTAATCTATATAAGAAACCAGAGAATTTATCCTTTATTGTATCAATATTACCAGTAACCTTTGAAGCAACTATTGGCAACCCAATAGACATCGCTTCTAAAATACTTATAGGATGTCCTTCGTATAAAGATGTTGAAAGAAATAAATCTGACTCATAAAGATATTTGAAAACATTATTTTTATTTCCATATAAATAGACATTTTTTATATTATTAGATTTAATATAATTTTTTGCTTTATCAAAAAGATATCCATTACCCAAAACAATAAAATTATAAATTTGCAAGTTTCTAGCTATTTCAAAAATTTCAAAAATATTTTTTTGATCAACTAACCTGCAAACTGATATTATATTTTTCTTTTCATTTTTAATACCAATTTTCATATTATTTTTTTCTACATCAGCTTTTGATAGAAGCATATTTTTAGTAGAGTTATTTATGATGCGATGGTTTTTTCCAATAAATATTTTCAAATTGATTGCTTGTATTTTTTCACTTAAAGATACAAAAACTTTTTCATCATCAAGCCAGCCAGTTGTATTTTCATAAATTATATATAAATATTTTCTTAAACTAGAAAAACAAAGCGTATGAATTCCATGGAATGTATATATTAAAGGTTTATTTAAAAATATTTTCATTATTCTTGAGATTAAACCTGCACCCTTTCCATGAGCATGAATAATATCTATTGAATTTTTTTTAGAAAATATTATTAATCCAACAATATCCATTGGCAAGATTTTTCTTTCACTAATCTCAAAATACTTTTTATTATCAAAATCTTTACTTTTTGGACTAAAACTTGGCATTGCCAAATAAAAATCAAATTCATCTTTTAATATTTCTCTTAATAAAAAAATATGTGATGGACCTCCTCCAGTTTTAGATGAAGATGATATTAATAAAATCTTTTTTTTATTTTTCATTTAAACTTTTTTAAAAAATCTTTAGCAAATTTTATATGCATCTGAACTGCGGGAATCATATCTATATATTTAAACAATCCAGTCCTACCTATAAAAGTTATAGATTGTTCTTTTTTTGCCATTTTTTCATAATCATAATAAATTTGTCTAGAAGATTTTATATTGACAGGATAATAATATTCACCAGGATTACTTTTTATAGAACAAGGTTTTTCATAAGTAATTGTTTTTATATTTTTTTTTGAATCATATGAATTTGGAAATAAATTCCATTGAGTTTTCCTAGTATAAGGTGATGTATCAGTAAAGTTTATAACTGGCGCTTCCAGATCAGGACCCTCTTCAAATCTTTGCTCAAATATAATAGATCTATAAGGTAATTCCCCACACTTAAAATTAAAATATTCATCAATTGGAATACTTAAAAAAGAATGCAAATAATTTTTCTCCATCCCTTTATTAAAATGAGTATTCAAAAGTATTTCGATATTTTTATGATCAAGCATGTTTTTAACCATTGCTGTATAACCATGCTTAGGCAAAGCCTGAAAATCATCATTAAAATATCTACTATCGTTATTAGTTCTTACAGGCAATCTTGCACCTATACTTACAGCTAATTCTTTAGGATCAATTCCCCACATTTTTTTTGTATATGGCCTAAAAAAAATATTTGATAATTTTTCTCCCACAGATGATTTGAATAACTGATCAGTATTTTTTGGCATCAAATCTCTGTCTCTAATACTGTTTAAAAACTCTTTTGTTTCAGCTTCGTTTTTAAAAGACTTCGCAAAAACGTCCTCTAATGTAGATTTATTTACGGGTAAAGGGGTAGTTTTACCATTTTCTAAAAGAGCCCTAACTTTATGTTCATATTTAATCCATTTGGTAAATCTATTTAAAAAATTCAAAGCTTCTGAATTTTTATTGCAATGTAAAAGATGAGGTCCATATTTGTGAATTCTTTCATTATTACTATTAACATAATCAAAAACATTTCCAGCAATATGATTTCTTTTTTCTATAACTACAACTTCAAATGAATTTTCAGCTAAAACTCTTGCAATAGTACTTCCAGCAAGACCTGCACCAACAATTAATATTTTATTTACTTCAAAATTAAACATCAGTTATACTTAGTTAAATGTTAATTAAAGATGGATAAATGCCTTATCATAGCAAGATATAATGAAAATATAGAATGGTTAAAAAGATATAATGACTTTAAAATAATAGTCTATAATAAGGGAGAAACATTAAGTGAAGATTACAATTTTGAAGTTATAAGTTTAGAAAATAAAGGGCGTGAATCTCATACTTGGCTGCAACATATAGTAAAAAACTATAATGATTTAAATGAAATTAATATTTTTCTTCAAGGTGAAATTGATGATTTAAATTGCATGGCTTATAAAGATCCGAATAATTATTTAAAAAAAATAGATAAATATGGATTTTCAGTTTCAAGATATGGATTGCTCGGGCCTTTTCATTGGGATTGGAATGTTGGAATACTTAATGATGCTAGATATAAAAAACAATGGCTAAATGGGGAGATTTCTCGATCGGAACTTGGTTTTAGAAATTTTGCAAAGAAAACGTTACCTAACATTCCAATTTTTCTAGCGACTTCTTACGGCGGATGTTTTGCCGTAAAAAAAGAAAAGATTTTACAGCATAATCTTGTGTTTTATGAGAATTTATTAGATATTTTAAGCAAGCATAAAAATCCTATAGAGGGTCACTATATGGAAAGATTGTGGTGTTATATCTTTACAAGAAACAAACCTTTATGGGATTCATGTTTAGATGTAATAAAGACAAAATTTGAAAGATTTAATCTATGATTAACTTATTGTTAATTGCACAAATTAATTTTATTTGAATACTTCTAAATGATGGGAAAGAAAATTATTCCAGTAATTTTATGCGGTGGATCTGGGTCAAGACTTTGGCCCTTGTCGAGACAAAGTTTCCCAAAACAATTTTTAATTCTAAATAATAAAAAAAATTCATTACTGCAAAATACATATTTAAGGCTTGGAAAACTAAAAAATTTAAGTAATCCAATTTTAGTTTGTAACGAAGAACATAGATTTATTGTTGCTGAACAAATGCGTGAAATTAATATCGATCCTTTTTCTATTCTTCTTGAACCTTTTAGAAGGAATACTGCACCAGCAATAACAATCGCTTCGTTAAAAGCCCTTGAATTAAACGATGATCCAGACCCAATCCTTTTGGTGCTATCTTCTGATCACTCAATAAAAAATGAACTCCAATTTTTAAAGGTAGTAAATTGTGGTTTTGAATTTGCGAAAAAAGATCGACTTGTAACTTTTGGTATTATTCCAAATTCACCTCATACTGGATATGGCTATATAAAAGCAGAAAAATCATTTATTGAGAAAGAAATTAATGGAGAAAATATCATTGAATTTATTGAAAAGCCAAACTTAGAAAAGGCAAAAGAATTTATCAAAGACAAAAGATTTACTTGGAATAGTGGAATATTTATGTTTAAAGCAAAAACAATTCTTAAAGAGTTAAATAAATTTAATCCAAAATTAGTTAATTACTGTAAAAGTTCACTCTTAAAAAGCAAATTAGATCTCGATTTTCAAAGGATAGATAAAGAAGAATTCTCTAATTGTCCTGAAATCTCAATTGACTTATCAGTGATGGAAAAAACTGACAAAGGAACAGTTCTTCCTTTAGATGCAGAATGGAGTGATATTGGGAGCTGGCAATCCTTATGGGAAAATTCAAAAAAGGATGCAAATGGAAATTTCATCAAAGGTAAAGTAATCAATCACTTATCAAATAATTGTTATTTGAGCAGCGAAAATAGACTTCTAGTAGGAATTGGATTGAAAAATCTTATTGCAGTGGAAACCAATGACGCGATTTTAATTTCTGACAAATCAGAATCGCAAAAAGTAAAAGAAATTGTAAAAACATTAAAAGATAAAGGGATATCTGAGGGTGAAAGACATTCCAAAATTTATAGGCCTTGGGGACATTACATATCTATTGCAGAGGAATCTAGATGGCAGGTCAAAATGATTGAAGTTAAACCTAACTGCAAGTTATCATTACAATTGCATCACCATCGTTCTGAACATTGGGTAGTAGTAAAAGGTAAAGCAAAAGTTGAGATTGAAAATGAAACTGAGTTTTTATCTGAAAACCAAAGTGCTTATATACCTTTGGGGAAAAAACATAGATTATCTAATGAAGGTAAGATACCATTGATTATTATTGAAATCCAAAGTGGCTCTTACGTGGGAGAAGATGATATTGTAAGATTTGAGGATTTATATGGACGTATTAATTGAAAAATTACTCTTAAAATGAAAGAAATTAAAAATATTTGTTGTATTGGTGCTGGATATGTAGGGGGACCTACAATGTCTGTCATTGCTAATAATTGTCCGCAAATAAAAGTAACTGTTGTTGATAAAAATGAAGAGAGAATAAATTTATGGAACAGTGAAGACCTTAAAAATCTACCAATATTTGAACCTGGCCTAGATCAAATTATAAAAAATTGCCGAGGTAGAAATTTAATCTTTTCAACCAAAATAAGAGAAAATATTGCTTTAGCTGATATGGTATTCATTTCAGTTAATACCCCAACAAAAAAGAGGGGGATAGGGGCAGGACAAGCCAGTGACTTAAAATGGGTAGAGGCATGTGCTAGAGAAGTAGCAAATTTTGCCAAAGGTCATACCATAGTAGTTGAAAAAAGTACGTTACCAGTAAAAACAGCTGAAGTAATAAAAGAAATTCTAGATTCATCAACAAGATCTCAAAGAAAAGATAAACCACTTGCAAGTTTTGATGTTTTGTCAAATCCTGAATTTCTTTCTGAAGGATCAGCTGTAAAAGATTTATTAGAACCAGATAGAGTTTTGATTGGAGGTGAAAGTGATGATGCAATTATTTCGCTAAATAATATATATAAAAATTGGGTCCCGCAGAATAAAATACTCCATACAAATATATGGAGTAGTGAGCTAGCTAAACTTACTGCAAATGCTTTTTTGGCGCAAAGAATTAGTTCAATAAATTCTATCAGTGCATTATGCGAAACTACAGGAGCAGATATTAGGGAGGTTTCTAGAGCTATCGGAACTGATAGCCGCATAGGTTCAAAATTTCTAGCCTCAGGTCCGGGATTTGGAGGCAGTTGTTTCAAAAAAGATATTTTGAATCTTGCTTACTTGTCAAATCACTTTGGATTGCCTGAAGTAGCAGATTTCTGGGAAGCTGTCGTTCATTTAAATAATTGGCATCAACACAGGATATCAAAACTCGTTATCAGCAAGTTATTTGGCACTGTTTCTGGTAAAAAAATTACTGTTTTAGGTTTTGCATTTAAAGCGAATACAAATGACACTAGAGAATCTGCCGCTATTAATATTTGCAAAGATTTACTTGAAGAAGGCGCATATCTCAAAATTCATGATCCAAAAGTTGAGGAAAAGCAAATTGCTACTGATCTAGCTATGAACTCAATAATGTCAATTGACTTTAAAGGCGAGAATCAGTCAAATAAGAAAAAGCAAAATTGGGAAAAAATTACTTTACTAAATAATTCTTTTAAAGATACGGATGCCGTACTTATTTTGACTGAATGGGAAGAGTATTCTGAGATAGATTGGCAATTAGTCTCAAATTCAATGCGTCATCCTTCTTGGGTTTTTGATGCAAGATCAATCGTAGATCCTGAAAAAGTTTTAGAGGCAAATTTAAAATTATGGAGGGTTGGAGATGGATCATTGTAAATACATATCTAAAAAGTCGAAAATAATGAAAAGAAAAGATAATCTATATTTAATAATTTGATACAGGAGTAATTCTTAATTAATTTGAGTTATCAATAAATCAAATTAATAACTTTTAATCTATTTATTTTTTATGTTAGAAAATTTATTTAAAATATGAAAATTATTGTTACTGGAGCTGCAGGATTTATTGGATTCCATACCTGCCTGGCATTGCTGAAAGAAAGACATGAAATATTGGGTGTTGACAATATTAATGCATACTATGATGTAAATCTCAAATTTTCGAGATTAAGCGAGCTAAAAAAATTAAGTGAATTGAAAAACCTAAATTGGCATTTCATAAAAGTTGATTTAGAAGATGATAATTTTATAAACAAAATATTTAAAAATTTTAAACCAGAAATAGTAATTCATCTTGCGGCTCAAGCAGGTGTCAGATATTCTATTGATAATCCAAAAACATATATCAACAGTAATTTACTAGGTTTTTCAAATATAATAGAAAATTGCAGAAAATTTGATATTAATAACTTTATTTACGCAAGTAGTAGTTCAGTATACGGAGGAAATAAAAAATTACCATTTAAAGAAATTGATGCAGTAGATCATCCAGTAAGCTTATACGCAGCAACCAAAAAATCTAATGAGGTAGTTGCACATTCTTATAGTTATTTGTATAGGATACCATCAACTGGTTTAAGATTTTTTACAGTTTATGGTCCATGGGGAAGACCTGATATGGCTCCAATGATTTTTGCAAATTCAATACTTAAGGGTATTCCTATAAAAGTTTATAATTTTGGAAAAATGAAAAGAGATTTTACCTATATTGAAGATGTAGTAGAAGCGGTAATTCGATGTGCTAAAAAACCTGCCACGCCCAATATTAATTTCAATCAATTAAAACCAGAACCTTCAACTTCAGATGCTCCTCATAGAATTTTTAATTTAGGAAATAGCAAGCCAATAAAACTATTAAATTTCATAGAAATTTTGGAAAATGAATTAGGTAAAAAAGCAATTAAGAAATTTTTACCAATGCAACTGGGTGATGTAAAAGAAACCGCCTCAGATACTACAGCTTTGCAAGAATGGATTGATTTTTGTCCAGATACTTCCTTGAGATCCGGAATAAAAAAATTTGCTACTTGGTTTTTAGATTATTACAAATAATAAAATTAAGTTCAAAGATAATTTTTATATTTAGTTTGCATTCTTTTTTGTAAAGTTATAACTATCAACGCATATATCTTTAATACTTCTAAAGGGTTTCCAATCAAGCTTTTTTAATGCCAAAGTATTATCAGCAACTATGAAAGGAGCATCACCTTTCCTTCTATTTTTAAATTCAAAAGGTAACCTTGTTTTGTTTACTTTTGAAAAAGTCTGTACAATCTCTAAGACACTGTAACCATTTCCATTCCCTATGTTAAGAGAAAAAATTTGATTCTTATTTTTTTTTAAAAAACTCAAAGCTGCAAAATGAGCCTCAGCTAAATCCATGACATGTATGTAGTCTCTAATACAAGTTCCATCCTTAGTAGGCCAGTCGTTACCGAATATTGATAATTTTTCTAATTTACCTAATACAACTTTTGATATTATTGGAAAAAGATTAGTGGGAAGCCCTTTGGGATTTTCACCCAAAAGACCTGTCTCATGTGCTCCAACTGGATTAAAATATCTTAAATTAATTATTCTCCAACTATTATCACTTTTATAAAGATCATTAAGTATTTTTTCAATAGTTAATTTTGAATTGCCATATGGATTTATTGGGAGTTTGAGTGACTCCTCAGTAAGCTTTTGATTATTTGATGGCTTATAAATAGTCGCACTACTGCTAAATACAATTGTTTTACAATTGTATTTATTCATAACTTTTAATAAACATAATAATGAATTAATATTCACATCCCAATACTTAATAGGATTTGAAACTGACTCCTCTACTGATTTCAACCCAGCAAAATGTATAACAGATTCAATTGGTTGATTCTTGGAATATTGTTTTTTAAATATTTCATCAAGCCAATTTATATTTCTTAAGTCACCCTCACAAAAATAAATTTGCCCTTTTCTTGATTCATTATCTTTATCTTTAATCAATTTAATTTTTTCTAAATTTTCTATAGAACTATTGACTAAAGAATCAATTATTAATATATCATAGCCATTTTTTAATAAACTTATACAAGTATGACTACCTATAAACCCTAGTCCACCAGTGGTTAATATTAGAGACAATTGAATAAACTTAAAAACTTAATAATATAACTTCATACATATAAAATTATTGATATATATTAATTGATATAAATTTATTAATATTAAAAAAAAATTTTTTACTTTAGAAAGTATTAATTTTTTAAGAAATCTATTATTATCCTAAATAATTATTAATAAAAGGTTGAAACGAATTTCAAAAAAAATGCCCTAATCTCTGAGATAAATTTTAGGTTGAAGTTATAAAATTGATCTTGAAAGAAATAAATTGTAAAAAGCAAAAATAACAAATAATTCAGAAAATTTTAACATTAATTAATTTTTTTTATTTATTAACTATTAAATTATTTTCAAAATTTTATTTTCTGAATGATATCAATTAACTCTTATCTTCAATCTAATTATTTGAATTTTGATAAATTGTTTTGAAAAGAAATACACTTCAGAATATCCATAAAGAATAAAGAAA
>CESW01029898.1_pt1 | contig 10774 bp, 10 predicted proteins | sample 531171 | NCBI WGS metagenome assembly CESW01 (sample SAMEA2621859, study PRJEB7988) | marine metagenome | biome: marine biome (ENVO:00000447); feature: surface water layer (ENVO:00002042); material: "saline water (ENVO:00002010), including plankton (ENVO:xxxxxxxx)" | depth 5 m
ATTGTTAATCAATTCAAAGAACAAAATCCAATTGGAAAATTTATACCTCTTAATGTTTCAGCACCATTTCATTCTGATTTAATGAAAGATAGTTCAAAATTATTCAGTGAAAAAATTAAAAATAGTTTATTTAAAAAAATTAATATTGACTTAATTTCTAATCACAAATTAGTTAATTATAAAGAAATATCTGAAAAAGAGTATAGTAACCAATTATCACTTCAGATACACTCCCCAGTTATGTGGTCAGAGACAATAAAAACTATTTTGAATGAGGATATTAGTACTTTTATAGAGATTGGACCAAAAAAAACACTATTAAATTTCTTACCAAAAGATTTTCAAGGTGAGAAATACTCATTTTGTAATATCGAGGATATAAAAAATGTTTAAAGATAGAAAATTATTGGTAACTGGTGGTACGGGTTCTATCGGAAGTTCAATATGTAAGTATTTTAATAATAACGGTTGTAAGGAAATTTACTCTACAACCACAAATCTTAATAAGGTAAAGTCTGACCAGGAGTATATAAAATTCAAAGAATTGAATTTAAATAATATAGAAAAATTAAATTTAGAGGATATCTTTGATTTCGAGGTTGATTTTCTTGTATTAAATGCAGGTCTAAATAAAGATAATATCTTCTTGAGAATGTCGTCAGATGATTGGAATAGCGTTATAAATGTTAATTTAAATTCATCATTTCATTTACTTAAAAATTTTACTAAAAAAATGGTTAAAAAAAGATTTGGAAGAATTGTATTTATTTCATCAGTGGTAGCTCATACAGGAAATCCGGGCCAGGTTAACTACACTGCATCTAAAGCCGCCATTTCAGGAATGGTTAAATCATTAGCTTTGGAATTATCAGCAAGAAATATAACAGTAAATAGTGTGGCACCAGGTTTTATAAAGTCCAATATGACAGATAAACTCAATGACGATCAAAAAAATAGTATTTTAGGGAGAATCCCTATGAAAAAACTTGGTGATTCGAGTGATATAGCAAAAGCAGTGGGTTTTTTATGCTCTGAAAATGCTAACTACATTACAGGCCAGACATTACATGTAAATGGTGGATTGGCGTTAATTTAATTATTTGAATATTAACCATAATGTGGTAACTACTTTTAAATTATTACTAAGAGGTTTTTAAAATGAGCGATATCGAAGAAAGAGTAAAAAAAATTGTAGTTGAACATTTAGGTGTTGATGAGAATAAAATTCAAAGTGACTCTAAATTTATTGACGACTTAGGTGCTGATAGTTTAGATACAGTTGAGCTAGTTATGGCATTTGAGGAAGAGTTTGGATGTGAGATACCTGATGATGCTGCTGAAAAAATTGTAACACTTAAAGATGCAGTCACCTATTTAACAGCTAATTCAAACTAGTATAAGAAAAATTTTAAAAATTGAGGCGAGTAGTAGTTACCGGGATTGGAACCATAAACCCATTAGGTAATACTGTTGACTCATCATGGAACTCTTTAATCAATTCTAATAGTGGCATTTCTAAAATTACTAAGTTTCAAGTTGACACCTTACCTTGTAAAATTGCAGGCTCAATTGATGACGAAAAAATTAACGTTGACATTGTAAGCTCTAGAGACCAGAGAAAAATTGATAGATTTATTACTTTGGGTTTAATAGCTGCTGACGAAGCAATAAAAGACTCTGGTTTCAATATTGATAACAAAAATTCTGTTAGATCTGGGGTTATGGTAGGATCTGGAATAGGAGGGCTTGATACAATTTATAAAAACTCCTCAATTTTAGATAATCAAGGTTTAAGAAAAATTTCCCCTTTTTTTATTCCATCATCACTTATCAATTTATTATCTGGTCACATTTCAATTAAATATAATCTTAAAGGCCCAAATAGTTCACCAGTTACTGCTTGTGCTACAGGAACACACGCAATAGGAGACTCTTTTACATTAATAAAAAACAACAAAGCTGATCTTATGGTCTGCGGTGGTGCTGAGGCAGCAATATGCCCTTTAGGAATATCTGGATTTTCTGCAGCAAGGGCTTTATGTAACACTTTTAATGACCAGCCAGAGAAAGGCTCAAGACCGTGGGATAGAGACAGGTCAGGTTTTGTTATGGGAGAAGGTGCTGGTGTATTAGTTTTAGAAGAGTTAGAGCATGCAAAAAAAAGAAAAGCTAAAATTTATGGAGAGGTAAAAGGTTACGGATTGTCAGGAGATGCCTTTCATATTACTAAACCCTCTGAAGATGGTAACGGTGGTTTTAGAGCTATGGAGATGGCTTTACATGAGTCTAAGCTAAATTCTGATCAAATAGAATATGTTAACGCCCATGGTACATCCACCCAAGTTGGTGATACTATCGAATTAAATGCAGTTGAAAAATTGTTTGGATCCAATAAGAATTTATTTATGAGTTCAAATAAATCTGCTATCGGACACCTTTTGGGTGCAGCAGGAGCAGTAGAAGCGATATTTTCACTTAAGTCTATGCAGACAAAAACTTTACCACCGACATTAAATTTAGACAATCCTGACACCAAAAGTAATATTAATCTTATACCTCATTCATCCATCTCTAAACCAATTAAAAATATAATTTCAAATTCTTTTGGTTTCGGAGGAACCAACGCAAGTTTAATCCTTGGTCTTTAAGAGCAAAAATTTTTGTATTGTTTTATCATCTCCCTCAGGTGCAGGTAAAACCTCAATATCAAAAATGTTGCTAACAAAAGATAAATCACTTTCTTTATCAATATCTTGTACAACTAGGCCTAAAAGAAAAGGAGAAATAAACAAAAAAGATTATATCTTTTTAAGTGAAGACCAATTTAATCAATCATTAAAAAAAAATAAATTTTTAGAGTCAGCTTGTGTATTTGGATACAGATATGGGACTCTAAAAGAGACAGTGAATAACTTTTTTCGCAAACAAAAAGATGTTTTATTTGACATTGATTGGCAAGGATACCAGCAATTAAAACAGAGTAATATGGATGTTGTTGGTATATTTATATTACCACCAAGTAAGAAAGAATTAGTAAATAGACTCAGAATTAGAGGAAGAGATACTCAAGATGAAATGAAAAAAAGAATGAATTTAGTTCAAGATGAAATTTCCCACTTTCCAGAATATGATTACGCTGTAGTAAACAAAAATTTAGTAGAGTGTGTTGACAAAATTAAAAACATTATTGAGTCGGAAAGGTTAAAAAAATCAAGATTTATAAACCTTACAAATTTTATAAGTAAATTTAGAAGTTAATATCTCTATATATTTTTATTAATTTATTTAATTCCAATTTTTCAGCTCTAACATCCAAATTGTGTTTATCATTAATCTTATATTTTTTTAAAAGGTTTTTAAGAGACTTTCTTTTATATGAAAATAAATATCTTTTAAACTCTATAAAACTTTCAATTTCATCTCTATTTATTAGACTTTTATTTAATTTTTCAAATCTTAATACACTCGAGTCAACTTTAGGTATGGGTCTAAAACAATTTTTACTTACGTTGAATTTAAGTTTGATGCTGAAGAAGCAATTAACTATTGAATTTATAGAATTAAGGTTACTATCTAATAGCTTAGAAGCAAATTCTTTCTGAAACATCAAAATCATTTTACGTGGAGCTAATGGCATTATCGAGAGTTTTATTAGAACTTGTGATGATATGTTATAAGGTAGGTTAGATATAACTAAGTCATATTTTTTTTTTAAATCATATTTAAGAATATCCTCATTGATGAGGCTTACAAATTTATAATTTTTGAATTTAATTTGTAAACTTTTAACTAATTCTTTATCAATTTCTATCAAATCAAATTTTTTAGGTTTCTTATTCATAATTTTATCTGTTAATTTTCCATAACCTGGACCAATCTCAAGTATATTTAAATTATTTCCCTCAATAAGAGAGATAATTTTACTTGTGATATTATTATCTATAAGAAAGTTTTGACCATATTTTTTTTTTAATTTAACATGCATTGTAAAAAAGATGAATTATCAGATTTATTTTGATATTTAATATTCTTTGCAGTTCCATGAGCCGGACTAAACCGTCTGTAACTTAGACCTAAAGTCATATTCACACCTTTTTTATTTAATATTTTAAAAGGAACTAATGCTTGATCATGATATGTAGATATAAACAAAGTATCTTTTTCTATATCATTAAATGCACTATCAGCTGGATATGGACCTAATATTTTTTTAAAGTTTTTAGTAATTAATTTAGATATAAGACTATCTTCTTTTCCAATAGTATCTTTTTCACCGCAATGAGGATTATAACAAAGGAATTTAATAGAATTAAAATTTAAGCTATTTTTATTTTTTTCTATTAAATTCATTAATATTTTTATGTTTTTTTTAAGTTTAAACTTTAATAAATTTTTATGTATTTCCTTCGGATTAATATGAGTGGTTAAAGGTATAATTGAAAATTTATCACCACGCATAAGCATGAATGTTTTTTCGTTATTAATCTTACCTAGATATTCTGTAACACCAATAAAATTCATATTTTTTTTAAAAATGGATTTGTCTATTGGCATTGTAATTAAATCATAACCGGTAGAGAGAGATAATTGATTTGATATATTTAATTGATTCAATAAGTTTTTATATTTAGCCTTATATTTATTTTGTATGTTAAATATGTTAATATAATTTTTTTTGTAGTCATACAAATTTATAGGATCTAACAATTCATTAATTTTATGATTTGACTTAATTTTTGTAATATATTTTTCTAAATCCTTTTTATTACATATTATAATGTAATTTATTTTATTCTTTAAAAAATTATGGGACTTCAAAATAATTTCAATATTTATTGAGTCTGTATCACCTAAAAATATAAGTTTGTTATTATTTATCTTGTTTTTCATATACAAATCTATCAAAATCATTTTCAATTTTTAGTTCAATAAATCTAAAAATTTCTTTTTCTATTATTCCATTTAATCTTGAATCAATACAAACATCATATTTTGTATTGTTTATAAAAATTTCATAATCATTTTTTTGGGTTTCTATATTTCTAAAAAATACATTTATAAATTCTATATTATCTTTGAGATCTACTAATTCAATAATTGTCAAACACTTATTATCACTTATAGGAATTTCAAGTCTCTCAAATGTATTAAATACATATTTCAAATCATTTAATTTGAAATTATTATTAAGGTAATCATAAATAAATTCATTTCTTATATTAAAGTATCTGAGAATATCTAATATTGTTTGGGATTTTATATTTTCTACTGCAATTCCATTATATATAATTTCATCAATTTTTTTGACAAAAACGGGATTAGTTTTTTTTAAATTTTCTATAAGTTTTTTAATTTTTACTAAATTCTTTAAAGCTTTTGAAATATTTATTTCCTCGTTAAATCTTTGATAATGTAATTGTTTATAATATTCTAAATCTAACTCAGAGATTATTATATTTTGTTTGTCATAAATTACATTTGAATATGAATTTAATGAAAAAAAAATTATTATAAATATTGGTGATTTTTTAAATATCTTATAAACCATAATTATAACTCCCAGGCTCTTGAAAAAATAAATCTGTTGTTTGTTCATAGCCAAAAAAACCAAGATAATCCATTCTAAAATTAATACTCAATAATTCCTCAGGGCTTGTGTTGTAATTATCATTATATCTTTTGTTCGAATATTCAATACTCAACGCTGAACAATCATCAAATACTTTTAAAGTAACTTTATCGTAATAAGAACTAAAGTTATTTTTAAGATCAATATTAGAGTCATATGATAATGATAGATTATTATTTAATTTCTTCTCTAAATTTATTCCTAGATACTCTGTATCATTTGATTTTTCAGTAAATGCATTTTTTTGTGTCTCATGATAATTTAAACCTATGTTTAACGGGTAATTAGTGCTAAATCTCATATTCATTTCTTTTTTTTTAAAACTATTTCTATCAAGTCTTGCATCAAATTTTATTAAAAAATTATTAATTTTAGTTTTACCTTCAACTGCATAATCAGATAAATGTGTATTTTGATTTAATTTTTTAACGAAGTTATTATTCTTATTAAAATCATACGATTGACTAAAATTAAAATTAAACTTTTGTTTATTTAAAATAAAGTTACTTTCTGTTCCATAAACTAATCGCGACGTGTTATCTTTTGTATCTGTTCCAAAGAATCTATTATCTGCAAATAGATTTTGGTAGCTAAAAGTTAATGAATTACTATCCTCATTAATTATCTTATTAGTATGATAAATATCTTGGTTATGTATTAATTTTACTCTTGGTATTATGAAAGCATTATAATTATAAAAAACATCAGATGAGATTATAAAATGATTAAATCTTTCAGTACTATTTAAATTGCTATTATGCTCATAGTTGTAATTACTAAAATTATTTAAAAAAGATAGTTTATTATAAATATTAATCTTATTTAGTGTTTTGGTATTAGTAAAATAATTATTCATTTTGAAAGTACTATTTTCTGATGGTAAATTATCTTCGGATTTATTTCTTTTGATAATAACAAAATCAACTTCGTTAGAGTTTGAAATATTATTTCCAATATTAAAATTGTTGTGATAATTAATATGAGGAGTAAAAGGAATTAAAGAGTCGTTTGTAGAGTCATATGCTTCGATAGTAGATATTTCAGTTCGTAAATAATCATCATCTATAGCAAAATTGTAATTGTCTAATCTTAAGTAAATATCTTCAAATTTTAAAGGGTCTTCATTTTTTGACCTTGTGGTTGATATACTATTAGTTATTAAGCCATTAAAAGATAATATTTTACTTTTATCTAATACTTTTTTTAAATCTATCCTAAATGTATTATTATAATCGTTTTTATTTTCATATTTTACATTATCCATATCAATTGATAATGCTCCTCCTGACATCTTATGTTCCAGTATTGTATTTAACTCATAATTACTTACTAAATTTGTGGCTGTTGAAAAAATAAATTTGGGTGTAAATTTTATGTCAGTGCTATCTTTTATGGGTAAGTAATATGGGGTATAGATTCCACTATTGCCACTTATACCAAATTCAAGCGTTGGTGTTAAAAAACCTTTTTGCCTTGGTGCCTTAGATCCATAGTGAGTAAAGTAGGGTAAATAAAAAATTTTATAATCTGCTATTTGTAAAAAAGTATCATAATGAGTGAATTTATCTTTATTTAAATCATACTTGGTTTTATCAATTCTGAGAGACCATGTTGGACACCCAAAATATCCAACTAACTCACATGGAGTAATAAAATTATTATAGAAGTAGACATCATTTTCAGCTCTTGATGCATTATCAGAGTCTATTTTTAAATCATTGTTATAAATAAAACTTACTTCGTTTGCACTAAAGTTTCTTAATTTTGTATCTCCTTTTAGATCTTTTCCACTTAAAATATTTGTTTCTTGATAAAGATAGAAATTACCAAATACTTCAATTTCATTTTTATTATAGTCAATTATTCCTCTATCAACTAATATATTTGTGTTATCGATATTAATTTTAGAATTTTCTGCTAGTTCTAAAATATTTTTTTCTTCGTCATACACAATATTACTTGTATTTATATATGTATTATCATTAGCATTAAGAATAATTATTTGTCTTAAAAAAAAAATTAATATAAAAAAAATAGTAAATAATTTATTCATTAAATCTCATTCTCAAAATTAACATTCCAATTACAACACAAGCTAGTATCTCAAAAAGGATCTTATATAAACTTAAAGAATTATTAAAAATTAAAAATGAATAAAAAATAAATATTATAGAAATAAATATTGGAGGATTAATACTTTGTTTAGTATTTACATATTTTTTATCAAAGAAAATAAAAAAAATATAAGTTAATAATAGAAATGAAAATACTAACAAGATAAGGTTTTTGAATTCAAAAATATTCTTTTTTTTTGAAATATTTTTAACTATATTGTTATAACTAATAATATCAAAAAAATTTATCTGAAATATTTTCTTAATAGATAGATCTTTGATTGTTTCATCTTTATATACTGTATAGTTGTTAGCCATGAGGTCTGCTTTGTTAAGAAATAAATCATCGCTAAATTCTGCCTCAACTATCCTATTATTCAAAATTTTATAAAATCTATATTCAATTTTATCAATATTATTTAAATCAATATTATTAAACACCTTATAAATCTTAGTATTATTATTCTTTTCGAGTAATATTTTTGTTGTTAAGACATTATTTTCGCTTATTAATTTTGTTTTATTATTTTCTATTAATAATGCTAATTCTTTTTTATTAGTTTCTAAGATTGAAAATATCAAAACAATTGGTATAAAAAATATTAAAAGTTTCTCTAAGTTTATATAACTTTTAATAACAATAAATTCATTCTTTGATCTTAAAAAAATTGACATCAATATTACTGATATTAAAAAAATAAAAATTGGAACATATATTAAAATTTGTAAGGAGTTTAACATACTGATTTGAATAACAGTTTTAAATAAATAATCTTCATTTAGATTTCCTATTAAGGAAAATATAAAAAATATAAAAAAAGTTATCATTATGCATAACAAAAAAGATAAGCCATATTTATAATATAGAAGTTTAATTATTTTCATTTAAATTGAATATTTTGAAACTAAAAGCGAATATTAATAAAAAATTAATTATATAATAATAATACAATGTAAAACTATTATTATTAAGTAGAAATATCATGTATGAATTGATTACTTGTAACAATAAAATTCCAAAAAATATTAAAATATAGTATTTAAAAATATTTTTCTTTGATGCATATATAAAAAAAACTCTAAAAGAAATTATTAATATAGCTAATATTAAAAAATACTGATAAATTCTATTATGACCCTGATAATAAAATTCCTTATTGTCTGCATTTAATAATTGAATTGTATTAAAATGTTCTTTGTCATACATCAATAATTCTATTTCATTATTTTCAATACTATAAATAAATTTATCAAAAATAGTTTTACTTTTTTCAAACTTGTTTAATATTACTCTTTCACCTTGATAAAAAATTATATTATAATTTTTATTTTGTATTTCTATATTAGCTTCTTTTGAATTTATAAATTGCCCATCTTTATAAATTATTGCATTTACATCGTAAAATTTATTATCTACTTGTTTTTTAAAAAAAATACTTACTTCATCCTCAATATGAAATTCATTTAGTTTTGGTAATCCTAATTTTAGATTATTTCTTATTTCTAATTCCTGTATTTTATATTTTTGGTAAAAATTAACAGATAAAATCTCACTATTAAAAAAATGGAAGAATGAAATTCCAAATAAAATAATTGAAAATAAAAGTATATTTCTCTTTACAGAAAAATATTGCTTAAAAATAATAATTTCGTTACTGCTATTGTATTTAAAATTTAAAAAAAAACCCGCTATAATTAATAAAAATGGTAACAAGGGTCCAACGAAACTTGGTAGTACTAATAAAGTAGTTTTTATAACCTCAAGTATTTGAGTTGTAACAGATTTCTGTAATTCTAATATCCTAAGAATTTGTGATATCCATATCAAACCTATAAATATTATTATGTTAACTAAAATATATTTTAAATAAGAAAAAAATATGTATGCTCTTATTCCATTTAACATGCAAGCCCAATTTAACTTAATAAATAAGCCTAATCAAAGTATTAAATTGTTTGTAGTTTTAAGTAATAAACTATCTAAAGCAAAAGGTCTTAGTGAATACACATACAATAAAAAATGTATATTTAAATATATAATTAATTTAAAAAATTCAGAATATATTTTGAATATTTATCAAAATAACTCTCATAAGAATCACTTTAATAAAACTGTTTTAGGATCTTTTATTTATGATACCTCAATTAAATATTCAATTTCTCAGATAAATATTAATACAAATAATAAATTAGACTCAGATGGACTAGTATACGGTTTTTTGCAAAAAGACTTCATTTACTCAATTTATAAATATAATTCGCAGCTTAAAAGATTCAAAACTAATTACAAACTTACTAGGCACTATTTAAGTCTATTAAATTCAATTAATTTTTTAAAAGAGTTAGTTACAGAACCAAGTAATATAATTTACCCAAAATCATTCTCAATTAGAACAAAATCTCAAATAAATAAAAAGAATATAAACTTATATACTCTCAATAAAAATAAAATTAAAAAAATTGGTTTAAATTGCCTATTAGCAGTAAGTCAGGGTAGTAAGAGAGAACCCATGGTTATGGAATTTGTAAAGAAAAAAACAAAAAAAAATGTTGATATTTTGTTTGTTGGTAAGGGTGTCTGTTTTGACAGTGGCGGAATATCTATAAAACCAAGTAGTGGTATGGAGGATATGAAATGGGATATGGCTGGCGCAGCTGTAACTGTTTCCATAATAAAATACTTAAGTGAAGTTAACACAAGCTTTTCATATGCAGGTATTGTTGGACTTGTTGAAAATATGCCTAGTGGTAATGCATATAAACCTGGTGATATTATTAAATCCTATAAAGGAATAAATGTAGAAGTTTTGAATACAGATGCTGAGGGTAGACTTGTGCTAGCTGATATTATTACTTACGGGTGTGAAAAATATAAGCCAAAAATTGTAATTGATTTTGCAACTTTAACTGGTGCTATTATGGTAGCTCTTGGACAACATTATGCAGGATTGTTCAGTAATGATGATAAGTTGGCAGATACTCTTTATCAATCTGGTCAAGACACTAACGAAAAAGTTTGGAGAATGCCTTT
>CESW01130190.1_pt1 | contig 10767 bp, 8 predicted proteins | sample 531171 | NCBI WGS metagenome assembly CESW01 (sample SAMEA2621859, study PRJEB7988) | marine metagenome | biome: marine biome (ENVO:00000447); feature: surface water layer (ENVO:00002042); material: "saline water (ENVO:00002010), including plankton (ENVO:xxxxxxxx)" | depth 5 m
CGTAATTTTGGCGATGAAAATCGATATAATATGCTACCGGATATTGCCAAGCAACTAGACTTAGATTTGACAAGCCCATTTTGGAAAGAAAAAGCTCTAACAGTGCTCAGTGAAGCTGTTTATTATTCATTTGAAAAAGCCCATGCCACTATTGTAGATCGGCAAAGCGCTGTGGAACAATTCATGAAATTCATGGGTCAAGAGAATCAGGCTGGTAGACAGGTAACGGGTGATTGGAGTTGGTTAATTCCGCCCAATGCTAGCTCGACTACTGCTATTTTTCATACAGAAATTAGTAATGAGCTGAAATTTCCTAATTTTATTTAAGGTAGCCATAGTACCTTAGTTAGTAATTGTAACGAACACCATAATGTATTGTGATTGGTAGTGAACTATAATCATGCGCCTAAATCGCAGCTGAAGCAAGGCCTGCGCCAGAATTGGCAACAATTTTTGCTTTTGGTGTTTGTCAACGCTTTTGTGGGGGGAATGGTGGGGCTTGAACGGAGTATCTTCCCCGAATTTGCAGAGCAGGAATTTAGCGTACAATCCACTACTGCTATTCTAAGTTTCATAACTGCCTTTGGTTTTAGTAAAGCTTTTGCAAATTACTTGACCGGCCGACTCATTAATCAATGGGGACGAAAACGACTTTTAATCTCGGGATGGTTCATTGCCTTACCCATTCCCTTTCTTCTTATCTACGCTCCTTCATGGAACTGGGTCATTTTTAGCAACATTCTTTTGGGTTTAAATCAAGGATTAGCTTGGAGCGCGACCATCATAATGAAAATAGACCTAGTGGGTCAGAAAGATCGAGGACTAGCCATGGGTCTCAACGAATTTGCAGGATATTTTTCTATAGGTTTAATGGCTTTTTTAACTGGGTTCATTGCCAGTGAGTTCGGGGTAACACCTTATCCTTTCTATTTAGGGATTGGCTTGGTACTGGTCGGTTTAATGACTACTTCGATTTGGGTTAAAGATACCAACTCATTTGTCGAGTACGAACAACAAATAGATAACAGCCAGTCACTGGGAAATATATTCATCCAGACCTCCTTCCGTAATAGTACACTTAGCTCAGTAACCCAAGCTGGACTTATAAATAACCTAAATGACGGGATGATCTGGGGGCTATTCCCTATGTTACTACTTGGGCTCAATTATCCCATTCAAACAGTCGGTTTACTAGCGGCTATATACCCAAGCTTTTGGGGGTTTGGACAACTTTTTACGGGAAAAATGGCTGATCATTATTCCAAAAAGAAGATGCTTTTCTGGGGTATGTTAGTGCAAGGTTTGGCCATTTTAGCAATACCGTTAATGACTGGGATCTATGAACTTGCGGCATTGGCTGCAGTATTAGGCGCGGGGACAGCGCTAGTCTATCCCACTTTTCTCACCACCATAGCCAGTGCCACCTCTCCCCTAGAACGTGGCGAAAGCATTGGAACATTTAGACTTTGGCGTGACCTAGGCTATGTCATTGGTGCAATACTCTCTGGTATTTTAGCCGACTTTTTCGGCTTAGTAGTGGCTATACTCGCCATAGGAGCCCTAACTATTGCTTCTTCACTGGTTATACTATTTCGTATGCCAATTGAACAGAGTTCTAAATAAATTTACCGATAAGCAATTATTAATTCTGCCTCTACTTAATATTAATTAAATAATTTAACAGACATAATTGAATATCAACCTGGGACTACTAAGGGACAATCATTATTTGGATGAACTAAAATTTTAACTTGAAAATCAAATGCACTCGATATAATAGAATCTTTAAATATCTCTTCAGTACTTCCTGACCTGAATACTTCGCCATCTTTTAATATTATTATACGGTCGGAATATTGTGCAGCAAGGTTTAAATCATGTAATATGATAAATATACCAACATTTTTTTTTACAATTTTACTCAAAATATTCATAATATCATGTTGATGCGAAATATCTAAATTTGAAAGCGGCTCATCTAAAAATAAATAGCATCCTTCTTGAGACTGAATAGCATCCCATACTTGAGCTAATGCTCTCGCAAATTGGACTCTTTGTTTTTCACCGCCTGATAAGGTTGTATAGTCCCGATATCTTAAATTATAAGCATCAACTTCTCTGAGGCACTCATGGACTACTTTTATATCTGAATTCTTATTGTAAAAATTATTAAAGGGAGAACGTCCAAAGGCAACTACTTCAGCAACCGTAAAGGAAAATTGGAGTTGTATACTTTGACTAACAACGGCCCTAATTCTTGAAAGTGACTGTAAATCTATGTTTCTAATAGACGTATTATCATATTTAACGACCCCCTTAGCAGTACGCAAATCACCACAAATGGCTCGTAGTAAAGTAGATTTTCCTGCTCCATTTTTGCCAACAATTGATACGATCTCTGAATAATCTAAACTAAAATCTATATTACTTAAGAGTCTTGTGTTCTTATTAACAATAACATCTAATTCCTCCACTCGTATCATAAGTAGTTCTGTAAGCTTCTATTCTTTATCAACAACCATATGAAAAAAGGTGCTCCAAGTAAAGATGTTACAATGCCGATAGGTAGTTCAGTAGGTGCTACAACTGTCCTTGCGATTAAGTCGGAACACAATAATAAAGTTGCACCTAAAATAATTGAAGCAGGAATAAGAATACGCAGATCAGGACCTATAATTAATCGAACCAAATGAGGAACAACAAGTCCTATAAATCCAATAATACCAGAAACTGCAACACAGGCACCTACACCAAGTGAGGCTAAAAAAATCATATACTTTTTTAATTTATCAACGTCTACACCAAGATATTTTGCCTCTTCTTCTCCTAACAGGATGACGTTAAGCTTACTGGAAAAAAAAGGAAGAACAACAATTGTAAATATTAAAAATGGAAAAATAGCATATAATGATTTCCAGCTCGAGCCATTTAAACTTCCAAGAGTCCAAAATGTGAGATCACGAATCTGATTATCATCTGCCAAAAAAATTAAATATCCAATTATTGATCCACAGAGAGCATTGATCGCAATACCAGAAAGTAACATAGTCGAAACACTTGTTTTACCGTGCTTTGAAGATATCCTATAGACTATGGTTGTAGCAGCGAACCCTCCAAAAAAAGCCATGAAAGGAAGGATAGATGATATTTCCATTTCGGGCAATAGCTTATTCAATGATGGACCCAAAATTATTGATATTGCCGCACCTAGTGCAGCACCACTTGAAACCCCAATCAATTGCGGATCTGCAAGGGGATTTCTAAAAAGGCCTTGAAGTACAGCTCCACATACTGCTAATGTGGCCCCTATAAGTAAACACATAAGTACTCTCGGTAATCTTATTGCAATAAGTATAACTTCTGACTGAATTAATTCTTCTTGAATAGCAGTACTCAAAAATTGATGCATAATTATTTTGATTACATCATCTACAGGTATAAACACGGCACCAATTCCAATCGAAAATAATGTTAAAATAATCAATGCAGTAATGAGTGATAAAAAAATGATATATAAATATTTTCTTTTATTAGAAAATACACCGGGTAATACTATTGCTTCAGTAGCTTTAATGCTCATAAACATCTGGATGTAAATGATTTAACAGTGTCTGAACCGCTTCGCCAAATCGAGGACCAAATCCAAGCAAAAAATTACCGTCCATTGAAATAATTTGATTCTTTTTTACTGCAGTAATCGTATTAATCATTGATGTTTCAGTTAAGCTGTGAGATAAAGATTCACCTCTACTACTCATAAATAAAATAAAATCTGGATTAGCCTCTATCAAAGACTCACTAGTTACGGGTTTATAACCACTAAAATTGTCAAATGCATTAATACCACCAGCAAATTCTATGATCGAACTAGCTTCAGTACTTGAACCTGCTACAAGAAAGGAATTTGGGGTTTGTTGAGACAAAACAAACAGCACTTTTGGTTTCTTTACTAATTCATCAACGATTATCCTAGCCTCATTTAATTTCTTATTAATGGCTTGAACAATACTATCTGCTTGTATATTTCTATCTAATATAAATCCTAAATCAATAATTTTTGATATTATATCACTAGGTTCGAGACCCTCTTTGATTAATATAAAGTTTAATCCTGCATCTCTGAGTTGATCTATAACTATTTTAGGCTTTGCGTCATCAGAGGCAAGTACTAAAGTTGGATTTAATGATAAAATTCCTTCTGCTGTCAGACTGCGTATATATGATACCTTTGGAAGTTTAAATATTTCTTCCGGATAATTACTAGATACATCTGTTGCAACAACGTTTTTACCAAGACCAAGTGCAAATGTGGTTTCTGTTATTGAACCGCCAATAGTTATTATTCTAGATATATCATCTATACTAACCTCTAAATTATCTGCACTGTAAAATACTTTTTGGGCAGTAATATTAAAACTTTTGGTAAAAAAAATTAATACTAATACTAATAGTCTAATCATACACCAATTCGGTTTGTGAAATATCATTAATTACTTTCGTCCAAGAAGCTAACTCTGGGTTGCCAGGTTTACGTTTGCCAAAAATTGATACAATAGGTTTCCTATCTTGATCAAAAAGTTCATAAGATGTAATAATTCCATCAATTGTTGGCTTTTTTACAACCCAAGAGTGTTCAATTTCTCCTTCTTTTATATGTAAATTGAATTTCTTGTCTAGAATGTTAAGCCACTCGCCAATTTTTTTAACATTTCTTATATAACCGGTAAAAATTTGTATAACCCCTCCACTTGACACAAAAATCATAATTGGAATTTTAGATTTAACAACATTTTTTAGAAGTAGATTTATTTGCTTATTTGCAACTTTTTCAGTGTAAAATCCCTCTGCTATCTCTAATGCATATAATCTTTCTACCTTATACTTTTGCAGTAAAGGATAAAAATCATGGGTATCTTTCAGATTAGACCAATCCTTCAAGAAAGATTTCTGATTAATCTTAGTATTTGATTCTGCAATCTGATTAGTATTATTAGTGAATTTAAAATCGCTGAATTGATTTGATACTCTAAATTTATCTACGAAAACGAAATAATCAGCGACATTCTTTTTTCCCACTAAATATACTTTATGTAAAGCCTTGCCGTATTTATTGAAAAAATGAATACTATAAAGTGATTTATGCTTTTTATAGGTCTGAACTGCAAATGAATAAGCAAATTGTCTTATAAAGATTCTAAGATCTATATTTGAACCTAATACAATACCAATGTGACTATTAAAACTTATATTTTTATATAAACCTTTAGTTTCATGAACAACATGCTCATTCCTTGTCAATGCCATAACTTGACCTAATTCTTGTAATGCCTGAAATTGAGATTCAAATCTATTATTTAGTTTTACTATTTTTTTCCCATCAACTTTGGTTGAAAGTAACTGGGCTTCACTTACACCAATTAAGTCAGCAGCATCCTTAATTCTGATATTTGGAAAATCCTTTTTTAGTTTTTCCCAGTGCTCTATTAACTTATTCTTATGCAAATTAATTATTGTAGTTATTTCTATTTAGACTAATTCTAAATTATGTAAAACAAAATACACAATACCTAATATAAACTCCAAGCTCTTCAAGATTCAATTAAAACTAAATTTGATATCTAGCGACCAACGTCAAAGTGAGTCGATATTATATAAATCTCGCTATTGCTCTGCACAAAAGAAAATAAACTAGACTAAATAAATCCACTCACTCAGTATTTACGTATAGTAAATGGAGTGACGCGAGTAAATAAAGAAAGCCGCTAACATCAAGCTAGCAGAGCTCAATACCAGTATTCTAAAAAGCACCAAATCAGTTCTTTTTTAAATTATCATTCTTTTTTAGGTATTTCAGAAGGACTGAAGCAATTACATTGTCAACTGAATTTTGTCCCCTTCTTTCGCTACTCTATATCCTAATTTTTCAACATATTCGCGTTCAGGACTGTCAAGAATTAATGGATTTGTATGGTTAAAATGGATAAACATAATTTTTTTCTTCTCAGAAAGTGGTAATGAGTTAAATCTAACTAAGCTCTCTTGTATAAAAGGATGAGGTATTTCTGACATATTGCGTCCAGGCAATTCATTGGCATCATAGAATGTACCGTCCAGTAAAGCAAAATTTACTTTTTTGATCTCATTTTCGATTAAACGATCCCACTTTTCCCATTTATCTATGTCTGGAATGTACAATAATGAGGAACCGCCGTATTGAATCTTGTAGCCCACAGTTTCAGAATATTCGTCTCGATGAGGAACAAGAAAAGGAGTAACGCTAAGCATAGATGTCAAGTTAATAAATTGATCAGCTTGTAAAGGTTGTAATGAAATATTACCGTAGTTAACCAGTTGACTCCAAGGGCCATTGGTTTGTAAAAAAGCGGTCATTTTGGGCATAGCGTAAACGGCTAGATCCGAAGCACTCATAACCTCATGCCCTAATTGCATAAGTCCAGTGTAATGCCCAATATGGGCATGGGTTAGAAAAATTCCTGTAAGCGAGGATTCTGGAGCCTGTATTTTTAGCATTTGGAGCTGGTGCTTGAAATCGGGTGTTGCATCAAATAACCAAACCGATTGGCTTGAGGGATCGACTAGTGCGATTGAACTTACATATCGTGCATGCTCTTCGCCTTGCCAATACTTTTTACACTGTTCTTTTTCACAATTGGCTTGAGGATACCCAGCATCCTGGGCAATTCCTAGTATTAATACAAAAGGTGAATGTCTTTGTGAATTAGATTGCTTATCAGCTAACTGGTCTTGCAAGGGTGTTTCAGCACCTGAACATGCTCCAAGCATAAAAATAATCAAGCGCCTCAATAATAAATTTACCATTGCATTTTTTAATTAGATCAAAAATGTTACTTATTATCATCTTTTAACTCATACTTCTCATTTAGTTTGTAAACTTCATCCGCAGAATAATTTGGCTCATTTAACATGCTAAGCTGTTCTTCAAGCAATTGCTTCTTGGCAGGTAGATCTCTAGTCAATTTATTAAACAACTCATTATTATATGTTGTTGGCATCATATCTATGACTTTATCCATGGCCGAAAATACGGCTTTAATTTGATTAGGAATCCAAGAAATTATTGGTGTACCGCCCGTTGCTTTTGCATACTTAGTATTACTCATTATGTACTTTTGCACAAATTGCCAATGCCCATTCCTGAATAAATAGATCTCTTCAAGCAGCCCGAGAACACACTCCATACTTTTGAAATATTTATGTTCATTCAGAAATCCAATTAACCCTTCAGAATGTAATTTTTTGGTATCCTCTTGTAAGTCATGGAAAAAATATTGGACACAAATAGGGCGATAGGTTCGTAAATCCAATAGATAATGGGTTAAGTCATTACTTGGATAATGATTTATAACCCCAGTAAATATATCCATTGTTGGTATAACATTATCTTGTGCGCCAGTTTGACCCCTATACTGTCTGGGAGTTTCATCTACCCCTTCATAGATGACCCCCTCACCAAACAACTCTTCGTTTCCTTTAATCCCCATAATAAATACTCTAAAGTCATTATAATGTTTCCATCTTGAAGCCTTCCACATAACTTTACGACGCACATTGATACGTTTCATCGCCTCATAAGTAAGGACTAATTTTGAGAGTAAAAGATCATCATTTAGAGTTTTGGGGTTTGTTTTAGTTAATTCTAACGTGTCAAATATTCCCTTAAGTAAATTTGGGGAATGTTCATTAATATCTACATGTAGCATAATAAATCCACGTTCATCGTCCATTCCAGAAAACTTCACCGCCATTTCGAGATTTTCCCACTCCAATCCGCCATTGGGGTTTTTTTTAACAAAATTTCCTAATGAATATGCATAATGATAGTCTAACCAGGGATATACTTCTAATTTTTCAGCCACTATGCAGAATGATTTGGCTAATTGTTCCGGTAAAAAACGATTAGCCTTACCATAATTCCCCGTTGCTTTAAATGTCATATGGGCGGGTTCAAGAGTGTATGCAGAACTCAAAAATGCATAGCCCCTAAATAATGCCTGAATAATAAATGGATCCGTCTCCAAACGTACCTGATCAGAAAAATCAAATAATCCTTTAACAGCATTTTTAATGGCCCCATCCTTTGCCAATAGTCCTGGTGAACCATCTTCTTTTACAATCGGCATAATATCAAGCATATGCTGCAGTTCAGCATATCGTTTAGGTAGTCTTTTCAAGGGTGGGCGATAGGGTAAAAACCCATTTACTCCATTAATGGCAAAAAAACCATCACTATATCGACTGTGCTCCATAAAAATCTACTTAACTTATTTCTGCGCATATATTTACATAAACTTTGTAGCATTGTCAACTCAAAATACCTCTTTAAGATCTTGAACTAAGTGTTAATAAATAAGCAAAATCTAATAGGTTTGAGAAAAGCTAAGAGTAATTATTTTATTTAAACAAACTCCTTAGAAAAGTTGACATACATAAAAATGACTACATGATATCCCACTAACTGTTGGCTGTACAAGCCCAAGCACTTTTTGACATAAGCTTATTAATACTTCAAATCGCACATAAGTTCAATTCGGTAAGGTATACTTAATATTTGTTACTGCATAGAAGGGATTCTCTTAGTTTTGGATTTACACCATCACCTACTGAACAGGTAACTCACAAACCAGAAGCACTCTCATTCTTCTGACAACATATAAGGCACAATGTTATATTTAAAAGTAAAACCACTTTCAACCGATCCTTCAATTAGGCCAAACCAACCTCGATCTTCCCATACTGAGCTGGACATCTCCTCCTCTACGGCAGTCTGAACCACATTTCGATAATAATTACGAACCAAATCAGTATTTCGCTGCAGCTGATTATCGTCTCTACCGACTCCAAACTCTCCATAATTAATAGGAACTCCTAATTTGCGACCATGTGCTGCAACAGCTCTCATATTGTTAGCGGTTATTTGGTCACCTGGATAGGCACTATTGTCCCCAGTTTCGCCACAAAATTCCCATGGGTCGTAGGAATGCACTTGAATAGCTAAATAGTTATCCTGACCTTTTCCTGGCAGTTGGGAGGTTGTTGGATAGACGGAGAATATCTGATTATGGTTCCCATAGGCATTGGTAGCGATCATGACTGTGCGTTTTACATTATTCCCGCCAGTAGCTCGGATGACCTCTACACCAAGCCGCATGACTTCTCGGGTGAAGAACAAAGCTTGATCGCTGATGGGAGAGATTTCAGTGCCCCAATGTCCAAAAGCTCCTTCAGGTTCATTTAGTATTTCAAAGATTAAAAAGTAGTTATAATCTTTGAAATATTCAGCTATATCATACCATAGAGTTCTCAATTTTGCATTATAATAATCACTTCCATCATAGTTAGTTTTAAAACTCCGTTCATGATGAGTATTCAATACAACATATAATTCACGCTGAATTGCAAAATCAATTACTTGCTTTAGAACTTTAAACCTAGGGTGCTCAAAATCTACGTTTCCATTATCATCAGCTAAAGTACTTCCATTTACTTCATCCATCCAAGTAGTAGGAATACGAATATGTTTGAAGCCTACTTTTTCATAAATAGTGATTATAGTAGCTAACTCATAAAAATCAAAATCATGAGCCCCTAAATCAAAAACATTACCAAGATTTATTCCAGATCCCATCTCTAAAATTATGTTGGTAGCGTCTGGAAAATCTATAATGCTTTCATTTTCAGAGGAAATCGGGTTTTTACAGGCAACAAAAAAAAGGAATATAAATAAAGATATTCTACTGTATTTTATATTCATAGAAACATTCCTTGTAACACTGCAAAGAGAATTTGAATTAAAAATCTATTCAATTTGTCAAAGCTGATAAAATTCCGAATTACTCAAACAACAGGATTATAACTGAATAAATTGCCAAAATATGTGTACTTACAGCGATATCTAAGCTATTTTATGAGTGTCATTTTTTTTGTGAATACTGTATTACCTGCAATTAATCTATATAGATAAACCCCTGATGCTAAACGAGTTGCATCTAAATTGATTGAATGATAACCTGATTCCATCCTGTCATTAACCAAAGTTAATACCTTTTGACCTAATGTATTGTAAACATCCAGCTGAACATATTGCGGTATACTAAGATCAAAAGTAATTTTAGTTGATGGATTAAATGGATTAGGATAGTTTTGATTCAATACAGTTTTCTCAGGTATCAAACTCTCTTCTTCAAGGCTTGTTAATGCTTTATTTGAGTAAATAAGTTGACCATTTTCTGCATTCATAAATGCTGATAATGAATCTTGCATCATAACAGTTCCCATAGAATCAAATGCAACAGCATGGGCAAACATATTCCAGGTTACTGGTATTAATTCAGGTGATATATCAAGAGGTAAATTCCAATAATCATGCATAATTTTGACATCCATTGAAACGTCGACTTGTAAATTTTCAGGAATTTCACTAATCAGCATTGATACTAAACCCTCCATATTAGAAACTCCATAATCAACTAACATTGTAAATACTTGATCACTATCAATGAAGTCTTCAGGAAGTGGCTTCATAATTGAAAAATCAACTCCTCCTTCCATATCCTCTTCTCCCATAAGATAATATTTCATTACTCCCTCAATGCCTACTTCCATAGCGATAACAGAGTCTAAAGTAGATTCATATGCATATATATTCCACAAATAGGAACTCCCATCTAATGATACGTTGCCTTTGCCTGTACCTGGCTCCGGATCTGTTCCATCTCCGTCATGATC
>CESW01145761.1_pt1 | contig 10762 bp, 11 predicted proteins | sample 531171 | NCBI WGS metagenome assembly CESW01 (sample SAMEA2621859, study PRJEB7988) | marine metagenome | biome: marine biome (ENVO:00000447); feature: surface water layer (ENVO:00002042); material: "saline water (ENVO:00002010), including plankton (ENVO:xxxxxxxx)" | depth 5 m
CCATTTCCGATTGATTTTCCATAAATTGCTATATCTGGATTTACATTAAACTTAAGGTGAATGCCTCCATAATTATCTTTAAATCCTGAGGTTATTTCATCAAAAATGAGGATTATTTTATTTTTACGAGTAATTTCTCTAATATTTTGCAAGAAACCTTTTATTGGTTTTACTCCTCTCATTGGTTCCATAATTACAATTCCTATTTCATTTTTTTTGTTTAAGACAATTTTTTTAAATGATTTCAAGTCATTATAGTCAAATGGTTTAATTGTGCCGGCATAAGTTTTTGAAACACCTTTTGTAGATAATCCGGTCAAATGTTGTTTATCTAAATTTTTTGAATTTTGCATATTCGTGGCGAGGTACCAATCATGCCATCCATGGTAGCCGCAAAAGGCAATATTTTGTTTCCCTGAGAAAGCTCTTGCAATCCTTATTGCTACCATACACGCTTCACCTCCTGATTTACAAAATTTAGCCATTCCAGCCCATTTATGAATCTTAATTAATTTTTTTGCCAATTTTATTTCGTCTGTTGAATTTAAAGTTGTCATTGAACCTTTTTGTAAACCTTTAATTATTGCAGAATTAAGATCTTTATCCGAATAACCTAGTACACAAGAAGTTACACCCATCCCTGCAAAGTCATAATACATATTATTTTCTAAATCCCAAATTTTACATCCTTTGGCTTTTTTGTAATATGATGGCCATAAATTTGGTAAATAAAATTCACTTCTTTTTGACAAGAGTTGATTACCACCAGGTATAATTTTTTTTGCTTGTTTTAGAAATTTTTGCCCTAAATTCATAAATTAACTAATATTTTCTAAATAGTTGTTGTATTGATTTATATTTCCTATTTCATACCAATAGTTATCTATTCTGAAACTTAAAGTTCTTTTCTTTTTTTTTAATGATAAACTAATCAGGTCAGTCATATTAAATTTTTTGTTATTGGGTATCATTTTAACAAGTTTATAATCTAAAATATATATTCCTGCTAGAATTTCAGAATTATATATAGGCTTTTCTTTCATGGAAACTATGTTGTCTGACATATTCTTTTCAACGATACCATAGGGGTTTTGTAATTCATAGGCTCTAGTAACAATGGTAAGATCTGATTTTTTAGATGTGTGAAAATCCAATATGGATTTTAAATCAAAATTTGCAACAATATCACCATTTATTACTATAAAAGGTTTTTTATCTCTTAATATTTTTCCCTTAATCAATTTTACAGATCCAATTGTTCCTAAAGGTTTTTTTTCCTCAAGATATCTAATATTAACATTTAAGAATCTTCCATCTTTAAAATAATTTTTTATTTTCTCTTTCAAATAATTTACACTCAAATAAAAATTACTAAAACCCGAGTCTTGACAATTTAATATTAATTTTTCAAGTATAGGTTTACCATTAATTTTTACCATTGGTTTTGGAGTATTTTTAGTCATCGGTCTCAATCTCTCGCCCCTACCTCCTGCCATCACTATAATTTTATTATTTTGATTATTTAAATTAATTTTGAATTCTACACCGTAGGCACCGATGATTTTATTTTTTTTATTAACTATAGGAATTATTTTAATACTATAATCATTAATAAATTTAAAATATTTTTTAATATTATTATCATTTCTTATAGAAAAGGGTTTGTGATTATAAATTTTTTCTATATTAGATTTTAAGTTAAACCCATTAATTAAACCTCTTCGAATATCACCATCAGTAATTGTACCTTTTAAAATTCCAGATTTTGAGCTAACAATTAAGATTTGAGAGCCTATTTTATTGAGTTTAATTAAACATTGTTTAATATTTAAATCATCGAAAATAACGATTTTTTTCCAGTTATTTAACTTATTAATCATTAAAATTTTAATCTACTAGGTAGACAGATAATCCTAGAAATCAACTCGTTTGAATTATTCAGTTTCATTTTTGGGCATTTTACAAACATTTTTTGGTTTGAAACTAGTTCCCAAATTGGCCTAACAGAAATTTTATTCCTCAAAAAATTTTCGATAATTTCGTTTCTAAGTTTTAAATTTTTTTTTTCTAATATAATTGCTTGAAGCCAATAATTACTCTTTGAATCTTTATCATCAGCAAAAACTTTTGCAATATTGTAACTATTAAAAAAATTTGAATATTTTTTAAAAAGTATTCTATTATTGTTTTTCAGTTTATTTATTTTTTTTAATTGAGAAATACCTAGTGAAGCATTAATGCTGGGTAATCTATAATTGTATCCATTTGTCTCAAAAATAAATCTCCAGGGATGTTTTTTTCTACCAAGGGTGGTTAATTTAAGTACTTTTTGTGCGATTTTTTTTGAATTCGTAAGCACTGCTCCGCCTCCACCTGTGGTAATTATTTTGTTTCCATTAAAACTTAAAGTTCCAACTTCTCCAAAAGTTCCTGCATGCTTTTTCTTATAGTAACTTCCCAAAGCCTCTGCGGCATCTTCTATGACTGTTAATTTAAATTTTTTTGAAATTTTAATTAGTTCATTCATTTTAGGTGGGTGTCCAAAAATATAAACTAATATAATAGCTTTTATTACTCTATTAGTAGATTTATTTATCAACTTATTATCAATCACTTTGCAATTTTTTTTTAAATATTTTTGAAGTTTATTAGGACATGCTCCAAAATTTTCTTTCTCAACATCAATAAAATGTGGTATTGCACCACAATTAGAAACTGCATTTGCGTTCGAAATATAATTTAATGATGGCATTAATACCTCGTGATTTTTTTTAATACCTGTCGCAATGACAGAAACTTGCATTGCAGCTGAACCATTAATTGTTGCAATGACGTATTTAGATTTTGTTAATTGTTTTAATTTATTTTCAAAAATTTGAGTATATCTTCCATATGTAGATATTTGATTCTTATTTAATGAGTTTTTAATACTTAAATAATCATCTTTGAAAATGATCGGGGCATTTAAATTTTTCAAATCAACAAGATTATTGAATTTTTTTTTAAATTTTTTAATAAAATCTAAATTTTTCAATTTACTAAATATTGTATATATTTGATTTAAAATTTTGACTGTTTTTCTGGTACCATCTAAAAGTCATTTTTAGAGCTTTTTTAAAACCATTTATTCCTTCATATTTTGGCTTCCAATTAAGTAACTTTTTAGCTTTTTTATTAGATGCTTTTAATCTGTAAACTTCAGAAGATTTTTGCCTCTTCCTTGTGGGGTCAATTTTGACAAATTTTTTCTTCCCCGATATATCAAACGAAAGTTCTATGAGTTTTTTAATTGAAATTTCATATCCAGTTCCTAAATTTATGACTTCTCCAAAAATTTTTTTATTTTTTGAATTTAAAGCTAAAAAAAAACCATTAATTATATCTGTTATATAATTAAAATCTCTTGTAGGAGAGAGATTTCCAATTTTAATTTTTTGATTATTATTTATTTGACTAAATATTGTTGGTATGATTGCTCTTAATGACTGTCTCGGACCAAAAGTGTTGAAAGGTCTTAAAATAATTACTGGTAAATTAAAAGAATTGTAAAAAGATTGAGCTATATGATCTGCTGAAATTTTTGATGCTGAATAAGGGGATTGAGCATTTAAAGGGTGTTTTTCATCAATAGGAACATATTTAGCAGTCCCATAAACTTCACTTGTGGAAGTGTGTATAATTTTTTTTACATTATTTCTTTGTGCAGCCTGCATTATATTAAGTGTCCCAACACAATTAGTTTCTATATAATTTTTTGGAGATATATAGGAGTAAGGAATGCCAATTAATGCAGCTAGGTGTAGTATTGCATCCTGATTTTTTGTGTGGTGTATCATTTCATTTAAATCTTTAATATCGCCTAAAACTATTTCTACTTTTTCTAAAATTGATTTTTCTAAAGTTTCGAGCCAACCCCAAGAATTAAAAGAGTTATATTGCACTAAAGCTTTTACTTTAAATTTTTTTTTAACTAAAAGTTCTACCAAGTGCGACCCTATAAATCCCTCAGATCCAGTTACAAAAACTTTTTTCATTAAATATCAGATATTTTCAAATTATATTTTTTATTTTTATAATAAGGTTTAAACTTTTTAGTCATAGTTGATTTTAAGAGTAAATCTAAGTCATATTTTTTTATATTATTTGACAAGTTGTAAAGTCTTTGCAAATTCTTTCTTAAATATATCTTTTTTGACCACTTAAATTTGTTTTTTTTTAATGAATTAATACTAATTTTTTTATTTTTTTTTTCTATTAATAACTCAGTTATTTTTTTTATCTGGTTTAATTGTATTTTGTAAGTTTTGTTTAAAATTGAACTAATATTATCATCTTTTGAAATTTTGAAGTAATCTGCCAATAAAATCGGTCCATAGTCAATTTTATTACTCATTAAGTGGGCTGTTGCACCATAATACTTTTCTTTGTTTAATATTGCAAAGTTAACACATCCAATTCCTCTATATTCAGGTGGCCCTGGATGAAAATTTATAGCTAAACAATTTTTTCTTAATTTATTTAATTTCAAGATTATTTTAGACCTAAAAAAAAACATGTAATCGTATTCTTTCTTATAAATTAATTTAGATACGTTTTTATGATTAAGATTTTCACCAGTTAAAATAACATTTAATTTGATATTTTTTTTTCTTAAAAAACTGATTATACTTTTAGAGTGTTTATCGTTTTTTTTTCCACAAAATAAAAATTTTTTTTTAGTATATTTCAAACTTAGGTGTCCAAATATTTTGATTATTTTTATAAAACAAATCTTTATTTGCCCATTTATCAATTATTTCATTGAATTCATCTGCATTCATTGAATAATATTCTAAATATTTTTTTACATGGCCTGAGTCTGGTGGCTCACCATCAAATTTTTTTGCAATATTTAAAGCTTGATTTCTTGTCATTGAACCTCTTCTAATTTCATTTGTAACATCCATTGAAACACGTCCAAATCCGAATTTAAGATACATCAAGTAATAATAAAGTCTTATAAGATAAGTGTCAGTTACCGAAAAATTTTCAATAGATCCCTGATTTCTCTCTTTTTTTTCTAGCAGTCCACAATGTTCTTTTGCGACTAAATAATGATTATAATTTACAAAGTTTTCAAAATATGACCAATGATATAATTCTGGTATATTATTATGTTTTAACTCATTTTCATCTGGATAAGTAAACCAATACAAGTCATTTTTATCAAATTTTTTAAGATAATCATTTGGATCTAATCCGCTAAGATAAAATTTGATACCTTCTTCTTTGGAATAAGTCTGTTTATATCTCAAGCTTAAATCTCCACCATACTCACTTTCGCCTTCTTCAGCAAACATTACAAAAGGTATATCAAATATAATTGAAGCTCTATAAATTGCAGTTTGTACAGATATCATAAAGGCATGCATTGGAATCCCTTTTTTTATAAAATTATCTTTATCAATTTTTTTTTCTACTTCTCTATTAGGAGTAATCATAACGTGCTCGTACCCTCTTTGAATAAAATTTTCTATGTTTTGTTTTCCAATTTCTTCTTCGAGTGGGGGCCTAATAGTTACACAAAGAGGATTCATTCCTAATTTGTGTTTCAAATTATAAGCTATGTAAGCTCCGTCTTTTCCTCCACTATAAGGAACTAAAACATCGTGCCTTCCTTTATTTCTCTTCTTATATTTTTCACAAATTTTTTCTAGCTCTTCCCATCTTGATTTCCAATCGATTTTGTTATTTTTCATTTCATTCCACTCACAAGCACCACAAGTACCCTCAGAATTAAAATTTTGCCTTGGTCTAGTGTGCGGCATCAAACATTTTTTACAATAAGTGAGTAATTTTTTTTTTTCCATTTAATATTAAGTTCTTTGAATTTTTTCCATTAATTTCAACATTTGAATATCATTTGAGAGGTCGTTCGGAAAAATTTTTTTTTTCGGATATTTAATTTGTTTTATAAAAGTTTTTATTTCATTTATGTATGGTTTTTCTGAATTTTCATAACCTTTAACTACTTTTCCAGTATTTATAGTAAATGTTTTATAATTCTTGTTTTTGATATTTGTAAATTTTATTAGACCTTGTTCACCACTTAATACTATTTTACCTTCACTACCAATTATGGTTAGTTCTCTTGTGGTTCTTGGTCTAGATAAAATTTCTATAGTGATATCTCCTAACGTTTTTTTTGAGAATAAAACAGAAAATCTTGATATATCTGAAAAATTTATTTTCATTTTAGACAATTTTAAATTAACTGAATTTAAAAATTTTATTTCTCCAAATATTTTATGTAGCCAAGTTAATTCAAATGGTATCAACTCCTTACAACCGTTTGAACTTTTGTCCCAAACGTAGTGACCTTTTTTTTCCCAAGGATGCCAATCTGGAAGATAAAGTCCAACATGATAATTAATATAATATGGACTTCCTATTTTTTTTAATTTAATTAATTGATTAATTTTTTTTACACCGTCATGAAACATCATTGTGCAGGAAGGCGCTATTACTTGTTTTGCTTTTTTGTTTTTTTGTAAAAGTTCCTTTATTTCACCAATATTGCATACGGAAGCTTCAATAAAACAATCTTTATTATTAAATAAAGAAGCATGGGCATATTTCATATGATACTGGGGTGAAGTTGAAATTATAATTGCTTTAGGATTAAAATTTTTAATAGCGTCCTTAAAATCATCGAATACTTTAATGCCATACTTTTTACTTGTTTCATTTCTTCTGTCTTTTCTGACATCAAAACCTGCGACTTTGTTTTGATTAAGAGCCAAAAGACATCTAATCCTTCTTTTGCCCATCGAGCCAAGTCCTACAACTAAAAATTTCATCTTAAATTAATTTTTTGCATTATTTTTTCAACAGAATAAAAATCGTAAATATCATCTATTTCATAACATTGACAATCTTTAATTTTATAAAACATAGTCTTATCAGTATAAAAAGATTTATGACTAAGAAATGATTTTATTTTTGAAATATAAACTACTCCGTATGGAAAAAAAACTTTCTTAAAATTTTGTCTATTTAAATTTTTATTCAGTAGATTAAACATATTTTTTACTTTGTTTTTTTTTATTGTTTTAAGCAAAAAAGGATTTATTTTTGGAACACCTACTGAAATAAGACCATCGAAATATTTATATTTTTTAATAAATTTCATTATTGCATTATCAATATCATCTTTAAGTCTTATAGGCGATGTAGGCTCTAACAAGACTACTATATCGAAAAGAATATTTTTCTTTTTATAAAATTTTATTGCATGCACTAAAGTATCTTTTAATGGTGAATTATTTGTAGATAAACTTAAAGGTCTCTTAAAAGGAACATCTATTTTTTTATATTTTCTCTTAATAAAATTAATCATATTATCACTATCAGAACTAAAAATAATTTTATTTATTAACTTTGAAGAAAGTGCAGTTTCAATGGTCCATTGCAACAGGGGTTTGCCATTAATTTTTTTCATATTTTTATTTTTTATTCCCTTTGATCCTTTTCGAGCAGGAATAACACATAAAATCTTATATTTAGTCATTTATAAATTTTTTTCTTTTAATTTTTTTTAAATTAATATTTTTCAGTATCTTTATAATTTTGTTCGATGTTTTTTTTTTAAAATAAAAAGATTTGGTTTGTTTAAGATTTGCTTTGAATTTCCCTGTATAAATACTATTTATTGAATTCGTAATACTTTTTTCTAAAGGTTTGGTCTGTAATATATTTGAAGATAATGGCCTGCCATCCTGCCTGTTTCCTATATTTATAACTCCAACATTCATAGCTGGAGCTTCAATAAAGCCTGATGAGGAATTTCCAACTATACAATCCATTTTTTTAATAAGGGAAAGATAAACATTTCGCCCAAGGTGTTTAAAATATCTAAAGTTTTTATTCTTACTAAATTTAATTATTTTTTTATAAATAATATCTGAATTAATATCAGTATTCACTCCAGTGAAAATTATTAAGGTATTTTTTAATTTAGATAATGATTTAAAAAGATTGTTTGTCATAGAAAGTGTTTCTTTTCTATTTGCAACAGGATGTAATGTTACTAATAAATTTTTTTTAAGCAGCTTTAGGCCAAGAAGATTTTCTAAATTCGCTTTGTTCATAAACTTTTCATCTTTAATATTTTCACAACCAGGAGACCCAACAATAAATATATTTTTTTTATTTTCACCAAGCATCATTACGTTTTTTGCAAAAATTTTGTCTGCAACAAAATGGATATCTGAGAGTTTTGTTAAAGAATGTCGTATCTGTTCATCGAATACACCTGAAGTACTCTCTCCGCCATGAATATGAGCTAAAGGAATATTGTTAAAAAGAGATATTTGCGCAACAGGCAAAAGCTCGTACCTATCTCCTAATATTAGAATTATATCCGGCTTTATTTTTAAAATTTTTTTTTGAAATTTAATAAGTCCAGAACTTAGAGATTTAATTACATTTGAACTTGCATAATTTGTATCTACACCCATATCAACCTTAAAACAAATTTTTAACTTATCTTTTAAAATCTCATTGATTGAATAGCCATGTTTTTTGCTCAAATGAGATCCTGAAACTATTAAATGTGACACTAAGCTTTTATCTGACTGTAATTTTAATATAATTTTTTTTAAGTGGCCATAGTCGGCCCGATTTGTGCTAATTACACAAATCCGTCTTTTTTTTTTATACTTTGATCTTTTCATCGATTTTAAAGTTTTTTTTTGCTCTTCTACCGATCACATTTACAAATTTATTGGCTGGGATCCCATTTAGGGGTCTTTTTGCAATTATATTTTTCTCTGAAAACTTTTCTCCTTTCCTTATTTCTTTTTTTGCATACAGGCTTTTTCTTACATATTTTATGTTTTTGCGTTCATTTGAAGATATTCTTTTAATTCCATCACCTAAAATACTTTCCACAGATCTTATTTTTGTATTAAAAATTTTAAGCTCTTTAAAATTCATGCTTGCCTTATGATCTGGTCCTTTCATATGCTTGCTAATTGTAAAGTGTTTTTCAATTATTTTTGCTCCGAGTGATACAGCTAAAATTGAAGCTGTTGATCCTAAGGTATGGTCTGAATAACCAATATTTGTTTTAAATTTTTTTTTAAATAAATTCAAACACCTTATGTTACTTTCTGATGATAATGCTGGATAATCAGATGTGCACTGTAAAATAGTAATATCTTGTCTTGATTTATTCCTTGATTTTAAAATTGTTTTTACTGCAGAATTAATTTCTGACAAGTTCGACATTCCTGTAGAAATTATTATTTTTTTAAATTTATCTGCAGCATATTTGATTAAATTTAAATTTGTAATTTCTCCTGATGGTATTTTGATACAATAATTGTCTATAGTAGAATAAAATTTTAGGCTCTCAATATCAAAACACGATGCTAAGAATTTAATCTTATTTATTTTACAAATTTTATAACATTCTTTTATAAAAAATTTGTTTATTTCGTATTTTTTTAACATTTCATATTGTGAAACGTTCTTTCCTATGTTTTTATTTTGATAATTGGCTTTTTTTGAATTTTTTGTTGAAAGATTATCTGCTTTAAAGATTTGAAATTTTGCATAATCAGCACCGGCTATAGCTGCATGCTTTATTAACTTTTTAGCTATCGAAATATTTCCATTATGGTTTACACCAATCTCAGCAATAAGTTCGATACTTCTCATTTTGGTTAAATTAGATATTTCTTAGTTTAAAAATGTTTAGGCAAAGCTCCGCACTTGGTAAAATAGAAATTTTTACCTTTTTTATCATAAGAGTGTTGTGGTCTAAAATATTATAGTTTCCTTCGATTTTATAGAAACTATATAATTTTCAACCAAAACTGTAATTTTATTTTTTTGGACCTTCACCAATTTTCCAACAAATTTTGAGAACGGTCCAGAATTAAATTCTATTTTTTTATTTGAAACTAAATCAAAAAAGTTTTGAGTTAGAAATCCAAATTTATTTTCATTTTCTTTACATTTTTTGATAAAATTAATTATTTCGCCTTGAGAACTATTAAAAAAAGGGAGTATCATATCCATACCTTTAAGATTTTGAATTGAACTTAAAACACCCTTTTGACTGAACTTATCATGCTTTAAAAAAACGTAATTTTCTAATATAAATTTTTTTTTCTTATGTAACTTATTTTTTATAAATTTATCTATTAAAATTTTCGGACCGTAAACTTCAGGAACTGTTCCTAATTTCTCTTTAAGAGAACTCCTTAAAATATTGAATTCTTTGTTTTTAATTTTAGCAACTATCCACATACTTAATACTTTTGCTCCTCCATTTCTTTTTTTAACTCATCATATTCTCTCATTTTTCTTCTCATGAAGTTAATGGTTAGTTTGGTCTTTTGTGCTAATCCCTCTGGGGTTAATACATAGAGATAGTTTATTTTATTTGGATTTTTTTTAAAATTTTCAATCTTAATCAGTCCTTTTTTCTGTAGTTCTTTCAAACAATAATTTAGTTTACCTAAACTAAAACCTAATTCTTGAGCTAACTCTCTTTGAGATGATTGAGGTTTCTTATTTAATTTTCTTAAAATTTCAAAATGATCTTGATTTTCTTTCATAAGTTCAAATATTGAACATTATATCGTTCACATTTTGAACGGTCAATTGAAAAAAAACCCCAATTTATCAGAAAATTGGGGTTTATAATCTTTTTATATTATCAACTTATCAAAAATTTTTTTCAGTGCATAAATTAAGCCAATTGAGCTATTAG